>LSQX01140933.1_pt1 | contig 11299 bp, 17 predicted proteins | sample 654561 | NCBI WGS metagenome assembly LSQX01 (sample SAMN04489861, study PRJNA283612) | anaerobic digester metagenome | isolation source: 4 biogas reactors fed with cattle manure at either 37C or 55C with and... | place: Denmark: Kongens Lyngby | collected 2014 | reverse complement strand
TAATAACTACCATAGTAACTCTTATTAGTACGACTTTTAGCGTTGGCATACGCCTTTATTTACTTTATAAGTATAATATTAGCACAAACAAAGCAAGCTCGATAGGAATTATCGGTGGCGCAGATGGACCTACCGCTATTTTTATAAGTGGTATCCCATCTTCAAATTATATTACTATTACATTTGCGTTATTATCAGCAATAGGGATTACTTACCTAATTTTCATAAAAAAAATGCAGAAGTAAATTTGTTTTAGAATAGGTCGGAATTTTTATAAACTATGTCGCATCAGTTGTTAAATCCGCAACAATTGTTCTATTGCAACCCAATATTAATTATTTAAGGGGCGAAGTATATGAAAAAATATTTTACTTTTATAGTCGTATTTATGATCGTACTAATCCTGCTATGTAGTTGCTCTCCACAAACTGCTAATACTAAAGCATTGCTCTACTCTAAAGGGCTCGATTTGATTCAAAAAGTGGATATGATGGCCGAAAGCGACGAGTATGTAAGTCTAGTAAACCCTACTACGGAAGCGTCAGATATTATTAAAGAAATAGGGGATAGTAATTATTCGGATCCCAAATCGGTGTATCAAGTAACACTGTCTAAAGAATCAGTGGCATTCATATTTATGGATGAACAAAAGTTTAATGAGTTACCAGAGGAACTGAAAAAAGAATTAGAAAAACGTTCTATTAACTCAATCTCCACTAGAATCAATGCTCTGCAAGGTTCAACTTCAATATTGGCTACTTCTTTCTTAGTATTTAGAGGATAGCTTTAATATCGATAACTTAGAAAATAATACTCTTATTGTTTATCTTTATGAAGGCAAGTATTTGGCTATGGTAACTTTCGTTCCTGGGACTGAAAATATTGTCGGTGCATCTGCTAGCTTTGTGATAAGTGATTCTCTTAGCCAAATAAATTCAGAAACAGGTTTAATTGGATCTAAAGTAAAAACTGATAAAGGTGTACAGGTAATAGATAGTGAGACCTTAAGGATAATATATGAAGAAATCCAAGAGTTAAGTGATATGGGTGAAGATGAACAGGCAAAGTTATTAAGAGAATTTGTAGAGACTGAATTAGTCCCAGGGAACTTATCCAGTGATTTTAGTTTTGATGAGTCGTTTGACAATTGGAAAAACAGAAAAATTGAAGAAGAAGTGAAGAATTTCGCTAAAGACTGGGGGATAGATGAATCGCTCTTATCTAAATCATTAAACAACTATTCTATGGCAAAGAAAGAAGTTATACCTTATATTACTGAGTTATCAGAAAGTGTTGATTTTAGCCTAGCAATAAATCAAGAGGCAGATGGGCAATTAGAACATATGATGATTTTAATAAATAAGGCTCTTCCAGAGTGGTTTGTAGAGATTAAACAGAAATATAAGTAGATTTTGTAGATGAAACCTTTATAGGACTTAAAGGAACTGTTTATACATAACTGGAAGAAGTTCAGTATCTATTGAAGTGTTATATCGCTATGGATAACCTAGTTATATGTTGGTGAGAGGGGTGTTAATATTGGATAAAATGATCTTGATCGACTTAGAAACACAAGACTTTTCTGTGTATTCAGGCATCTATGAGGTAGCTTGTTTAGTGGTGAAGGGTTATAAAATAGTAGATGAGTTGTATATGGGTAATCCAATACCAGGCTACAGAGGTGAAAGAAGCTATGGTTTTGGGTTTTATGATATTAGCGAGGATGAGAAATACATAAGCCAGTTTAAGGAGTTTATTAATAAGTACCCCTATCCCATAGTTGCACATAACTGTCCTTTTGATAGAAAATTTCTTGTGTTTTATGAATGGATTACACCTAATTATCCTGCCTACTGCTCAATGAGGGCTATACGGATGGCTGATAATACACTAAGTAGCTATGCCCTGCTTAATTTAGTTAATCATTATAATGTAGCTGAAGATGTAGAACATACTGCATTGTCAGATGTCAAAAATGTATATGAAATACTCAAGCTGATAAAGCCTCGAACATGGCTTCCTGTTGGTGAAAAAAAGAAGAGTACAGCAAAAAAAGCAAGGACACTGGAGGAAATAGATCTTAATATAGATGCAACAAATATACTTGAAGGCGAAGTTGTTTGTTTTACTGGCAAGAGCAGTTTTCCAAGAAACATTATGCAGGAGATAGCTATTAAGAATGGTGCTGAGTTATCTAATAGCGTAACAGCAAAAACTACTATTCTTGTTATGGGATTAGATGCTGGTAGTAAACTAGATAAAGCTCAAGACAGAGGTATTTCAATTACATCAGATGAAGATTTTATGCGGATGCTAAACCTTGTAGGAACGAGACTAGATGCTTAGGTGAGTATCTAATATGGTATGGCCGTTCTACCCAGTAGTAATCATAGTTGACTTATACTCTCCTAATTTTGAAATACTCTTTAATGGCCAAATAAACTCGTGAGGTTTCCCTAAATAAAGCCCCCAGAATATGAAAGCCTCTTGACAATGAGTTATCGGCATGTGAGGCTACATAGCCAGGCATCAACCATACTCCAGCGCTCCTACTCCTTGTTCAGCATGGGTGGTGCCGGTGATGCTTGAATACATGCCGAAGGAGGCTCGTTGTCAAGAGGAGCGTGGAATAAATGCGAGACAACAGGTGGATCTCAATTGCGTATCGATGGAGCCATGTGCGTGGAATATTCAAGATCAGTAGATAAATGTGGCGTACTCGTTAAAAAAACATGAAATTATTTGATTGGGGGCTATTGAAAATGGCGACTAGTAATAAAACTATTAAGATATCAGTTTCTATAGATGAGGCGATGAAGCTTATCGCAGCAGCTATTGATGATAAAATGGTTTCAGTTAATCGCTTGCAATTACCTGATAATAAGGTATGCATTATTGCTGTTTATGAAAAATATTATTTGCGGATGGGAGCGAGTTCTGTAGCTACCGTAACATTTGATGATATTAAAGGAAGCGTCCGTGTTTCGTGTATATGTGCGGGTACTGGGACTAATTTCGAATTGGGTTCAAATACTAATTTTCAGAAATTGATTTTAGATAGCTTAAAATATGTTACTGTTAGCGAATAATATATCTTTAGGTATTTAGTTCACATTTTTTAAACTGCATATTATCAGTAAAATTATAGGTCACAGCAAAATATAGAATAGATTATTGGGGGCGATAATCATGGGAACAAGGTGGATTAACAACTGGTACGCAGTAGCTATACTACTAACGATTGGACCATTTTTATGGGGTGTTTCATTCAAAGCTAAATTAACATTTGATAGATACATAAAAATACTGAAAAATATAAGATGGATTTTTGTAATCAACATAATATTAGGGATTGTCTTTACAGTGTTGGTTATCGCAAACAAAGAAAAGTTTCTATGGTATATTGACCTAGTTACCTATACTAAATTTAGACCTTATGATAATTATTTTCCAACCTTAGCCCTTACTCTTCTAATGATTTTGGGAGGCACTGTAGGGATTATAATGGGTTTAGTTAAACGTAAGAGTAAAAATTAAGAGATGATGCGATGTAGCTTTTATAAACTACGCCGAATTAGAATCATCATGCGAATAAAATTATATTATAACTGGGGAGCCTGTTCAAAACTTCTACTTTTGCTAGGCAGGAGTAAGTCAATATGAGTTCAAAGACACTTGCAAAGACACAGGTGTAGCGAGTAGCAATCACAAGAGTGATGGGGCAAGACTAAATTTATATCTAGATATACTACCAATTATTAGCAAGAAATATTATCTCATTCCGTTCTTGGCTAATTGCTACAATACTAGTCTCTCCATGATTCCAATCGTTAGACTCGTAGGGCTTACTGACAATAATAAAAATAGTAAAATCTTCAGGTAAAACAGTATATCCTAAAATTTCAAAATCACTTGAATATATTCCATCTACCATGGTAAATCTATCAGGAATTTTTCCTATTTTCTTTGCAGCCTGCGAGAATTCTTCAAGATATTTACTAATTGTATATTGATCAATTGAAAACCTTAAACCAAGACTTTCTCCCCCCTGCAAAAATGCAGGATTGTAACTGAATACGAGATCTTGTGCATTATCAGGAATCTTATCGGGGAAATGTTCCGTTAAGTGGTTATCAGGGTAGCCTGTAATTCTTAAAGCCTTTTCATATTTGCCTATATCGGTGGTTGTATTTGCCGCTTCATCAAATGCAATGAAAACTAGACCCATAAAGGTTGCTATTACAAATACTATTATCAGCGTCATTGTAATAATAGCTGATGAAACTTTTCCTAGTTTCCCCTTTGAAGTATAAAAAGCTATTGTGGCATACGTAAGAAATGGTAAAGCAAAAATTAAACCTATTATGTAATACGGCTTAATTGCTCCAAAAGTTAGAAGCCAATATAATCCTAAAAATAGAATAAAAGAGAGTATAGCCATTATTGTTGGAAATGGAGCTTTTTTGAAAATCAATGATAAGCTATTTCCCTTTCTAAATTCCATACAAACCATCCCTTTCCAAGCTGAATGTAATATCATTCTTTTTTTAAATCTACATGCTCCAGAATATCACCAGGTTGGCAATCCAATGCATTGCATATAGCATCTAAGGTGCTAAATCGTATGGCTTTTGCCCTGCCATTTTTCAATATTGAAATATTAGCCATGGTTATTCCTACTCTTTCACTTAATTCAGTAACACTCATTTTTCTTTTTGCTAACATAACATCTAAATTTACAATTATCATAAGCTATCACCTATACCGTTAAATCATAATCATCTTTGTAGACCATGGCTTTTTTCACTATACTTCTAACTAACATAGTCACTGCTGCAACTATCCATATTAGAAAGATTACTCCTGTCATTACAATTCCCAATAGTGGACCTGGTCCTCCAAAACTTCTCATATAGCCAAGTAAAAGTATCAGCCCTATAGAGGCTATGATGCACATTCCAAACAATATCTCCATGCCTCGTGTGAATCTTTGACTAAATGTATTACCTTGATCAAAGGTTCTAAGAAGATACAATATAATGACTATTCCTATCAACAACATCACTAATAGTAGTTCACATATTATTAAAATAGGCATTTTTGCATAATCAAGCTCAGGATTTGCGACAAGCATTTGTTCTGCCATTATGGGTAAAACATATGCTCCAAAGAAAATTGCTCCAATGGCGAACAGGATTAATAGTACTTTCAGGATATTTGATGCTACATTAACTTTCATCATATTCCACCTCCAAATTGACATCTAATTATAATATATGACGATTTACAGTGAATGTCAACATATATTTATCGTTTATCAATAAAGTACGAATAAAACATTCTTTTCCTTCTAATGGCTGATAGGAGCTTCGCAAAGCCCTGGTCGAAGCTTCTATTAAGAAGCTGATAAATCTCTAATAGAGAGTCATAGATAACTTTATTATTGCTATTTGATAATACACTAGAATATGGTAAGATAATCATAAGGATTCTTGACGATACCCAAACACCGGTAATAAATTTTGAAAATGATCACTATATTTGTTGAATAAATATCGTATTCGTAGATTAATGTACGACAAATGACAGTGCAGAGTTGTACCCCACTCATAGGAATCTTATTATACGAGGAGGAACTCAATTTGATTAGGTTAGCACAAGCAGGTTGGAGAAATATTTTGATTACTACGTTAACAGCAATATTAGTCATACTAGTAATTCTATTAGTTAGGGCTAATATTCGTGAAGATACCCTAAAAATACAATTAAATAATGCTTTTGAAGAATCACTAGATTTAGCAACAGCTGGTCTAAATATAGATTATAGCAAAAGTAATGAAACTGATAGAAACTATTATTATTCAAGAGTAATAACTGGTCTAGGAGCAGCAGAGAGCTTAATTGAATTTACTTCATATAAGGATGTAAAAGGGTTATCTCATACTCTGCAATATTTTAAATTATTTTTGATACAGAACTATTCTTCAGGATTCTCATTTGGGTTAGAAGAGCAAATTGATATTTATAACTTTCTACTGGAAATAAGGCTTAATCCCACAGATGAGGATGCCATTACTAAGCTTGATAAGTATATTAATTCTATAAAATAGTATGATGTCCAGCATTCCTTATATAATGCGGCGCGACAAGAAATTCGCTTAAAGGCAGAGTATAAGCGTGAGCTGAATCTTGCTCTGGGGTATCCTTTGGTATATCCCCTACAGCGGGAAATTGCCATTAGCTTAGATAGAAAATCATCTACAGTTAAACAGCAGATAAGTCGAGGAAAGAGGTTGCTTATTACAGCGTTATTAAAGGAAGGAGTCGGATATGGAGCAGAATATCCTAAAACAGGTCTTACGGGAAGTTGCCCAGAGTGAATTATCAAAGTGCCAATAGAATAGAGGATGAGATTTCATTGGTTCACATCACAGGAAGTCTACAAATTTAATAAAAACTTTTGAGAAGATGTAACCTTTCATACATTTGTATTGTTATAGTAATTGAGAGGGTAATGATAACAGATGATAAACGAAATAGCTGAAAAGGGGTTATATGTATGAAACGCATAATTATCGTGGTAATATTGTCCATTATTATATTTTCCATTGTACTCAGTATTGTATTATTTGGTGGTGGAGCTAACATAACAGTACGAGAGCAAGAGATAAAAAAAGAAGCTAGTCTATGGGCAGAAACTCTTGATCCTGCTGCGGGACATTTCTCTCATTATCCTAATGTTCAGACCAATGAAAAGGAGTTAAAAGAAATCTATTCCATGGGGTTTGCAAGTGTACCATTTATGTTAGATTATATTGAAATCGAAGGCATGAATAATACTAATAAGGCTTTAATTATTTCTGCAGCAACATATAATCTACATTTGCCTTATATGGTCGGGTCCATTACCGTTGAAAACCCGGAAGTTAGTAAAGATGAGAATGCTTACACCCCACGATGGTACGCCAAACAGCTTAAGGAATATGCAAAATCGATACCAAATCTAGTAGATACAATCTGCAATAGTGACGATTCATTTGAGAATAAATGTGCAGAGCTTGATAAGCTAGGTATGCTGGCAATTCCATTCCTTGTCGATAAAATAGAAAAAGGTGAGAACAAGTGGGAAATCTGCATAAGGACACAGACTCTCGGGATGAATTCAGAAAAGCGTTTTCAAAAGCTTTTCACAGAAAAAGAATATCCTCTGGATTATGAAATAAAAAGGTCAATGATTCAATCCGATTTTAGTGTGCAAGATTGGATTATAGAAAACAACGATGATACTAGTATTCTAAAAGATTTTTGCAGTTGAGATATTTGAATGAACTATCCAAAAAAAATTGCCATTAGCCCAGGTAGAAAATCGTCTACAGTTGGATCGAGGGAAAAGGTTTATTATTGTGGCATTAGCAAAAGGAGGCTTTTGGAAATGGAAGGGAATATATTAAAACAGATATTTCGTGAAGTTGCCCAGAGAGGATGAAATTTCTTGGGTTATCTCAGAGAGTTTACAAAATAGACTATTATTGTGTGAGGATCAATTGTTTTGGGTGATGAATGGAGATAATACATGGGCTGTCAAAGGACATAATTTGATTAACTGGAGAAGTTATGATCTTGAACTTTCAGATTCCGATGTGAATTATTCAGATGAAACGATGCTGTCTACCTCATCACACTATGTTATGTGGCAGTGCTATCAAAATGAGGGAAAGCAGTTTTCACTTAATGTCTATGATGCACTATCAGGTAATACGAGTATTCTTACACAGGAGGATATAACCGTAAACAATCCGTATAGGCTTCCTTCTGCAAAGAATGACACCTTACTTTTACTACATAAAAGCCAGCCATCAGTCGAGCTCTATTTATATGATCTTAACGAGGAAGAAATAAGTAAAAATATCAAACTTCATACAGCTTATGCTTACGGCTATTTGGTCAATGATCAGTACTTGGTATGGAGCACGGATTATTCAAATAATGAGGTCTGGATCGGTGATTTATTAGGAGAGCAAAGTCAGAAAATATTCCCCGAGGCAGACAAGACAGGTCAATCCTGCTTTGTAATTAGCTATGACGGACAAATAATTTTGTATAATAGAATCTCTCAGAGTATACAAAGGATTAATCTGAATCAAAAAATCATAGAAAACATCCTACTAGAGCAAGATGAATCTGTGATAACCAGTCAGAATTATGTTATGACCCAATATAATAATGTAGTCCGTATTTTAGAATAAATCATCTCTGTGGGGTCTATAAGTTCTTGATATATAAACGAAAGGAATTTTAAATTTTGAAAGTAGTAAGAATGTTTGGGAAAATATCTATAATTATAGTATGCTTGATATTAGTAATGTTGATTATTGGAATTCCAGCTGGAAATGATTTGATAGCTTCAAGAGTATCCAGGAGTCTGAGAAATACACCTTTGCCAAATGATACAGAAATCATTGATTATACTTCAAAAGCTGGGAAGCTTGTTGGTAACGGTAACGGCATGCAATATTTTGGAGCCATACTCATTAAGTCGAAACTAACATTAGAAGCGTTAGAAATTTATTATACCCAGTATCGTGATAATGATTGGAGTTTTTTAGTCATGAAGCAGGAAAGTAGCCAAATAGAGCTCATAGAACATGGTGATTTAGGATTTGGTAGTTTAAAAGATACTGTAGATTTTAGCGATTATTATGTAATATATTCATGGGGTTCAAATAATAATAATTCATTACTTAATTTTGACTTAAGGGGGCATTGAATATAAATTGCTGTGCTGCGTATACATGCTGGAACAGGAATTTATGGAGGTGTGGCATATGAAATGTCCATACTGCAATAATGAAATGAAAAGTACCTATATCCCTAATGGATATGCTGCTGAAGCATATTTCTGTCTGAACTGTAAAGTGGTCATTGCAAAAACAAAAGAGTGAGGCGCAATAATTCCCATTTGTAGATTTGATGAACACGACGCAACAGTAGTTTAATGTGCAGTAAAGATTATTTATGTTTAGATGAGGAGAATGGCTATGAAAAATTTTAATCTCTCGTTGTTTTTAGGATGTTGTGTAATTGGTATTTCCATCATTATTTCTGGTATACTCATTTCAAGTAACTTGCCAGGCACAACCCTCGTTCCGTCAAACCTTGCTGTTACAACATCAAATTCCGAATCAGGATTCAAAGATTTTCTGTCAGAATATGAAGTTGCAGGCTTCTTAAGTATAAATACTGAAGATGTGTTCAACCTTATCGCATCCGGTGAATTTGATACTTTGAGTACAAAAATCGGTGATTCATATGTCTTTAGCAAAGTAGGACTGGAAGCTTGGATGAACGAAAGAATAAGCGGGCGATAATAAGTCAAGCACTAAATATCATAAGTATTATCTTTAGAAGGTATATGTCGTATTATTTATTTATTGCGAATTAATGCTAGATAATTGTGTCAGTGAGGATCATCCCCGCTGAAGCACTGTAAGAATGGATAAATCTAAAAATAGGGAGTGATGTTTGTGAAAAATATCAGACTATGTTCAAAATGTAATTCAGCTAATTTATTGAAAATTCCAGGAAAACATACTGGATATGGAGCAGGTAATATTATTACACTTGGATGGTCGGCTATAAATGCAGTTAAAGTTACTAGGTTTGTTTGTGAACAATGTGGCTTATTCAGAAGAGTGGATAGAGAATAAAGAGGATATTCAAAGATTAATAGAAAAATATAAATAAGCAAGATAAGAGTAAAATAAGTTCTTTGAATCGCATTCTTTATGTAGTGTGCAACTAATGTTAATATATTTATATGGAGGTGCTACATGAAAGGTAAAATGAATACATTGATGAAGATTGGCCTTCTTATCTACGTGATCTATTCATTAGTAGATAGGTTTATTGTTGGGATTCCTAATATTATAGCAATTCCCGTTATGATATTGGGATTAGTAATGATTATAATTGGATTTATTAAAACACCAAAAGACAATACGACAAAATGAGCATAATCTATAGTTGACTTAATTCGTTTTGTTTATATGATGCATCATAAATCAGGTAATATTTACAGCCGTAGCGTAGTCTTCGTGGGACAAAGTCCACCGCCTAACAACGCACTCAGCGCAAGGGGCATACAGAGGAAAGTTTTTGAAGTAGCGTTAGGATGTCATTCTGTTACATCACTTCACCGACTGCAGTTGCGGCTGCTCTGGTCTCTGGAGCAAAGTAGGTAAGGACTTACAGTTCAGGGATGTCACGAGTGCAAAACATTAGACGAAAAACCATGCAAAGAAACAAGTGTCTGTGCGCTGAATTTCTAATAGATAAGTCTCTAGAGGTTGCTTTCCTGTATATTTGTTATTAACTATGACCTTATATTACTAACATTTCGGGAGGTATGGATGGTATGAAAAAAATAGCAGCATTTATTGATTTTCAGGGAACTCTTGGCGGAGGTGGAATAGATGACATTAAATCTCTTAGTTTTTATCCATTTTCTATTGAAGCACTTAAGTTACTAAATGATAATGACATCTTAGTAATTGGCATTACAAATCAAAGTCATATATCCAAAGGTGAATTATCAATAGAAGAATATTTACAAAAGCTTGAGGAACTTAAGGCTGAACTTACAGTACATAATGCACATTTTGATGAAGTTTATTGTTGCCCTCATACTGATAAAGATAACTGTAAATGTAGGAAACCTTTAACTGGTATGATTAATATGGCTAAAAAAGATTTTAAAATTGATATTAGTAAGTCATATGTTATTGGGGATATGGGAATGTCGGATATGATTTTAGCAAAGAATATCGGAGCAAAAGGAATACTTGTGTTAACAGGAGTTGGCAAGGGGAGTTTGAATGAATTTCGCCATACTTGGAAGGATGTAGAACCAAATCATATAGCAGAAAATGTATTAGAAGCAGCGAAATGGATTATAATTGATTGTAATCACATCAATGAACATAGTTCGAAGCAAGCTTGACTCGCAACCTTTTCTTTGGATAATAAAGATTTTGTGAAAGGTACGGTTAAGGAGACTCCCATCTGTGGTCGCCTCTGAATCGCAGAGCATGGTCCATCGCCTAACAACACATGCCCACAAGGGCGCGGTGGGAAAGGCTCTGGAGTATGCGCACCACATCGCTTCACCGGGTGACAAGCGCCGCAAAAGGAGAAGGACTTAGCGGGTCCGGTTCAGACGACGTTGGGCATGCCAGACGTTACGCAATGTAGTGGGTGCCCGCCATCTATGGCGAGATTGATTTATTGGGTGGCTCTTTGG
>LSQX01358808.1_pt1 | contig 11300 bp, 8 predicted proteins | sample 654561 | NCBI WGS metagenome assembly LSQX01 (sample SAMN04489861, study PRJNA283612) | anaerobic digester metagenome | isolation source: 4 biogas reactors fed with cattle manure at either 37C or 55C with and... | place: Denmark: Kongens Lyngby | collected 2014 | reverse complement strand
CACTTGCAATCACCCGTGTCTTTTCTGCCAAGAATACAATCATTAAAAATTCACCGGCAAGAACTGTCTTTCCGAGTATCTTCCAACTAAAGTACTTATCCAATTGGCCTCTGTTTTAAACAGTTTTTCGAATATCTAGAATAAGAATTGTATTTTTAGACCTGACAGGTCCACTAAATACCTGACAGGTTTATAATGAGAAACTATAACATTTTAGCAGTTAGCATGCTCCTTGGACTTATCCTTAGTGCAACCGCTTGTACTCAGGAAAGTCAATATTCACTGGTCTCCTGGAACATTCGATATAATAACCCTGGGGATGGACCCAACGCATGGCCTAACCGAAAAGATCTTGTTGCCAATCAGATCAAGCGGGAAGAGCCCAGTGTGATCTGTTTACAAGAGGTTCTAAAAGGTCAGCTTGAAGACCTAACCAACTCATTACCTGATTATTCCTGGTCCGGAGTCGGTCGGGATGACGGCCAAAAAAAGGGGGAATTTGTTCCCATTCTTTTTAAAAAGGATCAATTTAACCTAATTAAAACAGATCACTTCTGGCTGTCCGAAAAACCAACTGAACCAGGGATAAAAGGATGGGATGCTGTATGCCCTAGAATGGTAACCTGGGTATGCCTTCAGGATAAAAAATGCAAAGACACCCTTTACATTTTTAACACCCATTTTGACCACGTGGGAATAGAGGCAAGGCGGTTAAGCGCCAAACTTATAGCAACCTATACTGACAGTATCGCAGGAGAATCACCTGTAATTGTAGCTGGCGATTTGAATTCCATTCCTTCTGATCAGGCCTACCTAACCATGATCGAAAGTTCCTTCCTTGATAGTCGCCTGATCAGTCATGATCCTCCAACAGGGCCAGAATATACGTTCACCGGTTTTGATTCAACCCAACCACCTGGTGATAGAATAGATTACATTTTTGTAAAAAACTTAACAAAAGTAATTAGCTATCAGGTATTTAATGATAAAACTGGTCAATTTTATCACTCTGACCATTTGATGGTGAAGATCAGGTTTTAGACCTGACAGGTCTAAAACCTGACAGGTCTATTAGAAACAGGACGACCACAATCTGAAATATTTTTAACCTTTCTCCCCTCCTCTTCGTATCTTTAGGTGTAACCCCACCCCATGGATACCGAACCAATTAGCATCCTGATCGAACTGTCTCAAAGGAACGACCCAAAAGCCTTCGGCCAGCTGGTGAACATGACGCGCCATGAGGCCATCCACACCGCCCTCTGCATCGTTGGAAATCGGGAAGATGCCTCTGACATCGTTCAGGAAGCCTATATCCGACTCTGGAATTCCATCCACCACTTTAATCCAAACAAACCATTCCATGCGTGGTTCAGGCAAATCGTCCGAAACCTCGCTATAGACTGCCTCAGAAGAAGAAAGATAGCCCTTACCACTATCCGGGAGGAGATCAATCCCGAGAACAGCGAAACCCCTTTAACTATTCTGGAAAACAATCAATTAATGGATATTGTCAGAAAATGGATCCCCACTTTACCCCGTACCCAACAAATGGTTTTCATTATGAGAGATATCGAAAACCTGTCAATCAGTGAGGTCCGGAAAGAATCCGGACTATCCGTCTCCAGCATAAAAACAAACCTCCACCACGCCCGCAAAAAACTCAGAAAACACCTTGACAACAATGGATACCACGCCGAAGAATAAGCCACTCCCAGCCCACCAGGATAAACCATGGGATACCCAAATCCCAAAATCTGATGCTAACCGTCTGATCAAGAAAGAGTTCCACCCAGATCGCCTCCTGTTTCTTACCGGGGATGAACTATCAACAACCGAAGCAGCTGCACTGGAAAAACACCTTCAAAATTGCCAATCCTGCCGCCTTACGCGCGAAAATTTCCTGCGGACACGGTCGCAAATCCTCGGAAAAGTGGACCAGGAAACTACCTTCAATACTGATCCAGTCAAACACAATACCCCAGATATCAACGTCGAGGATATTACAGCTAAACCACTCCCGGCAAAGAAAATGCTGAGACTGATCCAATATGTCACCTCCACCGCAGCCCTAATCCTAATCCTGATCTTCGTCGCTGAACAAGTAAGGTCTGTGCAACATATCAGCAACCTGGAAAAACGATTCGCAAACCAAAACTACCTTCTCCAATCAAATCCAATCGACCAGTGGACCCTCCGCCACACCAAGCATAACTGGATAGAACTGGCCCAACGCCACAAACTATACCAGATTTCTACAATTACCCTGATCCCTCTTAACCTGAGCGAAATTCTCGAATACGAAAACCTCTTGAAAGAGCTGCTTCAAGCTGAAATTAGAAAAAATTATCCGAATCATGACTCCGAAAAATCTAACGTTAATCCATCTAAATAATTAAATATCAATAAGATGAGAACAAAAACCTGGCTTATTACCTCCCTCATCAGTAGCCTGCTACTGTTCCTCCCCGGTTGCCTGGATATCTACCTGACTACCGAACTATTCCGCAATGGCGAAGTGGAAAAAACTATCGTCATTAAAGGAGATTCTACCGATATCCTGGAAGCACCTTTCTACTTCGTTAATGATGACGGATGGAACCGCACCTGGACTGAAGGTGATGGCGATGACAAAGATCAAAAAAGATTAATCCTTAACCGCCATTTTAAATCCGTGAAAGAGATGAACCTGGCCATGAATCCACCCGACACCTCAATCCGGAGTATCCGAGTGCAATCCTCTCTAAAGCGAAAGTTTCGGTGGTTTTTTACCTACCTCAACTATTCTGAAACCATCCAAAAAGCCGATCCATATAATACCCAGGACTGGCATGATTACCTAGCCGAAGAGGAAATTAAACTCCTCCGGGTGAAAAGCGAAGAAGAAAGAAAATCTGACCCAAACTACGACGAGAAAGCCTACAAGCAAGCCGAAGATCATTTCTCTGAGTTTATCATGAGATCTATGTTCGACTCCTTCATGAATACCGTAGAAACCCTTCTGAACAACAAGCCAGAACTTCAGCCCCTGAAAGCGGAGATTGATGCTGGAAGGGAAGAATTTTTTCGCTATCTGACCGATAGCACGGATACACAAGATGGCGACAGAATCTTTATGGCCATGACCGATTTCTTCGAAAACATCTCCGCCCTGAACGATCTTGTCAATGAACACCCGGAGGCATTCCAGGATTTTAACAATAAAGTTGACCTCTTGAATAAAATGGGTAGCAACTCCTACAAATTCATCATCCGCATGCCAGGCATCCTGATGAACACCACCAGTAACCAGGTGCAGGGAACCGAAAGCCGGTGGGAACTGGTCATGGAAGATTTCTATTTCGACGACTATACCCTCTCGTGCGAAAGCCGCGTAATCAACATCTGGGCCTTCTGGGTGGCAGGACTGATCCTCCTTCTGGCAATCGGAACCTCCACCGTGGGCTTTATCAGAAGAATCAGACGACAGTAGCCAAATCAACCGAAGATCCAAAAGATCTCACGAAAGCAGGAAACCACCATTCTCCCGGAGGAAAACCTCCAGAATAATCTTGGCCGGGAAGGCAATCATCATCAGCCATATCAATCCTGCCAGTCAACATTAAGCCGATCTTCACCCGACTCAGTGGAGAGGAAGGGGGATGTCGTAAATCAGAATTCTTTCTACATTTGGCACATCAAATCATATTTTTAACCAAAAAATACGTGCCTCATGCCAAATCTACTCTCCCTAGGATGGATTGATTATGTGATCATGGCCATCTATTTTTTGTTCGTCCTCGGTATCGGATGGGCATTAAAGCGATACATGAAATCAGCCAGTGCATTCCTGGAGGCCGGACGATCACTGCCAGCCTGGGTAACGGGACTGGCTTTCATCTCGGCAAATCTTGGAGCCCTCGAGGTAATCGGGATGGCTGCCTCCGGAGCTCAATACGGAATGGCTACTGCCCATTTTTACCTGATCGGAGCCATCCCAGCCATGATCTTCCTGGCAATCTTCATGATGAGATTCTATTATGGATCCAAAGCCAGATCAGTGCCGGAATACCTAAAAATGAGATTCGATGAGAAAACCAGAGGACTTAATGCCATCTCCTTTGCCCTGATGACAATCCTCTCCTCCGGGATCTCTATGTATGCCTTGGCTATGCTGATGGAAAAACTACTGCACTGGCCGTTTGATGCAAGCGTCTGGGTATCAGCAGGTATCGTCCTTGTTTACACCTTCATGGGAGGACTCTCATCCGCTATCTACAACGAAGTTCTACAGTTCTTTATCATCCTGATCGGACTGCTGCCGTTGGTTTTGCTCAGCCTGAAAGATGCAGGCGGCTGGGCTGGCATGACCGAAACCCTTAACCAACACGCGGCACAGAATAATTTTGAACCGGGAGCCTGGACTCAAATGTGGGCCCACACAGGAGACACAACGTCTAATCCATTAGGCGTTGAGTGGTTTGGTATCATCATGGGCCTTGGTTTTGTCCTCTCGTTTGGATACTGGTGTACCAACTTCCTGGTAGTCCAACGGGCTATGGCCGCCGACTCTATGTTGGCTGCCCGGAAAACCCCACTGATCGGCGCCTTCCCAAAAATGTTCCTGCCCTTCCTCGTCGTTGTTCCGGGTATGGCCGCTATGGCTTTGGCATCCAAAGGAAACCTCACACTGGAACTGATGCCGGACGGCAGTCCAAACTATAACTCAGTCATCACTTCCATGCTGGAACACTACTACCCCTCCGGAATCCTCGGACTGGGGCTGACAGCCCTGCTGGCCTCCTTTATGTCAGGTATGGCCGGAAACGTATCAGCCTTCAATACCGTCTGGACCTACGATATCTATCAGAGCTATATCGCCCGGGGCCGCTCAGATAACCACTACCTTAACGTCGGCCGGGTAGCTACCGTCGCCGGCGTTATCGTCAGCATCGGAGCTGCTTACCTAGCTAAACAGTTCGGAAATATTATGGACTTCCTCCAAATGGTCTTCTCTATGATCAACGCACCACTGTTCGCCGTCCTGTTCCTCGGAATGTTCTGGAAACGAGCGACAGGCCACGGCGCCTTCTGGGGGCTCCTCGTAGGTATCACCTTGGCACTTATCCACCACGGACTTACAATCCCCGCCGGTGCCGATCCTAGCCAGTTCATCCGCGGAGGCTGGATCGATGTTATCTATACCTACCCCTCCGGAATGGCCCAAAACTTCTGGACAGCCATCATCGCTTGGACGTCAGGTACGATTGTAGCAGTACTGATGACTCTCAGCACTAAACAAATGAAAACCGATAAAGAACTCGAAGGACTAGTCTATTCGCTGACACCAAAGATCGATGATAGCGGTATCGTATGGTATAAGAGACCAACCGCTATGGCACTGCTGGTCGCTGTACTTACTATCATTTTAACCATCATTTTCTGGTAGGAGATAAAACTATGAAACTTGATATTAAACTCCCAATCGGTCTAATATTCACTGTCTTAGGCGTGATATTCATCATATACGGTTTCTTCACCGCCTCCGATGCAGCTTTCTACGAAAAAGCTTTGGGCTATAACGTGAACCTCTTCACCGGAATCGTCATGCTCGTTTTTGGTGGTTTTATGCTCTTCCTGGCTTGGAAAGACAAAAAAAAGGCGACCGATAATTAAAGAACACAACGAAAAAAAATAACGCAGGGGCACCTCTTAACACCCCTGCGTTATGTTTTTTGGTTAACTTTATCCCCAGCGAGATGAATCTCAAAGGGAAAACCATATTAATCGCAGAAGATGAGTACTCCGGGTTTGCTTATCTGGAAGCAATCCTAAAACGAACCGGAGTAACCCTGCTTTATGCCAAAAATGGACTCGAAGCAGTCGAGATTTTCCGTGCTAACCCCGAAATCGACCTGGTTCTTATGGACCTCCAAATGCCGGGATTGGATGGCTTCCAAGCCCGGGCTAAAATCAGCGAAATAAATCCACATACTCCTCAAATTGCCCAGACCGCCTTCGCTATGGTCGAAGATGAAATCAAAACCAGAGAGGCCGGTTTCAACGGGTATATCTGTAAGCCGATCCGCAAAAACGACCTGCTTAACCTGATTGGGAAGCTTCTTAACTTGCCACCTAACCAGGAGTAACCGGGATATGAACAGATTCCTCCTCCCGGTCGTAGCTCTATTCTTTTGCCTCGCACCGAGTGGCTACTCCCAGGAGTTTCGGATCGAAAATATCACCTCCGAATATGTCCGCGTTGAAAAAGGACTCTCCCAAAATTCTGTCTATAGCATCATCCAAGACCAGGAAGGATTCCTCTGGATAGGAACCTGGAACGGTCTTAATAAATTCGACGGATACTCCTTCCGTACCTTCTTCAGAAATCCAAACCAACCCGAAGCAGGATTGTCCAACTCTACAATCGTCGGAATAGCTGAAGATTCCATCGGATCAATCTGGGTCGCCACCTCCAAAGGCCTCAACCGAATCCGGAAATCAGATTACACCATCACACAGTTTAAAGCAGATGACCAAAGTGAATATGCTATCCCTTCCGATAGTATCAATACAATCTATTCAGACAATCAAGGGATGATCTGGGTCGGTACAAAAAGAGGACTGATCAAACTAAACCCCAACACTCTATATTTTAAGTATATAGAACACAATCCGCGCGATTTCTCCACCCTGTCATCCAACCAAATTACCGCAATTATTAAGGACAAAGACAACAAAATGTGGGTGGGAACCGAACACGGCCTTAACCTGCTCGATGAGGAAGAAAACACGATCAAACGATTCTCTCCAAATCAACACCCGCATAACCTACTCAAATCAACAATAACATGCCTCGCTTCGGACTCCACAGGATCCGTCTGGGTGGGAACCCCATCCGGAGTATTTCGATGCCAGATTCCTAATCATACTTTCGAATGGATCCCTATCATAAACTCGCCGGTTGACCAACCAACAAGCCAGAGTCAATACATCCAAACCATCTTTGTTGATAATCAAAACCAGGTCTGGGCTGGCACCAAAGAAGCTGGACTATTCATCTTCGATCCTGACCTGAAGCAATTTACTAACACCGAAAACATCACCCAGAATGCCAGCTTGTTCAGATCATCCTCCATCATGACCATGATCCAAGATCAAAATGGACTCTATTGGATCGGAGCATCGCATAAAGGATTGATTAAATTGATCCCAGATCCCCACGCATTTTATCAGATCATCAGCGGATATTCCGTCTTTGGAATTATTGAACCCTACCCAGGCGAGTTCTGGTGCGGAACCCGAAATGGCATCCTCCGATGGAACCGAAATACAAAGAAAACCGATCTCATTAGCGTCGGAAAAAACAATCCTATCAGCTTGACATCCAACTTAATAAATGGGTTTTATGATGATGATTCATATTTCTGGATTCTTACCGAAGAGGGACTAAACCGTATCCGAAAAGAGGACCGTCAAAACCGCCAGTTTGTTTCAGACAAAACCCAAAATAGTATTGCCGGAAATGTGGTATGGCACGTGATGAAAGATTCCCGTGGAGATTATTGGTTTTCAACAACCAATGGACTCAGCTGTTGGAATCCAGCAACAAATCAGTTCACAAACTACTACTGGGACCCCTCTAACAAAAACAGTCTGAGTAATAACACTTGCTATCAGGTTTTCGAATATTCACCGGGACGATATTTCATCTCTACCCAAAACGGACTGAACGAATTCATCCGGGACGAAAACTCCTGGAGAGTGTACCTTCCTATCCCCGGCGATCCTAATAGCATCAGCACAGAGTATGTTTTCGGTGTTTTTAAAGACAGCAAAAAACAACTCTGGGTCTATACCAACGGTGGTGGTTTTAATCGCTTCGACCCGGAAGAGAGAACTTTTCATCGATACACGGCGGACGATGGACTTTCAGATAACACGGTTTACTCCATTTATGAGGATCAAAACGGAATTCTCTGGCTCCCTACAAACAACGGACTATCTCGCTTCGATCCGACCAGCAAACGATTCTCCGCCTTCAATGTCCAAGAGGGCCTTCTTAGTAATGAATTCAACATCAACAGCCTCTATGCCAATGAAAGTGGTGAAGTCTTCCTGGGTGGCATCAATGGAGTTAACGCATTCCAGCCACAAGCTTCCCTGCAATCCTCCTATGTACCAGTCCTTCGGCTTACCAATTTTATCGTCCATCAGGAAGAAGGCTCAACCTCAATTATCTTGAACGACACGATTAAACTGTCACATAACCAGAATACCTTTAGCATTTCCTTTTCCATTCTGGATTTCCTCAATCCATTTAAGAATCAGTACAGTATCTTTCTTGAAAACTTTGATAAAGATGTCACCCACCTAACCCCCGGAACCCACCAGGTTGATTACCGTAAGATTCATCCCGGGCACTATGTTTTAAGGATTAAAGGGGCCAATAGTCTGGGTATCCCCAGCAATGACTTGAATATCCCAGTATTTATCGTACCTGCACTGCACCAAACCCTCTGGTTCAAAATTACAGCAGCCCTCCTGGTTCTTCTGTTTGCTGCCCTGATGATTTACTATCGGTATAAAATCACCAGCAAAAGGCACGAAATGGAAAAACGACTGCTGACTACACAAAACGAACTGGTCAATTCCCAAAAATTTGCCCTGCGATCGCAGATGAACCCCCACTTCATTTTCAACTCCCTAAATTCGATTCAGAACTTTGTCCTAAAAAATGACGTGGACTCAGCTAACTATTACCTCTCCAATTTCTCAACGATGATGCGGAAAGTATTGGACTATTCCCAACATAACCTCATCCTCCTGGCTGAAGAGATCGAATTGATCAGGCTCTACCTGCAAATGGAACACCTTCGTTTCAGTAAAAAATTCGAAATCGATATCAAAATAGACCCGGCTATTGATCAGTATCTGGCCAAAATCCCCCCCATGCTCCTCCAACCCTATCTCGAAAACGCTATCCTGCATGGATTACAGCTGATTAAACACAAAGGACTTCTTCAACTCCTAATCGATCACAAGGGTGACTATATGCTAATCCGAATTATCGATAACGGTATCGGAAGGGAAAGAGCACGAGCCATTAGAGCGAAAACAGGACATATATCTAAAGGTCTGGAAAACATCGAAAAACGTATTAAACTCTACAACAAGCTAAACGACAAAAAACTGGAAGTCAACATTTTCGATCTTTTTGACTCGGATAGCCAGCCAGCCGGCACCCGCGTAGAAATCATCGTACCCTACGATATCGAAGAGCCTTCCACAGAAATAAATTGATTATGAACAAACTCCTTGGCCTGATCCTTTGCCTGACTTTTCCATTCCTCATCCAGGCACAACCTTATGGTGCCACACCAGCTAATCCGTATATCCCAACCCAGAGAATCAAAGGAAGTCTTGCTGGCTGCACCGAAGGCAAAACCTCTACTGAAATCAGATTAAATAATGTTCGTGCTCTCATTCATACCGGCGGGGATATGTGGTGGGACTTCCGTAACGCACAATACGAAGTGCCAAAAAATTCAGGGAAAACTGCTCTGTGGAATGGCGGAATCTGGATCGGTGGCACTGATGTCAACGGCCAATTGAAACTCTCAGCCGTCCGCTATAGAAGTACCGGAGTAGACTATTTCACCGGTCCTCTGATCATGCACGGAAATTCCCGCGGAACCACTGATATTGAGGTCTGTTACCAATATGACCGCCACTGGGAAATATCAAAATTCCAGGTCGAAGCCTTCCGAAGTTGGTACCATGCTGACCCGGATCAACGAGAACGGGAGTTTACTGGATATACCATTCCCCCGGTTATCACCGATTGGCCGGCCCATGCCGATGCCGCTGCCGGATATGATTTCTACATGGCTCCTTTCTGGGATAATAATGATGACGGGATCTACAATCCTGCCGATGGTGATTACCCTTTCTACGATCTGGATGGCATTCTCCCTTGCGGCACCTCACGCGAACACCGCCGGCCAAGGCTCTTCGGAGATGCAACCCTGTGGTGGGTGTACAACGACCGAGGAAATATCCATCAGGAATCCGGAGGAGAAGCTATCGGAATGGAAATCCGAGCCCAAGCTTTCGAATTCTCTACCAATGACGCCGTAAATGATATGACTTTTTATAACTATGCCCTGATTAACCGATCAACCTACACCCTCATCGATACCTACTTCGGAGTCTATGTTGACGGCGCATTGGGTTATGCGTGGGATGACTATACCGGATGCCACGTCTCGAAAGGAGTTGGATATTTCTATAACGGTGAAGACGTGGATGGCGCAGGAGAAGCCTGGGCCTACGGAGCTAACCCTCCGGCTATCGGAGTGGACTTCTTCGAAGGGCCCTACCAAGACCCAAACGGGAAAGATGATTGCTCCAGCTATGACGCAAGCTTTAACCTGATTTGCAACGAGTGTATCCTTAATGGAAACATCAATGGACTAAACTTTGGCGATGGAATCATCGATAACGAACGCTGGGGTATGCGACGATTTGTCTATTATGTCAATACCGGAGGCGTAACAGGAGATCCAAATACGGCACCCGAATACTATAACTTCCTGAGAGGCTTCTGGAAAGATAATGAACGGATGCGCTATGGTGGAAATGCACACCCCGCTGGAGGAGGAACCGGCCCCATAACAGATTTCATGTTCCCCGGCGATAGCGACCCCTGCGGCTGGGGACAGGGCGGTATCCCAATGCCCTTTTGGTCGGAAGAGACAGCCGGTAATGAACCATACGACCGCCGAATGGTCCAGTCATCCGGCCCGTTCGTCCTCGAACCAGGCGCAGTCAACGATATTACTACCGGAGTGGTTTGGGCTAGAGCATACGACGGAACTCCTTGGGGTTCAGTAGTTAGAATGCTTCAGGAAGATGAAAAGGCTCAGCGACTGTTCGAAAATTGTTTTAAAGTAATCGACGGCCCGGATGCCCCGGAATTAACCGTCGTGGAACAAGATCAAAAACTGATCTTCCACATCTGGAATAAACCTAGCTCTAACAATTTTATGGAGCAATACCACGAGCGAGATCCTTTCATTGTCTGCCCGCTTAACCAACCCGATTGCGACCTGTTCTACAATTTTCAGGGATACCAGGTCTGGCAACTTCGACACGTCAGCGTTTCCATCAATGATGCCACCGATCATAACACTAACCTCGCAAGGGTTGTTTTCCAATGTGATGTCCGCGATGGTGTTGATCGTATCATTAATTACAACTGGGATAACGACATAGAAGCTAACATGCCTGTTATTGAAGTTGATGGCTCTGATGACGGC
>LSQX01329028.1_pt2 | contig 11302 bp, 7 predicted proteins | sample 654561 | NCBI WGS metagenome assembly LSQX01 (sample SAMN04489861, study PRJNA283612) | anaerobic digester metagenome | isolation source: 4 biogas reactors fed with cattle manure at either 37C or 55C with and... | place: Denmark: Kongens Lyngby | collected 2014 | reverse complement strand
CGGGCGGAGTGGCCGGGGCCGGAGGGATTGCAGCACCGGGAGCCGCAGGCACCGCACCACCGGTAACCACCGGAGCCGCCGGAGCCACCGGTGCGGCGGGAATGACAGGAGTTGCCACCGCCTTCGGCGCGGGGGCCTGCTTCGGCTCCGGAGTCGCCTCTTCCACCGGCTTCGGGGCTCGCTTCGGGCGGATGACCTCGCCGAGGAACTGGGGTTCGCGGGGTGCGGGGAGGTGGCCGTCGATAAGCACGGAGTCGCGGAGCATCTGGGCGACGTCGCGGACGACGGGGCGGTCGGGGGTGTCGGTGAGCGCCTTGACGCCGCCGGTGAACATGGTGTTGCAGAAGGGGCAGCCGGTGGCGATCTCCTCGGCACCGGTGGCCAGCGCCTGTTCGGAGCGGAACTCGTTGACGCGGCGGCCGATGGTCTCCTCCATGTACATGCGCGCGCCGCCGGCGCCGCAGCAGAAGGCTTCCTCGCGGGCGGGGGAGATCTCCACGAGGGAGGCGCCCGCGGCGGAGACGAGTTCGCGCGGCGGGTCGTAGACCTGGTTGTGGCGGCCGAGGAAGCAGGGGTCGTGGTAGGTGACGGGACGGCGGTTCTCGGGGCCGCGCGGCACGGGCGTGAGCAGGCCTTCGCGGACGAGGCGGTTGAGGAGCTGGGTGTGGTGGAAGACGTCGAAGTGGCCGTCGAAATCCGGGTACTCGTTGCGGATGGTGTTGAAGCAGTGCGGGCAGGTGGTGATGATCTTGCGCTGCCCGGCGGGCACGCCGTCGAAGACGTCGTTGAGGGTGGCGATGTTCTCGGTGGCGAGCATCTGGAAGAGGAACTCGTTACCCGCGCGGCGGGCGGGGTCACCGGTGCAGGTCTCTCCGGTCGACAGGACGGCGAACTTCACGCCCGCGGTGTGCAGCAGCTCGACGACGGCGCGGGTGGTGCGCACACCGTCGTCGTCGAAGGCGCCGGCGCAACCGACCCAGAAGAGGTACTCGGTGTCGGTGAGGTCGTCGATGTCGTCGCCGACGACGGGGACGGGGATGCCGTCGGCACGCGCGGCCTCGACCCACGACGCCCGGTCGGAGCTGTTGCGGCCCCACGGGTTGCCCTTGGCCTCGAGGTTCTTGAACAGGCCGGTGAGCTCGGAGGGGAACTCCGAGTCGGCGAGCACCCGGAAACGACGCAGGTCGGCGACGTGGTCGAGGTGCTCGATGTCGACGGGGCACTGGTCGACGCAGGCACCGCAGTTGGTGCAGGCCCACAGCACGTCGTCGGGGATGACGCTGGTCATGCTGAGCACGTCGAGGTCCGCGTGCGGGTTGAACGCCGCGTCGCGGATGTCGGTCATGAGCAGCTTCGGGTTGAGCGGCTTGCCGGTGTTCCAGGCGGGGCAGAGGTCCTGGCAGCGACCGCAGTCGGTGCAGGTGGAGGCGTCGAGAAGCATCTTCCACGAGGCGTCACCCAGCTTGCCGACGCCGAGCGTGTCCTCATCCTCCGTATTCTCCAGCGTGAGCATCCTCCCGCCGGAGGTCATCGGCTTGAGGCGGCCGGTGGCCTTACGGCCGTCCGGGTTCGTCTGGAAGAAGATGTTGAAGTAGCTCAGGAAACGGTGCCAGCCCACACCCCAGTCGAGGTTGCGGGCCATGAGCAGCAGGAACGCCATGCCGCCGAGGAGCTTGAGCAGCGCGAACGCGGACACCATCACCGGGGAGGCCGGCAGCAGGTTCGCCAGGTGCAGCGACAGGAAGTCCGCGACCGGGTGACCGCCGCCGAACGTGGCGATCTTGCCGGCTTTGACCAGCAGCATGCCCAGACCCTCGAGGAGCACGATCGCCTCGATGGTGCGGGCCGCGACATGGTTGGACGCGAAGAAGCGCGACGCCCGCGACTCCGTCCCCTGCCGCAACCGGATGATGATGAGCGCCAGGATGCCGCCGATCGTGCCGACCGCCAGCACCTCCTCCACGAACCGGTACACACCCCACGACCCGAGCAGCGGCCACCCGCCCGCCGGGTTGAATGTCTGGATGTACGCCTCGAACCACACCAGCACGCCGAAGAGGAAGCCGACCATGACCAGCCAGTGCGCCACATTGACCACCGGCCGCCCCTTGAAGTGCGTGTGCCCGAACACCTCGATGACCACGCGCGACGCACGCTGCAGCGGATTGTCCGTCCGCCACCCGGCGGGCAGCGGCTGCCCCGCGCGCACGAAGCTGTACATCTTCCAGCCCGCGCGCAGGAACAGCAGCCAGGCAGGAAGGGAGAGGACGACGCCGAGAACACCCAGCACGATCGTGGTGGTGGAGATGGCCTGGTCAACCGGAATCATGTGCCCAGTCTAAAGGCAGCGGTGGACACGTCCCGCTTCGTGCTTATCGACGCCGCGCCAGCCGCCGCCTCGCCCGCTGCTCACGCGCGGGATCGGTGGGTGGGGAGAAGTGAAAGATAAGGGCCGGGGACGCCAGCAGTGGTGGGGAGAGAGAAACGCCCGGACAGCGGGGTCCGGGCGTTCGTGAGCCGGGAACCCCGCTGGCGCGGGGAATCAATGGTCCTGGAAGTTCAAAGCCAGGCACACACGGCTCATACCTGCTGTCGCAAGCCACTTCATACGGTAGTGGGAAGCGGGACGGCGGTAAACCACGAAATAAATGAAGTGTGTACCAGGATTTGAACTAGCGATTGACAAGTTATCGGGAGGGGGTTACTTTCTAGGTATGAACCTAATCTGCGGTGCCGACACGCGGTCACCGTTTCTCGAACGTATGGGGCAATTCGTGGCCGACGCTTCCCCCGAATTGTCCGCCCTGTGGGCCAAGTCCGGTGACGAGACGGGATCACTCAGCCTTCCCCAGCATCTTGCGGATGCGGCGAGTGTGGCAGCGTGGCTGTGGGATGAGTGGGCGGCGGATTCGGTGAAGCAATCGCTCGCCTCCGTGTCCGGTATGTCGGAGGATGACGTCCGCACGGTGGTCGTGTTCCTGGCGGGTGTGCATGACGTCGGAAAGGCGACGAGGCGCTTTTCCCGTCAGATCGAACACGATGAACGCGGTCGGCTGCTTGTCGACGACATCGTTGCCACCGGGCTGCCGATGGAGATGTCTGCTCTGGAGGCTGAATCCCCGAGCTTTCCGCACGGTCTCGCCGGGGAGGTGCTGCTGACGGCGTGGCTGAAGAAGCAGGGGTGTCGGAAGCAGATGGCCGCAGCGCTCGGATCGGTCATCGGTGCTCATCACGGGGTGGCATCGAACGCCGACGGTCAAAGGGATGCGATGTGGATCCTCGAGCAGTACCCCCCTCGGTGGACGGCTCTGCATGCCGAGATCTTCGAGGGGATGGCCGAGGCCACCGGCTTCGGATCGCTCATTGAAGGTTTTCCTCGGCGGGTCGCGGCCGACTTTCTGGAGCGCGTGGCCGGGATCGTCGTCATGTCCGACTGGATTGCCTCCAACGCAGACGCCTTCCCCATGGTGTGTTCCGGCACGCAGGAAGACAGAGTGATGAGTGGGGTGGACCTGATCGACCTCACTCGACCCTGGAACGCCCGCTATGAGGTTGACGCTGAGATTGATGAGTTCTTCCGGGCGGCTTTCGGCTGGCCGCAGGATTTTGGGGCGCGACCCGTGCAGAAGGCGGCGTTGGATGCTGCCGCCGCCGCTACGGGCCCTCGCCTGGTGATCATCGAGGCACCCACCGGGGAAGGGAAGACGGAGGCCGCTCTGGCCGTGGGGCAGTGTATTGCCGCCGACAACCGGGCACAGGGACTGCTGTTCGCGGCACCGACCATGGGAACATCCAACGGTTTGTTCACCCGTGTCGTGGACTGGGCTGAGAGGAACACCCCGAGCGGTGACGTCACCTCCATGAATCTGGTGCATTCGCGGAGCAGATTGTCCGAGGATTTTCGCCGGCTTCGCGTGCGCGGCGTCGGCGAGGATTCGGCTGGTTCGTACGGGGCGGTGGTGGCGAATCAGTGGCTGGGAGGGTCGAAGAAGTCGATGCTCTCCAACTTCGTGGTGGCCACCGTCGACCAGGTTCTCATGATGGCCCTGCAGATGCGGTACTCCATGCTCAGGCACCTCGGGCTCGCGGGCAAGGTCATCATCGTCGATGAAGTTCACTCATACGACCTCTACATGGGCAGTTATCTCCAGACGGCGCTCGCCTGGATGGCCCGCTACGGTGTCTCGGTGGTGCTGCTCAGTGCGACCCTGCCGCAGGAGACGAAGCTGTCACTCATGGACGCCTACGGATCGCAGTTCCACGAGAACGTGCCGGAGACTTCCTCCACTGCGTATCCGCTGGTCACCGTGGTCGATGCTGAGGGAGTCTCCGAGGTAGCCGTGTCTGCTCGTCCCACGGATCTGGAGGCATCGGTGGAGATCATCGAGGATTCGCCGGACCATCTCGTGGATCGGGTGAGCGGTCTCGTCGTGGACGGCGGCTGTGCCCTCATCATCTGCAATACGATCCGGCGGGCACAGGAGGCGTATCTCCAACTCGCGGACCTCTATCCCGGTGACGTGGAACTCCACCACAGTGCCTTCCTGGCGAATGAGAGGGTGGCCAAAGAGGATCGGCTCCGTCGCGAACTCGGTCCGGATGCCCACCGCGGACAGGGACGTCCCTTCCGCAGGATCATCTGTGCCACGCAGGTCGCGGAGCAGAGTCTGGACATCGACGCGGACGTGCTGATCACCGATATCGCCCCCATGGACCTCCTCATCCAGAGAATCGGCCGCATACACCGGCATCAGCGCCCCGTGGAGGATCGCCCGGTGGTCCTGCGCCAGCCTCAGGTGTACATCCGGGGCATCCTCGAGATGGATCCTGTCCCGGTGTTCGAGGGTGGTAGCGCCGCCGTCTATGAGCCTGCGATCCTCATGTCCACGTTGGCCCACCTTCCGAGAGCTTTCCGACGTCCCGAGGACATCGCCCACCTTGTGCAGAGCACGTACTCACCGGATTTCGTTGCACCTGACGCGTGGTCCGATGACTACGCCGTCTACCTGTCGGCATTGAAGGAGAACCGTTCCCGGGCGAGGGACAGGGCACAGACATTTCAGATCCCGCGGCCCGAAGCGGCCTCGAAACTCTCGCAGTTGTTCGATCGCTATCACCAGTCCATGGGTCAGCTGACTCCCCTGGGAGAGGAGGCGGGTGCAGCCCAGGTCCGTGACACGGATCCCACCATCGAGGTCATTCCCATCGTCAGCACTGCTTACGGTTATCGCCGGATGCCGTGCGGTGGCTCGGAATCCGGGGCAGACTACATCGATGACATGGAACTGGACTGGACCACCGCATTCGACCTTGCGTCGTCCGTGGTCAGGCTCCCCGCCAGCCTCACCCGATTCGCCCGCGACTTCGATGCAGTGATCACTCAGCTGGAGCGGGAGACACCGGTCGGTTGGGCGGCCCACTATCTACTCAAGGGACAGGTCGCCCTCCGACTTGATGAACAGGGCGAAGCCACCCTGAATGGACGCCGACTTCGGTACTCGTCAGAGCTCGGGCTGGAACTGCTGCGCAGAGAGGAAACACACACGTGACAATTGCTGACCCATCAAAGACCGAAAAAGAGAGACATGTGAATTCACCACCGACTTTTTCACTGCTCACGAAGCCGTGGATCAAATGCGAAATGAGGGATGGCAGTGACCAGACACTGAGCATCCGGGACGTCTTTGACGGCCGACACGACATCAAGGGCATCCGGGGAGATTCTCCGTCGCAGGACTACGCGGTATTGCGGGTTCTGCTGGCCATCTTCTGGCGTGCGCATCACCCCGAGACTCTGGTTCGTCCGGGTCGGACGTTTCACTTCGACGAATGGTTCGAGGACGAGCTGGACAATCTGGGTCGCGCCGATGAGCTTGTTCTGGAGTACCTCACCGCGTACGCGGACCGTTTCGATCTTCTGGACCCCGAGGCCCCCTTCATGCAGGTGGCGGATCTGCGCACCTCCAAGGATTCCCGCTTCCCGGTCAGCCGCATCATCCCGGAGGCGGAGGAATCCTACTTCACCATGCGGGCCGGCCAGGCCCGCGAATCCCTCGACTTCGCGGAGGCCGCGCGGTGGCTCATTCACACCCAGGCCTATGACTATTCCGGCATCAAGTCGGGAGCCGTGGGAGATGAAAGGGTGAAGCGAGGTAAGGGCTACCCCATTGGAACGGGATGGTCCGGTCGTACCGGCGGCACCATTGTGGTCGGAGGCAACCTCAGGGAGACGATTCTGCTCAACACGACCCAGCAGGCTCTGGCTGAGGCCACGGACAAACCCGTCTGGGAGCGGCGCCCCGATACGGCAGCGGAAAGGCATGTGGTGCAGCCGGCGGGGGCTGGGGAAGAGCCTGGCCCCCAAGGTCCGAGTGATCTGGCCACCTGGCAGGGGCGACGCGTCCGACTGTTCAATGACGGGGAGCGTATTACCGCTGTTCTGGTGAGCAACGGTGATCGCATTCCCGACGCCGGTGCCAATGTCCTCGATGATCCGATGACGCCCTACCGCTACAGCAAGAACCAGTCGAAGAAGGGTAGGCCGGTGTACTATGCGCTTCCCTTCGACTCGAACCGCACGGTGTGGCGTTCGCTCGAGCCTCTCATCAGCCTGGAGAAGGATCCTGGATTCGACAGCAAGAATGTGGCACCGAAGCGACCGAAGAATCTCTCCCAACTGGCGGAGCTTGCCGAGGCCATTGACATTCCCAAGGTTCTTGACGTGCACATGGTTTCCCTCGCCTACGGTCCGCAGGAATCGTCGGTGGGTACAGCGGTGTCCGGACGTATCGAGATCCCTGTCGCACTGCTGGAGCCGGAATCGGCGGCCATCCGCCGCGAGGTCATCGACGCCGCTGCGGCGACCCGCGACGCTGCCATCGCATTAGGCCAGTTCGCCGGTCACCTGCTTGAGGCAGCCGGCGGGGTCTATGAGTTCCAACCTGACCCCACTGACGGCATTCTGGCTGACATCGAACCCCGTTTCATCTCCTGGCTCGGACAGCTGGAGATGGAGGATGTGGAGCNNAGATACAGGTCCGAGAGCAGATCCGAGATCGCGCCGCGGAGCTGATGCGTGGTGCGGGCCCCAAGGCACTCGCTGGACGCGAGGTCACGGGAATCGACGGTTCCGAACGCATCCTGTCCGCCGGTTCGGCGTATCAGATGCTCCAGGCCCGACTGAAGAAGATCCTTTTTCGTATCAAGGAAACCCCTCACAAGGAGATTGACCGATGACACAACCAACGACACAGGCGGAGCGTGACACGTTGTTCGTCGCTGTGGGCGCGACAGCCACCCGGCTGCAGTCGCAGATCCTCGGCGAGCAGGGCGAGCGCGCGCAGACACAGGCACGCGGAGTGCTCGCAGAGCTGCGCCGCCGGGCGGGGGAGCCGATCGAACGGGATCCTCTCTCCCTAGAGAAGACCCTTCTCGTGCTCAGCCCTGCACTGAACGAGAACGCGATCGGACGCGGGGACAACCCCTCTGCCTCCGAGTCGGCGGCGTTCCACGCGCTGACGCTGTTCGCCCTGCACATGCAGGGTTCCACGCGACCCATGCACGTTCGTGGTGTCTCTTTCGCCACCGCTTGCGGACGCCTCTACGCGAACAGCGATTCCGCGTCGCTCAAGCCTCGTTTCGACGCACTCCTCCTCGCCCGTTCCTCCCGCGCGCGGCTCACCCACACCCGTTCCATGATCACGCTGCTACGCGGAGCGCAACTCGGTTTCGACTACGCCCAGTTCGCCAACGATCTGAGAGCCCTCGACAGGGCGGACAAGCGGCAGGGTGTCCTCCTGAGGTGGGGACGGGACTTCGCCATGGGTCGATTCCGCACGACCGACACCGCCAGTTCTACAGACAACAACTAATCCGAAAGGTTCATCATGTCCCTCATCATCGATATTCACGCTCTCCAGACCCTTCCCCCGAGCCTCATCAACCGCGATGACACCGGCGCACCGAAGAGTGCCATCTACGGTGGCGTCCCCCGTCAGCGGGTGTCCTCCCAGTCCTGGAAGCGTGCCATCCGGAAGGATTTCCAGGACTCCTTCGACCCCGCCAGCGTCGGATACCGCACCAAGCACGTCGTGGAGCTTGTCGTTGACAAGGTCAAGGAGTTCGGAGGCGAATCCTGGACCGTCGAGCGCGCAGAGGAGCGAGTAGAGCAGGCCTTCAAGGTGGTCAAGATCAAGCTCGTCGAGCCCAAGACCAAGGAGGACGACACCGAGGAAGAGAAGCGCCGTGTCTTCCAGCAGACCGGATACCTGCTGTTCCTCAGCCCGCGTCAGATCGAGAATCTCGCCCGTGCCATCGTGGACGCTGACGGAGAGAATCTGAAGAAGGGCGACGTCGAGAAGCTCATCGACACCGAGCACAGCGTCGACATTGCCATGTTCGGCCGCATGGTCGCGGATGATGCCGCGTTCAACGTGGACGCCTCAGTGCAGGTTGCGCATGCCATCGGAATCCACGAGTCGGAGCCGGAGTTCGACTTCTTCACCGCGGTCGACGACGTCGTGGCGGATCACGAGGAGACCGGTGCCGGAATGATGGGCACCGTCCAGCTCATGTCGTCGACGCTGTACCGCTTCGCCACCCTCGACGTCGAATCCCTGGCCGAGAACCTCGGAGACCGGGACGCGGCGGTGACTGCCGCTGTGGCCTTCGTGCGCAGCTTCGTCACCAGCCTGCCGACCGGCAAGCAGAACACCTTCGCACACAACACTCTTCCGGAACTGGTCTACATCGCGGTGCGGGATGATCGCTCGATTTCCCTGGTCAATGCCTTCGAGAACCCGGTCGTGGCGGAAAACAATGTGGGCCGTCGTCGTGCTGGAGCGGAGGCACTCGCGGCCGAGGAGCGCGACATCGAGACGAAGTACGGCTTCACCCCGAAGAAGGCGTTCGTGCTCGGTCTGGGAGGGCTCGATGATCCCTTCTCCGACCTCGCCGACGCCACCACCCTCCCTGAACTGGTAGACAGGATCCGTGCCGCCATCTCCGGGGAAGGTGCCTAGGCCATGGCGCACTCACTGCTCCTCCTGCTGAAGGGGCCCATGCAGTCATGGGGTGACTCCAGCAGGTACAAACAGCGCACCACCGGCCAGGTGCCGACGAAATCAGGCATCATCGGTCTGCTCGCGGCGGCTGAGGGCCGTCGGCGCACTGACCCCCTCGAGGACTTGGCGGAGCTCACCCTGGCGGTCCGGGTGGATCAGCCGGGAAGTCTGCTGCGCGACTATCAGACTGCCCTCGCCGAGGGCGCAAAGCACGCGAACCTGGTCACCCGTTACTACCTTTCGGATGCCGTCTTCGTGGCGGCTGTGGAAAGCCCACACCGAGAGGTTATTGACGGGCTGGTGCAGTCCTTGCGGAACCCCCGCTACCCGCTTTACCTCGGCCGACGTTCGTGCCCGGCACCGGTGAATCTGGTGCTCAAGGTCGTTGACAAGCCGGCAGTGGAGGCTCTGCGCGCTGAGGATTGGCACGCCTCCGACTTCCATCGGAAGTCCCGGGCCAAGAACGTGGAACTGCCGATCTACCGGGATGCACGCCCAGGGGAAAGCGGGATCGCGCGGCAGGACGTGCCAGTGTCGTTCTCGCAGGAACACCGGGTGTACGCCTGGCGGGACGTGGTCCTGGAGCAACCGGGCTGCAGGTTCGCCAACGATCTGGGGACCTCCACCGACCCCTTCTTTGAAACGGTGATTTCAGCATGAGCACCCTGACACGCATCTTCCTCAACCCGCGCAAGCGCGGTGGACGCGCGCTGCTGTCCAACCCGGAGGCCATGCATGCAGCCGTTCGATCAGCATTTCCCCCGGATATCGACACCTCAGATGCGCGAGTGCTGTGGCGGGTTGATTCTCTCGGCGATGAACACATCCTCTATATCGTGGGCCCGGAAAAACCAGATGCCCTGCACATCGTGGAACAGGCCGGCTGGGATACCCGACCTCCGCAGAGTGCCGACTACGGGCGACTTCAGGACTCCCTGGTGAAAGGCCAGCACTGGCGTTTCGGGCTGGTGGCCAACCCGGTGTCATCTAAGGCAGGTGAACGCGGTACACGAGGCAGACTGGTTGCGCATGTCACCGCAGAACAGCAGCTCGCCTGGCTCTCTCAGCGGGGCCCGGCGGCGGGATTCAGGTTGCTTGATGACGCCGCGGTCGTCGGCCGCGAACGGTTAGCGTTCAGCCGAAATAAGGAACGGGGTACCAGCCGGGTAACCGTCTCCACGGCGCGTTTCGCGGGAACACTCGAGGTGACCGATCCCGATGCATTGCGTACCACCCTCAACCAGGGGATCGGTCGCGCGCGGGCCTACGGATGCGGTCTGCTGACTCTCGCTGCTGTCGGGGCCTGAGGCATGGCACATCCGAGTGAAGTGCCGATTGTCCGCAAGGAACTGGCGCGCGTAGAGAATCGCATCAGCTTTCTCTACGTGGAACGTGCGGTGGTCAACAGAGACAACAATGCGCTGACGATCACTGATCAGCGTGGAACGGCCCATGTTCCCGCCACTACGCTGGCGGCGCTTCTCCTCGGGCCCGGCACCCGTGTCACCTACGCAGCCATGGCGTTGCTTGGCGACGCCGGCGTCTCGGTCGTCTGGACCGGAGAAAGGGGAGTGCGTTACTACGCTCATGGACGCCCTCCGGCGAAATCTTCGCGTAATGCGGAGGCGCAGGCTGCGATTGTCACCCATCAGAGAAAGAGGCTGGAATGCGCGCGGGCGATGTACAGCATGCGCTTTGCCGACGAAGACGTTTCCGAAGCCAGTATGTCCCAACTCAGGGGGCGCGAGGGTGCGCGCATGAAGAAGCTGTATGCAGAACATGCCGAGCGAACGGGCGTGTCATGGAACCGTCGCAGTTACGATCCGAATGATTTCGACTCGGGTGATCCCATAAATCGGGCTCTGACGAGTGCAAATGCCGCGCTGTACGGCATTGCGCATGCGGTCATCACTGCCTTGGGCTTCATTCCCTCCCTGGGGGTGATTCACAATGGCACGGACCGTGCGTTCGTCTACGACATCGCTGACCTGTACAAAGCCGATATCACTATCCCTGCGGCGTTTGATGCCGCCGCCAACAGTGGATTCGAGTCTGTGTCAAACGTTCGGCATCGAGTTCGGGACAAAGTAGTCGAATACCGGCTCATGGAGAAGATGGTGAGGGATCTTCACCGTCTTATGCGAACTGATGACGATGCAGATTCCATTGACGTGGAGTTGATGCTGTGGAACGAGCTCGAAGTAATTGCCTCCGGGATTAACTGGGCCGAGCCGGAAGGC
>LSQX01135830.1_pt1 | contig 11302 bp, 9 predicted proteins | sample 654561 | NCBI WGS metagenome assembly LSQX01 (sample SAMN04489861, study PRJNA283612) | anaerobic digester metagenome | isolation source: 4 biogas reactors fed with cattle manure at either 37C or 55C with and... | place: Denmark: Kongens Lyngby | collected 2014 | reverse complement strand
CACTTCCTCAACGCCGAGGACGCCATCTATCGCACCATCATCAAAAACAGCCTGCCCCTTGAAAAGGAAGGCGCGGACGACCAGCCGCCGCTGTACCTGAAGACCACTGATGAGATGCTGAACGATTTTGCCTGGCTGGGGGAAGAGAAGGCAAGGGAAATCGTCATCGATAACCCGGCCAAGATCGCGCAGATGATGGGCAAGGTAGCGCTCTATCCGCCGCATCCTGAAAACAAGACCACTTTCTCCCCGGTCTGGGAAGAGGCGGCGGACGACATCCGCCGGATGTCTGAAAACACGGCGGCGGACCTGTATGGCAGCCCGCTGCCGGATTTGGTGCGCGCAAGGCTGGACAAGGAGCTCAAGGCCATCATTGGCTATGGTTATTCCACCTTGTACAGCATCGCCCAGAAACTGGTGCAGAAGTCACGTGATGACGGCTACATGGTGGGCAGCCGCGGCTCTGTCGGTTCCTCCTTTGTGGCCACGATGTGCGGCATTACCGAAGTCAATCCATTGCCGCCGCACTACCGCTGCGCGGGATGCCACAAGGCGGAATTTGATGTGCCCGCGGACAGCCAGACCGGCCTGGACCTGCCCAACAAGGACTGCCCTGCCTGCGGAAAACCCATGGTGAAGGACGGTTATGACATTCCCTTTGAGGTCTTTCTTGGCTTTGAAGGCGACAAGGTGCCCGACATCGACCTGAACTTCCCCAGTGAATACCAGGCCAAGGCGCACGCTCAGGTGGAGCAGCTGTTTGGCCCGGGCTATGTCTTCCGCGCGGGCACCATCGGCACGCTGCAGGAGAAGACCGCCTTTGGCTTCGTGCTGAAATACCTGGAAGAACATCAGTTGAATGTGTCCCAGGCGGAAAAGAACCGCCTGGCGCAGGGCTGCATCGGTGTAAAGCGCACCACGGGCCAGCACCCCGGCGGCATGGTCATCCTGCCCAAGGAATATGAAATTAACCAATTCACCGCCATCCAGCGCCCGGCGAATGACCAGGAGAAGGACTCCATCACCACCCACTACGACTTCAGCTCCATGCATGATGTGCTGGTTAAGGTGGACGTGCTGGGCCATGACGACCCGACCATGATCCGCAGGATGGAGGACCTGTCCGGCATCAAGTATCCGGACATCCCGCTGGATGATGAGAAGGTGCTGTCCCTCTTCCGTTCGCCGGAGGCCCTGGGATTGGCCAAGGAAAGCCTGGGCTGGTCCACAGGCACCCTGGGCATCCCCGAATTTGGCACGCCCTTCGTGCGCGGCATCCTGGATGACACCCAGCCCACCACCATGGCGGACCTGGTGCGCATCTCCGGCCTGTCCCATGGCAAAGAGGTCTGGGCGGGCAACTCCAGGGAACTGATTCTGGAAGGGGTCGCCACACTGTCTGAGTGCATCTGCACACGCGAAGACATCATGACCACCCTGATGGCCAAGGGCATGGAGAGCAAGATGGCCTTTGACATCATGGAATCCGTCCGCAAAGGGCGCGGCCTGACGCCGGTGATGGAGCAGGCCATGCGCCAGCATGAAATTGAGGACTGGTTCATCAAATCCTGCTGGAAGATTGCCTACATGTTCCCCAAGGGCCACGCCGTGGCCTATGTCACCATGGCGCTGCGGGTGGGCTGGTTCAAGGTGTTCATGCCCCTGGTGTATTACGCCGCCTACTTCTCCATCCGCGGCAAGGGCTTTAACGCCATGACCATGGTCAAGCCCCTGCAGTTCATCAAACATGACTTGCAGGCCTTGTATGACACACCCCAGCGCGAGCGCAGCGACAAAAACGAAAGTGAAATCACGGTGCTGGAACTGGTGCATGAGATGAACCTGCGCGGCTTCACCTTCCTGCCGGTTGACCTGTACAAGAGCCACCCCACACAGTTCCTGATTGAAGGCGAGGCCCTGCGCTGCCCCTTTACCTCCATTTCCGGCTTTGGTGAATCGGCTGCCCAGGGGATCGTGGACACCAGGGATGAAAAATACATTTCCATTGAAGACCTTAAGGAGAAGGCCAAGCTGGGCAACGCTGTGATTGAGCTGCTGCGTGAATGCGGCGCTTTGAATGGTTTGAACGACACCAACCAGGTGGACTTTTTTTCCATGCTGGGATAGCAGGAGGAGCGGATGATGAAAGCAGTGATTTTTGACCTGGACGGCGTTCTTGTGACCACGGACAACAGCCACTACCTGGCTTGGAAGCAGATGGCGGATGAAGAGGGCATTCCCTTTGACCGGGAAATCAATGAGCGCCTGCGCGGCGTCAGCCGGATGGAGAGCCTGGAAATCATCCTTGAAAAAGCTGTGAAGCCTTATACCAGTGAGCAAAAGAACGAGCTGGCGCAGCGCAAGAATGGCTATTATGTGCAGCTGATTCAGCAGATGGGAGAGGAAGCCATTCTGCCAGGCGCGCTTGACACCATCGCGCAGCTAAAAGAAAAGGGCATCAAGATGGCCATCGGCTCCTCCAGCAAGAACGCGCCAACCATTTTAAAACAAGTGGGCATGGACAAGGTGTTTGATGCTGTGGCAGATGGCAACCAGATTAAGAACAGCAAGCCAGCCCCCGATGTCTTTTTGCTGGCCGCTGAACTGATGAACCTGCCAGCAGAAGATTGCCTGGTGGTGGAAGACGCTGATGCCGGGGTGGAGGCTGCCATCAACGCGGGCATGAAGGTGCTTGCGGTGGGTTTCGCCGCGGGCAATCAAAAAGCGCACCTGCACGCAGATACGCTCAAAGACATCAATTTGGCCGAATGGATTGTAAAACAACAATAAAATAAGGTCAGGTTTTCTTGCTGAAGCTGATCTTGTTTTCTTTGCCGGAAAGCAGGCGGCTGATGTTGGTGCGGTGTTGGAAAATGCCCAGCGTCAGCAGAATCAGTGACCACCAGCCATAGGGATGAAAGCCACGGATGACCAGGAGCATCACAAAGCTGACAAACAGGTAGGTCAGGCTGCCAAGGGAGACAAACCTCGTAAAATAAATGACCGCGATGGCCGCGGTGGCCGCGATGCTGCCTTCCAGGGGACACAGCACCAGGATGACCGCGACGGAGCAAACAACGCCCTTGCCGCCACGAAACTGGTAGTACACCGGCCAGTTGTGGCCGATGACCGCCAGGATGCCCGCCAGCATGGCGCCGTTGGTGCCTTCCAGTAGCCATCCAATCAGGATGGCCAGGACAGCTTTGACAAAATCGCCAAAAAACGTAATCAATCCAAGGGAGAGGCCCATCACCCGGGTGACGTTGGTCGCGCCCGAGCTTTTGCTGCCCTCATTGCGGATGTCCTTGCCTTTTAAGGCGGACAGGTAGATGCCAAAGGAAAAACTGCCTATCAGATAGGCCAGTACAGCGATGATGATCACTTTGATCCAGCTCATCAGACGTCCTCCTGGTTACGCTCTCTTAAGAAGAAGCGGATGGGTGTGCCCAAGAAACCAAAGGCCTTGCGCATCTGGTTTTCCAGGTAGCGCTCATAAGCAAAATGAAGCAGCGTCGTGTCATTGACAAACAGTAAAAAGGCCGGGGGAAAGGTGCCCTGCTGGGTAGCGTAGAAGATTTTCAGCCGCCTGCCGCCTTCCATGGGCGGCTGCAGCGCCATCTGCGCTTCGCCGATGAGCTCATTGAGCACACCGGTGGGGATGCGCTTGCCGGCCTGGGCATACACCATGGACACCGTTTCCCAAACCTGGTGAACGCGCTGGCCTGATTTGGCGGAGATGAACAGCACCGGGGCGTAGTTGATGAACTTCAGCCGGTCAAGAACCTCGGCATGGTATTTCTCCAGCGTGCCCGTTTCCTTTTCCAGCATGTCCCACTTGTTTACCGCGATAATGGCGGCCTTGCCCTCATCCCGGATGAGGCCCGCGATGCGCATGTCCTGTTCGGTCACGCCGTCATTGGCGTCAATCACCAGGATGGCGACTTCACACCGGCGGATGGCGGCGATGCTGCGCAGGACGGAGTAACGCTCCAGGCTCTGCTCTTCAATGCTGCGCTTGCGGCGGATGCCCGCGGTGTCGATGATGTTGTACAGGCTGCCGTCCTCGTGCTCATGCAGGGTATCAATGGCGTCCCGGGTGGTGCCGGGGATGTCGGACACCATCACGCGCTCCTGACCCAGGAGGCGGTTGGTCAGGCTGCTCTTGCCTACATTGGGCCGGCCAACAATGGCCAGGTTGACCATCTCGCCGTGCTCTTCATCCTTGCCGGTATCAGGCGGCAGGCGCTGCACAATGGCGTCCAGGAGGTCGCCCAGGCCCAGCATGTTGGTGCTGGAAATGCCAACCGGGTCACCCAGGCCCAGCGAATAGGCCTCGTACAGGGAATCGTTGAGCCCGTCATAATCCAGCTTGTTCACCACCAACAGAATGGGTTTTTGCGCTTTGCGCAGAATGTCCGCGATTTCCTCATCCTGGTGAGTCAGTCCCTGGCGCGCGTCAATGAAAAAGCACACCAAATCGGCCGTTTCAATGGCAATCTGGGCCTGGTGGCGCATCTGGGTCAACAAAACGTCGTCTGAATCCGTATCGATGCCGCCGGTGTCAATCAGGGTGAAGATGCGGCCATTCCAAAGGGTGTCCGCGTAGATCCTGTCGCGGGTCACGCCGGGGATGTCCTCCACGATGGCGATGCGCTGTCCGGCGATGACATTAAAAAAGGTTGATTTGCCAACATTAGGCCTGCCGATGATGGCAACAAGTGGTTTCATGGGTGTTTATTCCTCTCTTCCTGTTGAAACAGGAAGTATTTCACATAATGTATTTAGGAAGGCTGCGCCATTGTTCGGGAACACATGAACAGGCACCTTCAAGGCATCCTGCACATCCTGCGGGGTCAGGTCATCCAGGAACAGCTCGTTGTCGGAATTGAGCATGGTTTCACACAGCATGACGGCTTGGGCTTTTCTGCCCTTCAGCTGCGCGATTAAGTCCTGGGCCACAATCAAGCCGGACACCGTGACGCTGTCGCCAAAAAAGTCATTGCGGATGGGAACGACTTCCACGGGAAAGTGTTCCGGGAAGTAATGTTTGACCCACTGCTGCAGGTAGGGCGCCAGCGCCGTGCCGCAAGGGAGCAGAACGGGGGAGCGGTCCTTTGCAGACAAAGCGGCGAGGGGCTGCGCCTCAAGCGCTTCCTTCAACTCCTCCTCAAACTTCCGCAGCATGCCGATGCCGTTTTCAATCTGGGCAAAGTTCTCATAGACTTCAAGAGGCGGGACAGCGCTTTCAGCGATGCTTAGGAATTCGTCCGCCGGGAACACGAAGCGTGTCCCAGTTTCATGCAGGCATTTTTCTTGAAATTCATCACAGACGGCCAATACATCCAGGGCTTCTTCCTTGGTATAGGTGCGGATGGGCGGTAGGCCTGCCCTGTGCCGGGTCAGCCCGACGGGCACCACGGCGACAGACAGCGCGTTGGGCATGAGGGCCTTCAGGTCAGTCAGGGATTGCGTGAGGGCTGCGCCATCATTCAAACCTGGAACAAGCACCAATTGGCAATGGAAGGACATTCCTTCCGCCTTTAAGCGTTCCAAGCGCTCCATCAAGAGGCTGCCGTGCTTGTTGCCAATCATTTTGACCCGTAAGTCGGCGTCCGTCGCGTGCACAGAGATGTACAGTGGGCTGGCCTTTCTGCGGATGATTCGTTCAAACTCCTTGGGACCGACATTGGACAGGGTGATGTAGTTGCCCATCAGCAGGGACAGGCGCCAGTCATCGTCCTTGACATACAGGGACTTTCGCATGCCCTTGGGCATCTGGTCCACAAAACAGAACACGCAGTTGTTGCCGCAGGTGCGGGGGTTACCTATCAGGGAATCTTCAAACTGCAAGCCCAGAGGGCGCTCCAAAGGCTTGACCAGCTCAATTGTCCTTGATTCATTGTTGCTGTCAGAAACAAGCAGTTTCAAATGCCTGGCGGATGTCAGGGCCTGGTAGTCGATTTCATCCAGCACCGGCTCACCGTTGATGGACAGCAAAATATCCCCGGGCTTGATCCGGTACCTGGCAGCCGGGCTGCCGGGTGAAACCGTTGAAATACGACGCATGATCTGCCCTCCAATCCACACTGCATTATGCTGGAACGCTGAAAAACTGTCAAGTTTTCGTTGACGCGACACCGCTTCTGTGGTATATTGCAACTCGGCCCGTCAAATGGAGAGTTGGCTGAGTGGTCGAAGGCGCACGACTGGAAATCGTGTTCACGTTAATAGCGTGACCAGGGTTCAAATCCCTGACTCTCCGCCATAAGCGAAAGCCCCTTGGTTTCAAGTGAACCAAGGGGCTTATTTATGCAACCACTGAGCTTAGCCAAGGTTTCGTTATTTTCTACTTTTGGTCAATCCGTCAGCGTCGAACTTTCAATTAGCATAAGAATTTTTCGCTGAGAATCATACTTTTTGCATCGTTAACTTCAGTATTTCAAAGGCACGATGAATCAACTTGAAGTTTAAGCTCGGAAGGACAAGTCAGGCCAGACTGATGGAGTTAATCCATTAAAGCGATCAAAGCATACATGCGCTCAAGATACTCAGGATTTTCCAGCGAGAAGGGGGTTATTCCGGCCAGGTTGGTTTTATACTTGATCGCGCAGTTCACATACAGCAGCACCTTTGGGTCGGTGTTGAAACGGATGCCGACATCCACCGGCACGCCAAAGGGAATGTTTTCTTTTTTCAATTTTGAGGTGTTGATTGTTTTCACCCCGGCAATGTCAGGGAAGAAGGTCATGAAATCCTTTGAAAGGGTAACACCGGAAGACACCAGGGGCGAGGCGATGACAATGCCGTTTTGTACAGTCAGTTTTACTTCACCCACCTTGTGCATGGCATTTGAAATCAGGGGGATGTAATACTCTCCATCCACTAACAAATCCAGGGGGGTGAACATTTCATACCCCTTTGTCAGGTCACCCCTGTACATCAAGAACAGCGGCCCTTCCGTGGTCACAAATTTACCGGTGCTGGGGATGCTTGTGCTCGGTTTACCCTGGTTGGTTCCGCCGCCGGGCACCGTTGGGATTTTTGGCGGCTCAACGGGCGGATCTTTCTTGAGAGGGGGGCTCAGAGGCTTGAGGCCCGGATCAAGTGGCTTGATGTCAGGCGGTGAAATCTTTGTCGTTGGGGGAATAACAATGGGAGGATTTAAAGGTTTAATGCCTGGATTGATGGGATTGATTTGAACCGGTGGATTAATTTTGACTGGCGGATCATTGTTGACTGGCGGATCAATCTTGGTCGTCGGTGGAGTAAGTTTGGGAATGTCAATGAGTGGGGGGTTGAGGGGGAGCGGAAGCTGCAAAGCGGATACCTGGGAGAGGACCAGGACGAGCAGCAGGATGGTCATCAGCAGTCTTGCAAGCGGCTTCTTCATGCTTAGACACCTCTTTCCTTTTCAGTTGTATAGCCACCTATGGTCACTGTAGCGGCGATCCGGACTGACAACAACTGCCTCTATGGGTAGAAGAGGATAAAAAAGCCAAGAAGGTGACCTATCTAAAAGGATAGGGGAGCGAAAAGATGAGTAACCATCTATGATGCTAAGGGAGTCCAGGCTTCTGTCAGCCAATTTTTTTCAAAAAACATATTTGTCTCATCATTCAATACAATGTTGACGTGTGTGCGGAAAGGCTGTTCATGAAAACTTCCAAAAAGGCACAAAGCGTGATATAGTGATACAAATCCAAAAGGAAGTTCTACGGAATGAAGCGGGAGGCCAGGCCACAGCGGCCCGATACAGGGCCGTCCAAAATCAATCTCCGGTATCAAAAGAAATCCGTTTACGCAGGGCCGGCACAGGCTTTGGCTTCTGTTCGCCTGCCGATGCTTCCATATATGCTGATCTTTTCCCTGGCGCCGATTTTTCCAAATTTCAAAAACAGCATGGCAGCCTATTCAGAAGGCGTTTTCAACCTGAACGGCATGTTTGTGATGGGCATCGGTTTCTCGCTGGGAATCGGTCTGATTTCGCTGGTTGTTCATCCGCAGCGCCTGGTCCGACTTGCACGGATGTTGTCCATCCTGACAACGGCCTTTTTTCTGGGATGGATGTTTACGCCTCAATCAGTCATCAACCCATGGATGGGCTTGATGTTCAGCCTGGGCCTAGGAGGATGTGCCGGCATCGCGCTCTTTAGTTTTACCTATGCCCTCAATGACATGGAGCGTCTGATCGGCGCGGCCCTCACCGTGCTGTTTTGCATCCTCAGCCAGATTGTCTTAAGCTTTTAGCCTCTCAGTGAAATCAGCGGCCCTGTGTATCTTGGCGCGCAGGTAGCGGTGACCTTGGTCTGCTTCCAGTTTTTTAACACAGAGGTATATCTGGACAACGCCAGTACTACGATAGAAAAGAACAACAAAACACTGTCAGTCGCGCTGTAGTTCTTTTTCGCTCACCGGGCTGTGGTGTTCTTTTTCAGTTACCTGCCCAGGACCCACCAGCCTGTATTGAACGGAGCGGTCGGCATCGCGCTTTTGGCCATCTGCCTGTTGATATACTTTGTTTTTCGTTTCAACATTTGGTACATGTGCGCCTTTTTCTTCATCGGCATGCTCGCGAGCGCTGTGGAGCAGTTAATTTTCCATGATTCCGGCAGCCTGGTAGTCTTTGACATCCTGCAGGGTTTCTCGTACATGGGCTATATCGCTTCCTATTACTTGCTAGGATATGCCTTGAGCCGCAATGTGGATTACAAGCGTTTTCGCTTCATCATCCTGATTATCTTCAACGCTTCGCTTCTTTTCCACTTGCTTCCTGGTACCCTTGCGCATCGAGTGCCGGAGTCCATGCTGATGATTGGTACCGTGCTTACCCTTGTGCTGTTTGTCGTCTTTGTTTTGCTGGCGCCGGTCTTCTCCCAAATGATGTTTCCCGGTGAACCCAGCAAGTTTGAGGACGCCAGCCTGCGCTTGATGCGGGAAAAAGGGTTCACTGCCAGGGAGCAGGAAATCACCAGGCTGCTGCTGGAAGGCAAACTGATCAAGGAATGCGCTTATGCGCTGGGGGTCTCTGAGCACACCATCAAATTCCACGCGAAGAACATTTATCGAAAACTGGGTATTGGCGGCAGGTCCGAGCTGCTGAATGTGTTCATGCAATTGAATCAGTCTTCACAGTAACATCAAATCGAGCTTTTTTGTTGCAACCTTGATTGAATCAATCATCAGCGTCTTTCATACAACCTGAATTCAAAGCGGTCAAGCCGTTTTGACCGCAAGCTATTCAAATTGAAATTGATTGGCCGGGCATAGGGTTGATATCCCGGTGCTGACGCTGATTGCCATGCAGCAATATGGCGCTTTTTCACGGGATTGCGTGCATTTTTGCCTATGAAAAAACCCGATTTTAGAGTACAATACATTCGTTCTATTATACAAGGAGGTCTTTTGGATGAAGATTTTGATTGTGAATGCCGGTTCATCCTCATTAAAGTACCAGCTCATTGACATGGTGCAGGAAACCACCGTGGCGAAGGGCCTGATTGAACGCATTGGGATTCCCGGCAGCAAGCTGAAGCAGACTGTGGGGGAAGACAAATATCAGGTAGAAATGCCCATGAATGACCACATTGAAGCCAGCAAACAGATGCTTGCGGCTTTGATGCACGCGGAGCATGGCGTCCTGCGCAGCATGGATGAAATTGGCGCAGTCGGCCACCGCGTTGTGCATGGGGGAGAACACTTCACCGCTTCATCCATCATTGATGATGACTGCATCAAGGCCATTGAGGAAAACAGCCAGTTCGCGCCTTTGCACAACCCAGCCAACCTCATGGGCATCAAGGCCACCAAAACCGTTATGCCCAACACGCCCATGGTGGCGGTGTTTGACACAGCCTTCCACCAGACCATGCCTGCCAAAAGCTTCCTGTACGGCTTCCCGATGGATTACTACAGCCGTCTGAAGGTGCGCCGTTACGGCTTCCATGGCACCAGCCACCGCTTTGTCAGCGAGCAGGCCGCCCAGTTCCTGGGCAAGGACATCAAAGACCTGCGCATCATCACCTGCCACCTTGGCAACGGCTCCTCCTTAAGCGCCGTCCATGGGGGAAAGAGTGTGGACACCAGTATGGGCCTGACGCCTCTGGAAGGCGTGCTGATGGGAACCCGCAGCGGTTCTGTGGACCCGGCCAGCCTGCAGTTTATCATGAACCATGAAGGCATGGACATCAACCAGATGGTGGATGTGCTCAACAAAAAATCCGGCTTGCTGGGCGTCAGCGGTTTGAGCAGCGACATGCGCGACGTGGAAGACGCGGCGGCCAAGGGGAACAAGCATGCCCAGATCGCGCTGGACATCCTGCACAATGGCATCCGCAAGTACATCGGCGCCTATGCCGCCGTGATGGGTGGCGTGGACGCGGTGGTCTTCACTGCCGGAATCGGCGAGAATTCACCCGAACTGCGTGAAGAAGTCATCAAGGACTTTGAGTACATGGGCATGAAGCTGGACCCACAGAAAAACAAGGTGCGCGGCGTACTCGCTGACATTTCTGCGGCTGACAGCAAGGTCAAAGTGCTGGTCATCCCCACCAATGAAGAGCTGGTCATCGCCAGGGATACCCTGGAACTGGTTGGCGAAAGCCAAGGCTAAGGAATGACACAAGCCTTGCGCGCGGTACAACTGTACACAGACGGTGCCTGCTCCGGAAACCCGGGGCCCGGGGGATGGGCGGCCATCCTCAAGTTTGGACAGCACATAAAAGAACTCAGCGGTTCCATGCCGCACACCACCAACAACCGCATGGAACTGTTCGCGGTCATCAGCGGCCTTGGCGCGTTGAAAGAAAGCTGCCAGGTGACAGTGTTTTCGGATTCCACCTATGTCGTGGATGCTTTCAACAAGCACTGGGTGGACAACTGGCAAAAGAACGGCTGGAAGACTGCCGATAAGAAGCCGGTGGAAAACCAAGACCTATGGCGCCTGCTGATGCTGACCATGCGCAAGCACCAGGTGAAGTATGAGAAGGTGCCCGGCCACGCAGATCATGCGGAGAACAACCGCTGTGATGAGCTGGCGAAGGCCGCGATTCAAACCTTGCTTGCGCAGAACAATCCGGCCGCATCGGTTCCTGTGGCCGAGAAGCCGGCGAGTGATGATGCCAAGGCGGCAGGGGAGACGAAACAGGGGGATCAATAGTCAGTCAGGGGCGTATGTAACCCGAGTCTATAATCCGAGTTTATAATCCGAGGCAGCCTCAAACCCCTTATATGTATTCAAACCAACTCTATCTATTCGCGAAAGGCTTCTTTTGCGAATAGATAGGGTTTTCTTGGAAGAGATTGA
>LSQX01251736.1_pt1 | contig 11303 bp, 5 predicted proteins | sample 654561 | NCBI WGS metagenome assembly LSQX01 (sample SAMN04489861, study PRJNA283612) | anaerobic digester metagenome | isolation source: 4 biogas reactors fed with cattle manure at either 37C or 55C with and... | place: Denmark: Kongens Lyngby | collected 2014 | reverse complement strand
CGTCAAGCTCATCCTGAGGAAGTTCACGCTCATAAATTACAATTGCATTTTCAAGACTTCCACCTTTAATGAGTCCAGCTTCACGCAACTTTTGTATCTCACGTACAAAAACGAATGTTCTTGAAGGAGCAATCTCTGTCTGAAAATCAGTTACAGAGTCCATGGTTGCCGACTGGTTAGGTATATATTTTGAATCAAATTCTATAAATGAATTGATGCAAAACGAATCATCTGGCAATAAAGTTAGTTTTGAACCCGTCTCAGGATCAGACACTTCAATCTTCCTTCTAACTACGTAGAAATCTTTATCTTTACTCTGAGTTTCTATTCCAACTTTATTTATTTCGTTCACATATTCAATGGAACTACCATCAAGTATTGGGAATTCCGATGCATCCACTTCAATAAGACAGTTATCTATACCAAGTGCATACAATGCCGCCATACCATGCTCAATTGTACTAACTGTAACTCCGCCTTTCCCAATTACTGTGCCACGTTGAGTATTAACAACATTTTCAGCCAATGCATCTAATATTGGTTGATCTTCAAGATCAACTCTCTTAATCTTTACTCCGTGATTTTCGGGCGCGGGATTAAATGTTACAACAATTTCTAATCCAGTGTGCAGACCCACACCTTTTAATGTGAAGCTACCTTGTAATGTTTGCTGTTTCACTATAATATAAATTTAATTTCTCATTTTACCTATATTTGTGCAAATATACAATCAAAAAGCACAAACTCGTGTAACAAAAAGCAAAATGTTTATTAAGTTGAACTAAAAACGATTGCTCAATCGGTAGTTTCCATTTTCCTTTTTAACTCGGCAAGTTCTTTCTCCATAGTATTTATTTGCCTGTAGATATCAGGAAGTTTAGGAATAATGATACTAGATTTGAAGAAATTCTTAACTGGGTATGCAGGAGACCCTAAAAGTTCAGACCCTTCTTTTATATTGCTTATAATACCCGACTGCGCACCTATTTGGCTATTTTTACCTATTGTTATATGTCCACCAATACCTACCTGTCCACCCAATACACAGTTCTCTTCTATTTTGGTAGAACCAGCTATACCCACCTGTGCTGCCATAGCAGTATTCTCGCCAATTTCACAATTATGAGCAATTTGAATTAAATTGTCGAGTTTAACACCTTTATGAATTATTGTAGAGCCCATAACAGACCTGTCGATAGTGGTGTTAGCACCAATTTCCACATCATCTTCAATAACAACATTTCCCATCTGAGGAATTTTATTATAAACATCGCCATCTCTACTAAATCCGAAGCCATCCGCTCCAATTACGGCGCCTGAGTGAATTATAACGTTGCTGCCAATAACAGTATCGTGATAAATCTTAACACCGGGATAAATGATTGTGTTCTTACCAATCTTCACATTATCACCAATATATGATTGCGGATAAACCTTGCTATTATCATCAATAGATACATTATCTGCAATATAAGCAAAGGAGCCAATGTAAACATCTGCTCCAATAGAAGCCGATTGTGAAACAAAGCTCATCTCTTCTACACCATTTTTCTTTGGTGCACTTTGATTTACCATCTCCATTAAAGCCCCAAGTGCAGCATAAGCATTATCAACTTTAATAAGAGTTGCCTTTATAGGCTTATCTTGAACAAAATCTCTGTTCACAAGAACTATATCCGACTCAGTCTCATAAATATATGATGTGTATTTTGGATTTGCTAAAAAAGTTAGAGTATTTGGTTTACCCTCTTCAATCTTTGAAAAATTTGAAACTGTGACTTCCGGATTTCCTATCACTTCTCCGTGAAGAAAATCAGCTATTTGTTTTGCTGTATAAGCCATTATATAAACATTTTACTGATGCTGTCAACATATTGTGAAGAACAGAGTTAACATTCAAGCATTACAGAAATAACGGATGAATGATCTGGACAACGTCCACAATAGTCAATATTTAATTTTGCAAATTAACAACTTATTTTCGTTCTTGCCGTATATTTATTCATAATTTTTTTTAAACCCCATCAGACATTGATTTGTGGAAATCAAAATAATGTACTATTTTTGCACTCACTTTTTCGGGATGTAGCTCAGTCCGGTTTAGAGTACGCGTCTGGGGGGCGTGGGGTCGGAAGTTCGAATCTTCTCATCCCGACTGAAGTAATAGAAAAAACCACCTGTGAATTATCACAAGTGGTTTTTTCTATTTAATGCTTTGTACTAATATTTATGTGTTGTCCACAAAAATTAGGGTTGATCCGTATTCTCGGCCTTTTAATCCACAAATGCATGTCTGTAACCATCAATCTTATCCCAGTTACCACGTGTGAAATCGGGTACAACAACAGGAGCATTGTTATTTTCTAATGAAATACGACTTAGTTCGGCAAGTGAGCACCACTCTGCAAGGTCATAAACGTCCATATCTAATGGCAATCCATTTTGTAAACAGTAAACCAGTCGGTAATCCATTATGAAGTCCATTCCCCCGTGTCCGCCAACTTCCTTAGCTTTCTCTTCTAGTTCTATATGGATACGGTGTTTATATGCTTGCATCAACGCATCTTTTGTTTCTTTAGAAACATAGTTATGTGCATTTAGATTCTCCAAATTAGGTATTTCACTACCTTCAAGTGATGAAGCATCAAGTGCATATCCCTCCGATGGGTATTTATTTGCAAAACCTTTAGTACCACTTAGCTGATACATTCTAGAATATGGTCTTGGCGATGCAACATCATGCTGAATATGAATTGTCTTACCATTTTCTGTACTAATCATCGTCATAGTATGCTGACCGTTTGCAAACATGTAAGCGCTATCACGATCTACACCTCTTTTGTCAATTAAGTGTTCAGGAATATTTACAGGCTTTGTATCCATAGCTACAAGGATATTCATCTTATCACCACGGTGGATATCAAGAGCTTGAGCAGCTGGCCCCACTCCATGAGTAGCATAAACATCACCTCTAAATTCTTTATTATACTGTAAACGCCAGTCGTCTTGATAAAATTCCCAAAAGGCACTAAGATCATGAATATAAGCACCCTCAGCATGAAGAACCTCACCAAAGAGCCCTTGCTGAGCCATATTTAGTGATGTTAATTCAAAATAGTCATAAACACAGTTCTCTAGCTGCATTGCGTGCTTCTGAGTTCTTTCGGCAGTATCTATTATTGCCCAAATCTCATCAAGTGTCATTGCTGCAGGCACCTCACATGCTACATGCTTGCCCTGCTCCATTGCGTAAATCATCATATCGGCGTGAGTTTTCCAATCCGTTGCTATATACACCAGGTCGATATCATCACGTTCGCAAAGCTCTTTCCACGAGTCCTCGCTACCGCTATAACCGGCTGCGCGCGGAAGACCGGCATTTTCAAGCATTTTTTGAGTATCCTCTACCCTTTCTTCATATATATCACAAAGAGCAACTATCTTAGTTCCGGGAATATGAGTAAAACGTCTAACTGCACCGGGCCCTCTCATTCCAAGACCAATGAAACCTACACGTACAGTATCCATTTCTGGAGTGGTTAGTCCCAGTACATCCTTTTGTCCGGAAGGACGAGCTGGCACATCAGTTTGAATGGGATCAAATGATCCTTTAGAACCTGTTGAGCCGTTGTTTGTACAGCCAACAAATAAAAATGATGCCAATAAAATGGCAATTGTAAATAAACTTTTTTGCATAAAAATTAATCTATATAGTTTGAAAATTAAAATCTCCTTTTCTTTAACAAGTATTTAAAACATTACCTCAGTTCTATTTCCATCAAAAGATAATGCATAAACTTTAATAGTATCATTAAGAGTATGATCTATGGTAAAACTGCTTTTATTTGATGCAAATATGAGATTATCTCCTTGAAACACTTCATACGCAACAACATTCTCCCAACCCGTCATTGTTAAAGTTGTTCCAGAAACTTTTGCAGCTCCTTTTCTAACCTGTAATCTGTTTTTAAAGATACTAACATTTGAATCGCAAATATACTCTGCCTTATCAGTCAGAAGGGGATAATTTTTCGCTTTAACTTCAGCTATAACTTTATCTATCTGATTTTGAGTAATAAGAAATTGCCCCGAACCATAATCATCAATAACCTCATCATAAGGAGTTAGATACCCCCATTTAGAGAAAAAGTCAATAAGATCAGTTTGAGTAATATCGCACATCATTTTAATGAATTCGAGTTGCTGCTCACCAGCAGTAGCTTTATTAGGCGATGTACGCACTTTTTCATACAGATCTTTATAAACATCAGTCATTCCTCTTGCATCTGAATAGTACAACTGCAGCTGCCACAAAGAAACCAGCTTACAGAATACATCCTCCTCACCAGGGTGTGGAGTATTATGAACAAACGAACTATAATAGGCTTTCTCATATCTATTATTAAATCTGCCCATTTCTTCTATTTCCAAACGTGAATCATTTCCCCATTGCGTTTGAACATACAACGAGTGAACATTATTTGTAACTTCAGTCATACCACGCCATAGAAATCCTGGACGTGTTTGAAATGTATGCCCCATTTCATGCGCAGGACCCCAAGGTTCAGATCTCAAATTACTTACAGTAAGAACAGCTTGATTAGTATCCGAATTATATGCTGTTCTGTAAGACGTTGCATACATATATGAGTGATACATCACATGAAAATATGCCCTATTTACTGTGGGACGATTATATTTCATAAGACCCATAAAATCAGCCTCTAATCGCACAAGATCATCATAAGCATCTATAAGATCTGGTCCGTTTGAGGAGGCATATTTAATAAAATCTTGTGTTGGGAAAGTTAGATGTGCATATTCACCAAGAACATCAAAATACTTATCAACCGAATTATTGAGTAATCGACTCCAGTCTGATCTTTGATGTTTCTGAGAATCAAAATATCCATTCACCTTACCTGTTGCAAAATGCAGCTTAATTTTTGGCGCAGTCAGATAATCGGGCGTATGATAAAACAAGTATGCCAGTCCGTCGTTTCTAGCTTTAATTTTATTTACTCCTGGTGAAAGAGGATAAAAAGAGGCATTATTATAACCATCACCACCAGGCATATCAAGATTTTGAATCTTTATACTAATTGAATACCCACCCGTTTCTCCAACAAAAACAACCAAGTCTTCATCTTTAGTTACGCTTATTCCTGTTGGATTATCAAGTAAACTCAGAGTAGAGGTTTTATTCTCCTTCGCCCAAGCATCCGGGTGCGGCCATGCCTTAAACTCTTGAATTCTAAATTCATCTGGATAAGTACCATTAAATAAATATAGAGCAATATTTCTATGCAAATTACTAGAAATATCTTCAATCTCCTTCATAGTTACACCAAGTTTCAGCTCAGAACATGTGATATCAGTAAATATTGAAAGAGGGTTGAAATTCTCGGCGTTAAATCTATAAAACTCCATTTCTGAACAAGAAGCGAAGCCTTGTCCATCTCCTGAACCAGAATTCACAACAAATCTAACTGTAGTTGGATTTATTAACGGCTTATCAAAAACAACTTTTGTTGCAGAACCAGACCTCATGAAATCGAAATCGGTTATCTTCACAAAAGATGGGTTAGATACGGTTGAAGCCCAAATCTCAACTTCTTTAAAAAGACCATTTCCACCATTACTACGAGGATGATAAACTATATAATCAATAGACTCCTGCTCGTTAAAACGATAATCTAGAGTAATGGGAAAGTAATTATCTCCACTATTTGTCCAATTTGAATGATAAATAGTAGAATAATCTCCATCAAACGATTTTTCTATCTCACCTCCAGGTTGGAAAGAACTGGCTGTAGCACTACTAACTGGCACTTTAATATCGTCAAGAATATCATCACCAGAGCCACCAGTGTATTCACTTAGTCCTTTTTGAATTATATAAAACGTTTTTTCAAGTGCTCCATTGTTTTGCTTAATTTTTACTTCAGCTCTTCGCTCTGTATCTTCAATATTCCATTCAACAATAAATTTAACTTCTTCTTTTACCATAACAGACGAACGAGTTTCACTATTTAGTTTAACCCAAGAGGCATCAGATGGGATTACAATACTATAATCGATATTAGAAGTTATTTCTAAATCAACCTCACCCCCATCTGAAGATATTGTTACAGATTCATTTGAAAGCAATATTGACGGCTCTGTACCAAGTTGCTCTACAACAACAGTCTCAGATAAGTCGCCCGCAATTATCGTTAAATTTGCCTTTCTTGAAGCAAACTCTTTGTTTTCACCTACTACAATTACAAGTGAATTTCCTCTTACTGTTGCCTCTAGCCAAGATGTTGCGTTAGGCTCAACTATTACACTCCAATCTGCTACGCTAGACTTTACTGTAATTTCAATAACACTTGTTGAAGAATTAAAATGTACAGATTTTTTCTCAACATTAATAAAAGGAGGTATTTCATCCTGCTTTTCACTACAGCCGTAGTTGAAAAACTGTATAATAATTAAGATTATTAGAACTTTAAATGGTATAGCTTTCATTATTACATAAATAAAATAATCGTCTAATCTTGCAGTAAAGTAATATCAACCTTTGGCTTTGGTAGATTCATATCAGCAATTGCTTTCTTAACCGCATGAACATCATCTTCCAATATATCATATTGATAGCGTCCATAATCATTTATATCTAACTCACCAATATAGAAAAATCCCCATCTATCGAAAAATTCTGTTAGATCTGTATTAGATACTTCACATGCTAATCTACAAAACTCTAACATATTTAGATAGCTCTTGCTCATATCATTCCCTCCCAATGGCTCTTGATTACGCATAGCAATCATCAAGTCGGGATAAAAATCTGGATAGCCCTGTTCTGTAAAATACAGGTGTAATTGCCAGAAAGGAACAAGTCGATGAAACACATCAGTATTCTTGCCACCACCATATTGATTACCCTCCTCATTTTCACCGGGGAATGACATAAATGAAATACCTTTATCAAGAATTATCTCCCTTGCTTCCTCGTATTTATTTTCGGCAGATATCCTACTCTCATTACCAAGCATTGTAGTAGAGTAAAGAGTAAGTATATTATTACTTACCTCAGTCATCCCTCCCCAAGTTAGTTGTGGGCGCATTTGAAGCACATGCCCCAGCTCATGGCTAAAGCCCCAACATGGGTCACCTTTAATTATACTTTCAGGATCTGCAACCAAACGCATTGCCCAATCTATATAAGCAACACCATCGCGATCGCGAAACATATAGTAGTGGTAGTTGATTCGAGCTAGCACATGATTTTTAGGAGAAACACCTTCTTTGTCCCACCCAATAAATTCTCTTTGCAAAGCAGCAATCGTATCAAAATTATTTATCAATTCTACCCCTCTGCTATATGCAAATCTTTTAAGGCTATCAACAGGAAAAGCAACTTGTATGTACTTTCCTCTTATATCCATAATGGGACTTATAGCATTATCCAAAAGAGTATTGAAATCGCTGTTTGAATCGCCTTTATTTATATCAAAATAACCGTTAACCCTTGCAGTTGGAAAATGAACAGTTATTGGCTTATTGTTTTCAGGGTTGTCTTCTGTAAAATATTGAATGTAAGCATGACCACTTTTTTCTATATTTATAACGTTAGCTCCCTCTTTTAAATCATATGACTTACTATGCAAACCCCATCCAGCCGGATCCTGATCTGGTTTAATTCCTTCTGGTGCTTTTCTGGTCCAATCAGGTATAATTAGTTTTATATCATTTCCATTTGTCTCTCCAACAAAAACAATATTTTCTCCTTCATCAAGCAGTAAACCTGTAATACCCTCATACTTACTGAATCCATCACCTATACGCATTTTCTCACCCACTACTCTTGGATGAAGATATGGATCATAATCGGCAAGCTTTAGTCCGGGATTATAATTCTTTCTATACATCTTTGAGGCCAAATCTTTTAGAGCTGGATCTTTCATTCTTCGGATATCCCTTTTACGAACACTCTTTTTCAAGTGTGTTGCTGCAGGATCCGCAAATACATCTATGTCTGACGCAACTATTTTTCTATTAACCTCGGTACTAAATACTTCTGCTTGAAATAGCAATAAAAAAGAAAGTAATAATAATGGAAGCTTTGATAAATTCATTTTTGTGTTTATTTATTAATTGAAAATTAATCTATCAGAAGCCCATAGGGCTCCCAATAGATTAATTATCAAGAATGAAAAGTATTTTATTCTACACCTCTAACATAAACCTCACTAAAATTGGAGAATGGTGGGCGACGACTCTCAGTAACTTCAACTTTAAGGTATCTTCCTCTTGTTGTAGATAATTTAAAAGTTTGAGCATCATTAACCTCAGCCATTTCGAAAGTTCCAATATGAGTAAAAGTTATATTGTCGGAGCTAATATAGATGTTCCCACTTTTAGTATCACCATTATTAGTTCTTCTTTGTAAATCAACAGATGTAACCAGCAACTCTTTTTGCATATCAAAAGTGAAATGATGTGGCAATTGTCCTGTACCTCCCGCCCACTGACTATGCCAGTAGGTTGCAGGGTTGCCATCAAGAACAACCGAAGCAGTTCCATTATCGGCACCTTCACCAGATGGTTCTTCAGATGAAACATCAACAATTGTCCATCCTGTTCTATCAAAACGCATTGCAGGCTTTGAAACATGTACATAATGTACGCTTTTTTCTACATCTGCACTGAATTTTGAAGTACTGCTAATCATTATAGGTAGTAGAAAATCATCATAATCAATTAAGTTAGCATCTAATTCTATAGAAACTGTGACTGATTTTTCACCATTTGCTATCACTGCAGGAATCGGAGAAACTGTATAACTACCTTCTGGAAGCAAGGGTAGGTTTGAACCATTAGATAAATTATACTCATCTAAAAGCTCGGGTTCTACAGTAAGGTCTATCGAAATATCCCAATAATTTGTAAAATCAACCTGAAGCTGTATACTCTCTTTATATTCTCTTTGTGCTCCAACCTCAATTACTACTTTAGTCTCAGAACTTCTGAAATAAATAAGAGGTTCTCTTAAAACAGGTTTAATAAAAGATGTCAACTTCTCTTCATTTGTTTCTAACGAAGCACCTGAAAGTATTACCGGTATCACATACTCAGCGCTATTTTCTTCATCAAAGTCAGTGATTTGATCAAATAAATCATACTCAATTGCAATATCGAAATACTCCAATCTACTTTCAGAATTAAAACTGATTGATGTATTATTTAAACTGAAACAGTTATCGGGCAATCTTTTATAAGTAGTATTATTTGCACTATTATAAGCAGCTAATTCTGCATCACTCATTATGCTAAGTTGAGCATCCGCTGTATTTTCCTCTACACCCGTTTTACTTACACCTAATTTAAAAATAAATGGTTCGCCTGTTTTATAAATCAACAGGTCTATATTTCCACTTTGAGGGATATATAATTTAGGCGGAGATATAAAATCTAGTCTATGATCCTCACAAGAGGAAACTCCAAGTAATAATACAAGAGTTATTATTGCAGATATATATTTATTCATTATAATGTTTTTCATTTTACCATCCATAATTTTGAGTTATCATTTCGTTTCTATCCAATTCACTTTGATGGAATGGATACAAGTAATGTTTAGGTTCAAAAACACGAGTTTCAAAAACTGTCCTTTCCCAGAATCCATCCGGAGTGGTTGTTGCATTTGGAGAAGGTGCACTTGATGATGTATTCATACCCCACATTTGACCACCATCTACTTGCTCGGCAATCATCCATGTTCTGGTATCAAAGAATCTTTTATTTTCAAATGAAAGCTCAATCCTTCTTTCTTTTCTTATCAAATCTCGCATAACATCCTGATTTCCGATTGCTTCAGGATATACTTCTTCGATATTTGGTACACCACCGCGCTCACGAATTTGATTTAGATAAATTACAATATCACCATGTGATGGATCATACTCATTAAGTGCTTCTACATAATTAAGAAGAGTTTCTGCATATCTGTATAACGGCCATGTCAAATTACCCCATTGTCCACCAGAAGTATTTAGTGCCGGATCTGTCCATTTACGTAACATATAACCAGATTTTGGATAGTCGTGACTAATGCCACCACCCGAGTTACCGTTAAATCCGAAGTTTACTATAGCATTTGAAGCTGTGTATGGTAATTTGCTACCACTCCACAATACAGTAGCGTAGAATCTTGGTTCACGATTCAGATACATATTATAAGTTCTTTTTGCACCACCTTTATCTAACGGATGTTCAAAATTAGTGAAACCATCTTCGTTATAACCTGAATTTGGATCAATAATTGGAGCTCCATCATCCCTATACCCAGTTATAGGATATAAACCATTACTCATAGCATAAGCATCAACTTGTTGTTGGGTTGGTCCAATACCACCATATGCTACTCCACCGGCAATACGTGGTGCAGTGTGAACTCTTGCCATATATCCACCTTTGTATCTACCCCAAATAAGTTCATTATTCCATAAATTAAGGAACACTCCCTGATATGATTTTAATGGATCAATTTGTCCATTCGATTCAACTTTAAAAAGTTCATACTCGTTCATGTCAATAATCTCTTTTGCTGCAGCAGCTGCATCTCTCCATCTATCTACATTAACATTAGATATACCAGGAAACAACTCTTTTCCATCATCATTCTTAATATTTGCATACAAACTATTTCCATTGAACAATGGTCTTGCATAAAATAAAGAAAGTTCAGAAATTATAGCTTTGCAAGCACCCTTAGTTGGTTTACCGTAATACTGAGGTGTTTGCTCTAATGGTAGTAACTTCTCACACTCTCTAAGTTCTGAAATGATATACTCTACACATTCGTCCATGCTATTTCTTGATCGCTGCAACTCTGAGATTGAAAGATTAAAATCTAATAATTCATCACCAAGAATCATTACAGGACCATATAATTGTACTAGTTGATAGTAGTAATATGCTCGAGCAAAACGAGCTTCTACCGGCCATTGTTGTCTTTCAATAACCTCTAAGTCCTCCGCTGGGGCATCTGGTGCATTTTGCATAAAAATAGTTGCTTCACGAATTCCGCGATAATATGGAGCCCACTTTTGGTAAGGCACATTCGAGGGATTCCAAGTACCAAAATTCATTAATCTGTAGCCCCTGTTATATGTTGCCGTTCCCTCATCAGAAGCACCAATAAATGGGTGTTGGTCAACCATTTCATCTGGCGAAGTCATATAACCCCAAACATTACTTAAGGCTTGTTCTATTGTAGCCCTTTTCTCCCAAATTTTAGGGAAACTCATTGGCAG
>LSQX01393577.1_pt2 | contig 11304 bp, 7 predicted proteins | sample 654561 | NCBI WGS metagenome assembly LSQX01 (sample SAMN04489861, study PRJNA283612) | anaerobic digester metagenome | isolation source: 4 biogas reactors fed with cattle manure at either 37C or 55C with and... | place: Denmark: Kongens Lyngby | collected 2014 | reverse complement strand
GCCACTTCCCCTCCGCGGACGAGCGCGAAGACGATGAAGAGTATGAGCCCTCCGAAGACGATGCTCTCCATGAGGTAGGAGGGAAGCTGTCCCGCCACTTTCGCGAACACGTTGAGGTCTGCAAATTTTCTGGAGTTCTCGGCGAAGCGGTCCAGAAAGAAGGGTTCCGCACCGATGACCCTGCTGATCTTGATGCTGGAGAGGGCTTCCGTGGCTGCACGGAACCGTTTTTTGTTGGCTTCCATGCGCTCCGCCCCCATCCGCTTGAGTCTGACCTTGAGGAAAAAGTTGAGCGTGCCGTAGACCGTACCAAGGAAGCCGATGGTGAGGACGGTGACGGCCGGGTTTACTGAGAAGAGCATGAAGACGATGACCGCAAGTATCAGGATGTTGATCATCGCCTCGAAAAGGGGCATAAGGAAGCTGGTGGTCAGCTGGTTGATTTCCGACAGGACGTTCTTGCCGAGGTCGCTCGAGTTGCTGTTCAGGAAAAAGGCGTAGGGCCTGCCGAGGTATACGGCCAGCAGCCGGTTGGAGAAGGTGTAGTTCCTGTTGAGGACGAACCTGGTTTTTGCCCACATGGTAAGGGCGGTGATACCGTTCGAGAGGATGACGAGTATGACGACGGCGATTCCCAGGGCGACCATGAATTCTCCGGGGGATGAGAAGGAGAACGTGGTGTACGCGAATGCGAGCCACCGGTTGGTCTGTATGGATGTCGGGTTCATGGCGACGTTGATGAAGGGGAATACGGAGAAAACACCCGTCATCTGGGCAAAGGCCGTAATAAGCCCGGCAATAAAGATCAGCAGGGCCTGAATCCGTTCCTGAGGGGTGAAGATTTCATAGAGCTTCCGCACCATGGATTTGTCTGCGGAAACTTCCTGTGAGGGGCCTGCCGGTTTTCTCTCAATGGTGCCGGGATGTTCGTCGGTCACGGGATCACGTCCTTTTTTGTAAAACTGCTGCTGCACCTGCCCGGGTGTGCACGGAATGCGAGTTTGACCGGGTGAAGCCGAACGGCCCTTGCTCTTCCCGCATGTTCACAGGTTCCCGCAGGTGGCGGTGCAGATGAAGAGGGATCAAATCCCCTTACTCCAGTATTTTATGTTTTCTATTGCGATTTTACCCGCATTTCGCCTGAAGAGAGCACAGAAAGATGAAAATCATTTGGTTCTGAAAAATACCCGCCGGCGGGTAGAGTTCAGCATCAGCTGAAGGCTCAAGGAATTCACTTTCACGCTGAAGATTGACCATGGAGCCTGATCCATCCTTCAGAAACGAAGAATGCCCTCTCCAGAGAGCTCAAATGTTGTATTATTACCCTTAGGAAAGATGTACCGGTCCCTGCGGAGACGGCGCGGTCATGAAACAAGACGAAGGGTTCATTTCTGAAAGGAGTGCGTTTAATGCGAAAGGTTGTCCTGTCCGTTCTTCTTGGTGTCCTTTTCTTCATTCCGGCTTTCTTTTCCGGATGCGCGGCTGCGGCGCCGGAAATGACGCTCCGCTTTTCCGGTCAGTTTCCTGAAGGCCATACTGCAACCATGCTCATGCGTCAGGTTGCGGAGGAAGTCCTGGCGAAGACCGGGGGGCGCATTGAAATCAAGGTTTTCCCTGACAACGAACTTGGAGATTACACACTAGTCTACGAAGAATTGATCCGGGGATCCATCGACATGGCGGCAATCACCGTTCCGAGCCAGTTCGATCCGAGGCTCGAAATGGCCTATATCAACTGCATTGTGCGTACTTTTGACGGTGCCAGGAAGCTTTTCGCCCCTGACGGCTGGCTTTTTAAAAAGATGGATGAGCTGCATACCCGTCTTGGAGTCAAGCTTCTCGCATTTCAGATGGAAGGCTTTATCGGCATCGGCAGCACAAAACCCGTGAACGAACCCCTGAATCCTGAGGTGAAGAAGGGCATTCTGCTCCGCATCCCGAACATGGAGGTTTTCAAGCTCGGTGCAGAAGCCATGGGATACAGGACCATAACCATCCCCTGGGACGAAGTGCGGGGATCCCTCCAGAACGGTTTCGCGGAAGGCGTGAACGGCATGACGCCGACAGCGGCCTACTCCATGCTGAAGGGGGTTCTGAAATACTGGTACGATCTCCGGTATTCCATGGAAAACCTGAACTACATGATCAGCCTGAAGACATGGGAGAAGCTGAAGGAAGAGGACCGCGCAGTCATTGCTGAGATTTGTTCAAGAATCACGGAAATCAGCATTGACCTTGCTGAAAAAGACCAGCAGAAGCATCTTGACCTTCTGAAAGAAACAGGGGTCGAAGTTCATACTTATTCCAGGGAAGACCTTGCCCCGATTTTTTCAAAGGTGTCGGCTACGTGGGAAAGCCTCGCCGACAAATTATCAGGGGAGCTTATTGAGGACTTCATTAAAGAATACGCTGAGAAGTGATTTTTGAAAGTGATGGATTGAAATAGGGCGGAACCCGTACAGGGTTCCGCCCTTCATTGTTTGAACTGGAGAAATGAATTATTTCCAGGGAGATTCGGGAAGATCGATTTCCATTTTTATAGTGAGTGAATTTCCACTGTTTTTCAGGGTTCCGTTCAGTTTTTCGTATCCGAAGATTCCGCCGGCATCGACTGAAACGTTGTAAATTTCTTTGTCCGACCCAAGAACGCCGCCAGTTTCAATTCCGACGAAATCAAAGCTGGAGCCGACGTCCCAGGTGAATTCATGCTTTTCGCCGAAAGCAGGCCGGACCTCATTGTCAACCGTTTTGGTCTCCAGAAGTGTCTTGCCGCCTTTTTTCAGCAGAATTTTCATGTCAGGAGTGTCGAGAAGCGAATCGGCTTCGGTAAAATCGCCGTTCACAATTGTCAGGACGCCCTTGGCTCCGTTTTGCACAGCATCGAGAAAAGTGACAGCCTTTTTTGCCTCTGAGGCTTCTTTCGCATCCGGCCAGAGATCGGCGAAAGCCTTCAGCTTTTCGATGACAGGCGCTATTTCATCTTTGTTTTTGGAGGATTTGAGCCCGTCGAAGGATGATTTGCAGGCTGAGAGGTGGGATTGACAAAGCTCTTCAAGTTTTTTTACCTGGACTTGGGATGCTTCTGCCACAGCACCGTTTCCGAATGCTCCGAGCCCGGAATTTTGCAGCTTCGCGGTAAGAGTTTCGACAGAAGCGATATACGCTTCCTTTGCAGCCGCAAAGTCCTGTTTTTCAGTCAAGGCGGCTCCTTTTTCCACAATATGATCCAATTCAGAAGATACAAGCCTTGCAAAGGTTTTTTCGAAAACCTTTGCTGTTTCCTCTTTCCCGACGGGATAGTCAGGCCAGGAGAGGTTCAAATCGGAGAGCCTGGCTCCAAGAGCTTCAAGAGACTGGACTGCCTCGATTTCGCCTGAAATCCGGGAAGCTTCCTCTTTCGCTATTGAAACAATCCGGTCTTCAAGTTTCTTTTTTGCTTCTTCAGGCATTTGCGGATACTTGGCAAGAGTGTCTTTTATTGTGTCTATGCCGGCGTTCTTTTCCCCTGAAAGGGTTTCGCCAAGGCGCAGGTATTCTTTCTTCAGTGCGGTGGAGAGGGTTGTCCGTATTTCCTCAGGCACATCTCCTCTTTTCATGAGGTCATTGATCTTTCCAATTCCTTCCTCGGGAAGAAGGCTGGCTGCCTCTTGAATCAAATGCTCAGCCACAGCGGTCCATTTGGAGGATATCATGACCTGCCATGCGGATGTTCTTTCGTTCACGAGTTTCTTCAATTCTGCTGTTGCATTGGGGTTCTCTGCAATTTTTGCCGCTGACGAAACAAACTCATTCACTTGATCTATCTCTGCATCTGGAGGAAGCATATTAGCCCAGAATGCAAAAAGTTCTCCTGCCTTTTGAGCCCCTTCACTTTTCCATTGTTCGGGAAGTTTCGGCATGAATTCGAGCCATCTTTCCAGAAGTCCAAGGGCCTCTCCAGAATCACTGATTTTTTCAGTCATGTGTACGGGAGTTTTTCCGAGAAGAGCCTGTCCCGCCTCGAAATACCACCTGATGGATTGAATCGTATCGTAGTTTGGCTGGTTTACTGTTCTGAAAACAGAATTGGAAAGGTACTCCTCCACTTTTCTGGATGCATCCAGATACCGTTCTGACTTTACATCAGGCATTTTTGCGGTATCCATATTTTTGATGAGAGGAAGAAGAGTGCTGAATTGTTCTTTTTCGTAGGTCTTGATGATTCCCGTCCTGAGGGCTTCCTTTTCGGTGCCTCCGCGCAGGGCGGAGGGGATGAGAGGGATAGGATCGGGGAAAATATAGCTTTTCCCGAAGGAATCCACTGCCCTTATGGCTTCTTCGAATTTAGAGGCTGCAACGAGATTCCTTACCGTCGTTTTTGTATTGCTCCACCGGTACTGGTCCATGCCCCAGGTTACCGCTGTTGATGCTACGAGAAGCGCCGCGACAGCTATTGCAGCCGATTTGATCTTCTTTCTTTCCCGCTCCAGGTTTTTCATCATCTTGTATAGTTCCTCCATGGGTGTAATTACGTTCTGAGGTTCATATTCTAGTGGAAGGTTTTTTTGATCCGGCCATGTGCCTATGGATACAACCTTAAAGGCTTTGAAGCTGCTGTTGCCTTCGGAAAGAAAGGCTGCAAGGGCAGAAGATTTCTGCCGATCTCTTCCGAATAATTCGGTCAGTTTGTCCCTGAGCTGTTCAACAGTAACATCCTGAACGGCATCCCCTTTTGTGAAGACAAAGACGACCGGCGCGGATTTCCCGCCGTTCCATCGGGATGAATTGTTTTCCAAAAGAAAGGAGAGAGCCTCCTGAAAAGCTCCGTTGTCACGAAGAGTCCTTTCAGGGTTTTTCAGGAGCTCATCGGCAGAAATGAAAAAAAGAACTCCGTCAGAAGATTTAAGTTCAGGGAGGAATCTGTGATCCTCCCAGTCGCGCCGTTTTTTCGATCCCCCACCAGGAACGTCTAAGAAACGAATGTCCATCTCCAGTGAGTCGACGGAAAAGGAAATGATATCTTCTTTAAGTTTTTCCTTCCCATGAATTTGTTTTTTGAAGAGTGCTTCGATAATCCGGTTGACTTCCTTCAATGCCTCGAGGGTATTCAGGGATATTGGCTTTCCTTGACCGAGATTGGTTACCAAATTGAAGTAGGAACTGAAAAAGACGGTTTTTCCAGCGCCAGGTGCGCCCATTATGGCAATCTTGTACTTTTTGTTGGTCATATCCTATTCCCTCCATACGATAATCTATGAAAAGTCCAATGCTGATATAAACCACCAAGATAATAAAGAAAGGAAGCATCAAGCCAAGAAAGATGAAGTCTCTCACCCCGAAAAGAATACCATAGATTCGGGATTATCAGTAATTTTTTGATTTTGCCAACCGGATATTTCCTCTATTTCTCACAAAGTGCCGCCTCTGAATGTGCTGTATTTTGCAGAATGTGGTACAGTATAGTCCTCCCAAATCACTTGTTTGAAGCAGAAATTTCCAGTATGGAAGAAACGTTTGTATGCAGTTATTCTAAAAGGAGGTCGATTAAATGAAAAGTTTCCGCAGATTCATGGAATTAGCGTTTTTTTCGTTTATGTTGTTTTTTTCGGCATCCGCACAGGCAGGCCCGATTTATTCTGAAACAATCAGTACCGCACGGGAAATACTATGGAATGCTGTCACCTCAGGTGGGATCAACTGTGCCGCCGTCGCCGTTATGGATAGCGGGCAAATAGTTTACTCGGAGGGATTCGGAGCCGCAGACAGGTCAACAAACCGCCCCGCGGATGGCAAAACCCGGTTCAACATTGGATCAACGAGCAAAATGTTTGCTGCGGCAGCTATTCTTATCCTGGCTGATGAAAATAAGCTAACTCTCGATGATCCAGTAGTAAAACACCTGCCTGAATTTGTTATGAATGATCCAAGGCATAGGGACATCACGATACGCATGTTATTCAACCACTCCTCCGGACTCCCGGGATCAACATTTACCTTCAGCTACAGAGCTGATGATAATCCCCACTTGATTCTTCTCGAAACATTAAAGGAATGTTCCCTGAAACATGACCCGGGAGCCATGAGCATTTACTGCAACGACGGCTTCACTCTTGCGGAGATGATCGTTGAGCGGGTTTCCGGTATGGATTTTATAAAGTTTCTTTCGGCAAAGGTTTTTCTGCCCTTGGGAATGAACAGTACGGGGGCGAGCCTGGGAGCATCCGGCGGAAGTTGCGCAGAATACTACGATAACGATGGGAAAAAATACCCTATGGAAGCAATTACCGTTTTGGGTGCGGGTGGACTTTCCTCCACGGTAGAGGACCTGTGCCGTTTTTCTGAAGCTTTCATGCCTGGGGGAAAGTCAATCTTTTCTCCCTCTTCGCTGAAGGAAATATTGAGCCCTCAGGCAACACCTTTCTCAAAAGACCTTAAGGGACAGGCACTTTTGGATGCCTTCGGCTGGGACTATGCCCTTTTGCCCGATTTTCAGGCACTGGGCCATCAGATGGTAGGCAAAAGCGGAGGGTCAGTGTTTTATAGCACAAATCTCCAGATTCTTCCTTCAAAAGGTTTATCTGTAGCGGTTATTTTTTCCGGGCACGGCGCCGCCGAACGTGCCACATATAAAATAATGGAAGCCCTGATGAAGGAGAAAGGTCTTTCAGTTCCTGCATATTCTCCTCTCTCGGTTCCCGTGGTGCCGGAACCGATTCCTGAAGAATTGCTAGTACATGCGGGGTACTATGTTGATTCGGAAAAAGCCGCACTCTTCGAATTCGATAGGGACAAGGGGTTCCTCACCGTACGGTTTTTACAGCAGCCGGAAGCCGCCCCATCCTCTTCATCCCTTGTGCTTGTTTACAACGGGGGATTTTTCCATGATTTGGACGAAGAGAGAAAGTATTATTTTATTGGTAGTGGAGAGAAAACTTTCCTGGTTCTTTCCAAAATACCAAGATACGGGGCTGACATTCCCTTCTTCCAGAAAATTACCGTCACGGAATCACCACAATCTCTTCTGACAAACATGAAAGACACTGTGTGGCTTCTGCGAAACGGTTCTCCATTCCTTCAATCTGCTGATTCTCTTTTAGTCAGATCCTCAACAATTCCGGAGCTTCCTGGGTATGTCAATTTTTGGGGCTTAAAAAAAGTAGAATCTCCGGAATACGCCTCCATTGCCGCAACGGGTTTTCGGGATCAGTCATCCCTCAAGCTGTTCAGCAAGGGAGAAGAGATTCGGGCGAAGGTGATTCATTTAATTTTCTCGAGGGCGGACGATTCGCGCCCAGTGTCTGAAGGAAAGGTTTCAATAGGAGACGAGGGAGAGAACGAATGGAGGAAAATGACACGGGGAGCCATACTTTCTTGCGTTAAACCGAAGGATGGCAGGTTCATCCTCTTTTCCGGAAAAAGCGACCCTTCTCTTCTCTATGACAGTATTTCCAATGTAGGAGACGTGTATGCCCCAGAGGGGAGTTATCTGTTTTTTGCCGGCAATCCGGGTGATGTTTTCGAAGTATCCCTGCGCTAAGTGATGAGTTTTTGTAAATATTCAACTAGCTGTCTTATAATGAAATAATTGTTGCTTTGTGAGACGCAGGGTTTAAAAAAAAAAGGGTCTTCAACCGGAACAATGGCTGAAGACCCTTTGCTGAAAACATCCCGTCACGTTATTTTAAATACCTAACCGCGGTTCCATATCCGATAACTTCTGCTGCTCCTGAGGAAACACTCGTCGTGGAAAGACGGAATCCGAGAACCGCATCGGCGCCGGTATTCTCCGCTTTTTCCGCTATCCTGGAAAGTACTATGGCAACTGACTGGTCAATCATGGCCCGGTACTGGTTCAGCTCACCGCCGATGGTCCAGTTCTTCAGGTTGGATGAAATGTCCTGAACGATTGACTTCGAAAGACAACAAGAAGCTGTGATGCATCCAAGGAATTCATAATTTTTCCCGGCAAGACTGTCAACCGTGAGAACGGGTACGTTTTTTTTCGGCATTTGTAGTCTCCTGTCCCGTAGTGAAAAAATTGTTATTTTCTTCTTCTGAAGAAAAAGAAGAACGTTGCGATTATTGCAAGAGTTCCTGTCATGATGACGAGAAAACGGGGCAGGAATCCCAGATTTTTAAAAGTGTCATAGAAAAATTTACCCATGAACGGAATCTTTCTGCACAGGACGGCAAACTCCAGACGATCCTTTTCTTTCAGGTCCTCAAAGGCATAACCGTCTGAAAGACAGGCCACGCTTTGTCGTGCCAGGTTCTTTCCCATGGCGCCCGTACCTTCAGTGGCATAGATGTCCCACAGGGAAATTCCGGGTTTGCCTGCTTGGCGGAAGATGTTGACCAGTTCAGCCCTGTCCTCGGGTGGAACAAGGGCAGCCTCATGAGGTTTTCCGGAATTAGAAGAGCGGAAATCAGTTATCTGCAGGAGATCCAGAATTTCATCCCGAGACCATGCACTCCAAAATTCCGGCCCGTAGTTCTTGAGGAAGACAAAAGCGGATGCCGGGTAAAGCTCCAGGCTTTCTCCTATGTGAGAGGCAGCCTTTCTGTTCCCAAGGAGAAGAATGGTCTTTCCCATATCAGGTTTGAGGACCGGCCAGATTTTGGCGAAGAGCCCCTTTTGAACTGCTATCGTTGCCAGGGATTCCGGCGACAGTCCCCTGACCGGTGCACCTTCAAGCATAAGTGCCAATAATCCCGATGCGGCTTCTCTGTTGTCGCCGAGGTCCGGCAGAAAGAGGAGATGTTCGTTCAGGAGATGCCAGTCTATTTCTCCGCTGCTCCATTCATCGGAAGAAAGGTAGTTTTGCGCACCGATTTTGCTTACCGCCTGCAGAAAATCGCGTCCGTACTTATTATAGAGTTCCGGCAGTTTAGGACCAAGGCTTTTGGCGAGCAACCGGAGTTCGTTCCTGTCAGGGGCTGAAACGAGCATGGACTCGAAGACCTGGACTTGTCCCTGTGCCAGGAGCTGACCAAAAACGTCCCACAAAATACTCATCTTCTGGAGCACCGGCTCGAATTCTGCTCCTTCGTCAATCTGTCCCGAAACGTACTCACGGACTTCCTCTGAGAAAGAAAGGATATGAGCGCTTTGTATCATTGAGTCGGCTTCTGACCTGCAGATACGCTCCCAGTTTTTCAGCAGGGCCCCTATGTTTCGGTCGACCTCGTCCCTCATGGAAGGTCCTGAACCGTTTTCGCCCTTCCACCACAATGTTTCTGCGCTGATTTCGGCCTTGTATTCCTCCAGAAAGGACTTTCGCATTTCTTCCTCGAGCCGGTCGCGTGCCCCCGTCATGTCATACACTTCAAAGGCGAGAAGTGCCCATCCGATTACAGGTACCAGTTTTGCAAGCACTTTCCCTGCTATTTTCAAAACGATAAACTTCATAATCCTTGTGATGATTTTTCTTCCGAGAAGAACCAGGGCCACTCCCACCAGGCCTTTCAAGGGGATAGCCCCCTCGGATAGCCCGTTCTTTCTTCCCGACGATCCAAAAGACATGGCCGCTTTTTCTGTGTTCGGAATTGGTATAGTGTTATAGACAGGAAGACGCTGTTTTAGTATGCCGAGAAATGGTTTCCGTATCCGTTCCATTGAATCGGCAAGATGTACTTGTGTTTCTTCTTCGAGGCTGTCAAGCAGCCTCCTTTGGAAACCTTCGCTCACAGAGGAGAGCCTGGGCTGGAGATTTGCGAAAAACAACTCCACGAGTTTTGTCAGATCCTCGTTGCTTCCTGCTCCTGCTTTGGTTTGTTTCCACCAGACGCTGAATGTACCCTCTTCCTGGGGAAGCCTTGTTTCCTTAAGGGCCTTCTCCACATGACTGTAATTTTCCTCAACTATTTTCGTCAGGCGTGTGTTGGCCCAACGATCCAGGGCATTCTTTATTTTTGAACGCTCGTCGTCCACAATGCTCGGCAGTTTTTCAATTTCGGCTTCTGCTGTTTTTGCCGCCACTTCGATTTCAAGCAATAATTTGGCGAACAGCCTGTCGCGCTCCTCCTGTGAAGGAACTGCGAAAGAGGGGGAAGCTCCAAACCATAAGAGGAGAATGAGAACAGGCAGAAGAGCTCTCGAAAGAAAAAGTTTCATCGCAGGCTGAACCTCCCGGGTCTATTGCGAGGATTTTCAATGCTTGTCATAACCGCATTTTTCATTCAGAGGCGGGGCGATGCTCCAATAGCAATCCAACTCCCGCCGATAGAAGAGGATGCGTCTTTGCAAATGATTACGGTCAGCATGATAGCATGAAGGGAAGATTTTTTCCGCAATGACGCCCCATTCCGGCCAGAACTTTTCACGAAGGTTCCCTTTTTTCTTGTTGGGGTTGCAGATTTGAGCAACGGGAATGGAAATCTGGAAGAAAATCATTTTAAAATACATGAGGGCAGGTCTGCGGGGCCGGCCTTGACGAGAGCTGAAAAAGACGCTGGAAGCAAATTTCGCAATCTGAGGAGCAACGAAGAAAAATGGTGCCGGGGGGGGGACTCGAACCCCCACGTGGTCGCCCACGGCGGATTTTGAGTCCGCTGCGTCTACCATTCCGCCACCCCGGCCGGCACTGGTATTTTTTACCATACTCTTTTGCCGATGTCCAGCGGGAAAGCCAGGGAATACTATTTCCTGCGGAACAGCAACAATCCGGGCAAAAGAAGAAGCAGGGCCGCAGGGGATGACCCGGTACTACATCCGCCGCCTCCTCCTCCCAAACCCCAGTACCAGTCGTCATCGTCCCAGTCGTCATCCCACCTGATCCTGTGGGCAACGCAGGAGATTCTGGTCTCAACTCCGTCGACGAACCTGATGATATCAAGATCCGCGTAATATTCCCCTATGTTCGTCAGGTAATACCAGGTACCGTTTGCTTCTGTCGAAAAGTCGCGGAAATCGTACCATCCCCTGATCCGCCTGTAATCTACATACGCCTGGTCGAAATCATGGTGGCCCCGTACCGAGATAGTCCCCCTGGCCCGGAAGTCTTCGATCCACTCGTCGTAATCGTCATACCACCAGTCATACTCGTAATCGGTATCGATCACTATTCTGCCGGTATCGTAGAGGTCCACGTTCCTCCCACGGTACACCATGGCGGTCCTTCCCGAATATTCCCACGTCCCTCCCACAGGATACACGTAGTAATACGAGTATGCGGCTGCCGGAATCAGGATAACTGCCAGCAGGAGAAGCAGTAAACGCCTTTTCATATTTTCAGCCCCTTTAAAATATCGGGGGAAGGCCCGAAATCCTTCCCCCGATATTTCGCTGATTAAAACATCGCCCTGGTTTCTGTCCCGTCACTCCAT
>LSQX01005134.1_pt1 | contig 11304 bp, 11 predicted proteins | sample 654561 | NCBI WGS metagenome assembly LSQX01 (sample SAMN04489861, study PRJNA283612) | anaerobic digester metagenome | isolation source: 4 biogas reactors fed with cattle manure at either 37C or 55C with and... | place: Denmark: Kongens Lyngby | collected 2014 | reverse complement strand
GAGTGGGAATAGTAAAGCAAACCTCAAAAACCCTGTAACCATGCGGGCTTAAAGAATGTTCTATAATAAATATTAAACAAAAAGAAAAGGCTGACACACGACTTTCCGTTGCGTGTCAGCCTTCAAAAAAGGAAGATTTCCCTTTCTGGAAAATCTTCCTTACTTTTATTTTTCGCTTCCCTGAAGCTCCCATTGACGCACCCGAGATTTTATGCTGTACGGAATCATCCCTGACCAGTCCACCTTGAAAACCAGCAGGTACAAAACAAATTCAAGCGCGACCGCCGCCACGACGTCAATAATCGAATGCTGCTTTATAAACAATGTGGATAAACAAATCAATGTGGTTGTAATCAGCGAAACGGCCTTCCATACCGGCTTGTTCTTGAAAAGCTTTGATTTGCATACCCCTATATGGATTGCAAGCTGGTTCAGAACATGTATGCTCGGACAGCAGTTGGTGTTGGTATCATTGGCATAAATGGTATGCTGCACAACATTGCTGAAATAATCATCGCTGGCGATAACCGGACGAAGCGGCTGACCGTGAGGAAAGACTATATAAATCAGCATGGCCGCCGACATACCCGCATAAACCAGCATGATGGTACGGACAAAATCCCCGCGATCGCTGAAGCATAGTATCACAAGGGTCACCGCGATGATTGGAAACCATAGCACATAAGGCACGACAAAGGCCGGAATAAAAGGGATTTTTAAATCAAGCGAGCTGCTTATCCAATATTCAGGGATGATGTATTTTTCAAGCAGGGAAAATTCGATATAAAGGATTAAAAACCCAAAGAAAAGCACCGAATGCCAATACCTTCTGACAATCGCCCTGCGTCCCTCCGGCTTCAAGAATTCTTTGTTCTTGATAATGCTGGTTAGCTCATACTTGCTCACATCATCCACCTCCTTAGGATATATACTGGATTTTCGCTATCTTCGTGATAACCGAAAACGCGATTAATTCTATCATAAAATGCGAAGATTTTATATATATAAAACTGGAATCCTGATCGTTTTAGGTACGCATTAGCCCTCGATCAAGGCTGGCAGATTCCTGTAGAATCGGCTGACGATTGACTCGAAAATCTCGGCAACCGAGCAAACCTTGTCAACAAGACATACCAAGGCAGCCTCTCGGCATCGAGGGAAACTCGGCGTCAGGGGCCACATATGTTTCAAGATAATTTCGCGTTCCCTGCGATTTATGATGAAATGCCGGTTTGCGTTTGAAAGCGCCGCCTTGGGATGGGTGAAGCCGTGCCACCGACGGGACTTGTCGCGCACATGCCAGTCATAAAGGAAAAAGTCGTGCAGCATAGCGCCGCGCACCAGCGCAGCCCAATCACATTTAAGCCGCAGCCTTTTACCTATTGTATAACTGTAATACGCAACGGCAAGGCTGTGCTTTAAGCAGGTGGTATTTCCGTGCTGGACATAGGAATCCATCCGGCAAACCGGCTCATATTCTAAAAGCGGCAATATACAGGCGCGAAAGAATTCCATTTCATCCGGCTTCAATTTCATTATTTATACCAACTCTCCGAACACTCCGCACATATACATATACAAAAAATATGCGAAAGATGATAAGGTTAACCCCACTTGAACCGGAAGCATGTTAATATTATACGCGAAAGGTATAACGATATCAACCGGTCTGGCTTGAAATAAGAAGTTCTTAATAATTTATAACACATTTATTTATAAGATATCAACATTTAATCCATAAAATGCATCTATATTTCAATACTATAAGTATATTATATCATATATTATACGATAAGAATAGCGAGCAACGTAAAAAATGCCTTAAAAGTAAAAACTATTCTCTTGACAAACCCGGGGAAATCTATATAATAAATTACTGTTCCCGTTACTGAAGCGTAACACACAGCTTTGAGGAAAATATAATCAAATAATGCGGAATTGTGTAAGGGTAGCACGACAGACTCTGACTCTGNNTCTGGGTTCGAATCCTAGTTCCGCAACCAAGAATTAGGACACACGGCGAAGCTGTGTGTCCTAATTCTTAAGAGGTAAGTCTGGGATTCGAACCCTGTTCGACATCCTATCTTTTACTCAATTTATATTGCAGCCTGTTGGCCAGCTTTAGCATAAATATCCCCAACTCGACCATTTTTCTTTTAACCGCCGAAAACCCAACGTCAAACTCGCCCGCGAAGTTCACAACACGTCCGTTGAACCCCTTTTTGAAACGGTAGATACCGTATTTGGGATGGGTTTCGTCGTCGTAGTTCGGGATGTTCTGGAAATCATAAATATCATTTTTGCTCTCGATTGCCCATTTTATCATATTCCATTGCATAAGATGGTTGGGCATGACGTTGCGGTGCCTGCCGGAGGACGCGCCGTATACATAACAGGTTTTTTTGGCATACTGGACGGTAATTGCGGCCGAAACCGGCTCGCCTTGGTAATAGCAGAGGTATAAACGGCACCCGCCGTGAAAGCTGTCAATCATGGCTTTGAAATACTCCTTAGGGCGAACCAAAAATCCGTCCCGTTCTCCCGTTTCCACCATCAATTTATAAAAATCATCAAGCTTGTCCTGCGGGCAGGTCTCATAATACTCGCAGGTAACCCCCTTTCGCTCGGAAAGCCTGATATTATACCTCCATTTATTATGGAAGGATTCAAACACCTCGTCCTGCGTTTTGTCCTTGATATCGAGAATGTAGTTATCCCTGCACTGTATGGTCTGCTCGTCATGTTGCAGGATAAATCCCGCTCGTCTTAAACATTCGATGGTTTCATGGTCCTGCGCCTCGACCATAGGGTCACATTTAAAGAGATAGGCGCGATATTTTCTCGCCAAAATTCGGATTCCCTCGTACAGCTCGGCCAAAACCGCGACATTGCGAAGGTCGCAGACCGGCCCCCTCGGCGAATAAAAATAAGCCGTGCGCAGAAAGGGTATCCTTTTCACCAAAACAAGCATGGCGGCAATAATTTTTTGATTTTCGTCCCGGACTATGACGGCCTCGTGCTGCCAGCCCTGCTTGACGTCACACCAGCATAACGATTGGGTGAAGCTGCCCTGCGGGTGGTTGTTTACAAAGCTCTCATATTCGGCGCGTGCTTTTGGCGAGCTAAAATCGACAAATTCCATTTTGCTGATTATCTCCCTTATACCGATTCATTTAAGATTATATTACATAAGGAACCTATTTACAATGACAAAAGCAAATCCGCTCACTTCAACCCCGAAAACCGCATAGGATGGATATATACAGCTTCGATTAATTTCGATAGGAAGGAGATTGCTCATGTATAATCCTGATATGCACAATATGACTGCCTACGCACATCTTGCGAGAACCGCCCTCGGCTCGGTCCCAGCTGCCCGCGCACAGGTGCGAGGCGGCCCGAGGAACAGCCGTCTTAAAGGGGTTTTCAGCTTTTATGCCGCCGGAAACGGCTCGCTGGTGACAGCCGAGGTGAACGGACTGCCGAAAACACATACAGGCATCTATGCCGTACATATTCACGATGGGGCTTCCTGCACCGGAAACGCGGAGGACCCTTTTGCCGCCTCGGGTCAGCACTTCAACCCCGCAAACCGGCCCCATCCGCTTCATGTCGGCGACCTGCTTCCCCTGTTCGGCAACGACGGCTTTGCCGTATACTCGTTTTATACCGACCGTTTCTTGCCGGGGGATGTTGTCGGGCACACCGTCATTATCCACAGCGACCCGGATGATTTCCGTTCACAGCCGTCGGGGAACTCGGGCGGCAAGATTGCCTGCGGCGTCATTGAAAAAACACGATAGTTTTAAAACAAAAGCGACCGATGATAAATTCCGCATCAGCCGCTTTTTTTGTATATATTTTTGCGTCTAAACAACCGCCTTGCCCATGTTCAAAAACCTTCGCAGAGCGGGCTTTGCAAACAAAGACAACGATATAACCGAAGCCAGCCCGAATTTTATGGCGTCAGCCGGCAGAAAGGCGGCGTTGGAAAGAAGGACGGCGGGGAAGGCCGCCATGGTTTTGTCCGCCCCGGTCGCTATCAGTCCGAGCGAGCCGCAAGCGTAATCCAACAGCATGCCGAGCATTCCGAGTCCAAAGGAAACCGGCAGGTGGATTGACATTCCCAAAATCCTTTTCCCGACCAGTCTATCCATAAAAAATGTCGAATACAAGCCCAGCAAGATAATAACAAAGACCCAGCCGTAGATATATCCGCAGGTCGGCCCGACAAACACGGCAGGTCCCCCTTTCCCTCCCGCCATCATCGGCAGCCCGCAGAAGGTGAGAACCAGCAGGGCGATATAGGTTATTAAGCCCCCTCGCAAACCCAGCGTCAGCCCCATCATGGCAATCAGGAAGGTCTGCATGGTAATAGGAACGCCGGGTATGATATTGATTGCCGACAGCAGCGGTATATTGCTTGCCAGCCCGAACAGGGCGATATACAACCCCCCCAGAGTCAATCTGTATACAGGTATATGTTTTTGCTTCGACATTGATTCTTCCTTTCAAACCCAATTTCTGAGTGTCAATCGGCTACTTGCCCTTCTCCTGCAGATATTCCTCAAGCGTGATTCTCCGCAGCATAATCTCGCGCGCCGCTTCCTCGCCGACATAACGGTAGTGCCACGGTTCAAAGATAACTCCGGTTACATCCTCCTTGTCTTTCGGGTACCGCAGTATAAAACCGTAGTCGGCGCAGTGCTCCTGCAGCCATTTATAGGCGGGGGTGTTTTCATTGCTCTGGTCTAAAGCGGGATAACCTCCGAAAAGCAAATCGGCAGCAAGCCCGAGATGATGCTCGCTCGTGATGGGGCGCGCCACAACCGTCGCGGCAATCGTTTCCGCCTCGGCGCGGGACTTCCCCTGGTTAGACATCACCTTTTTTACTTCTTTCTCAAACAGGTCGGTTTGAAGCTGAATCGAGCGATACAGCGACGCGACGCTTATCTTATACTGTTTACCCGCAGCTATTAAGGCTTTCAGCTTGTCAATAGCGCGGCTATCGAACATTTTGGTTTTGTCCCCATTATATGCGACAAGCGGAGGGGAGTATTTCGTATCAATCGGATTCCAAGGGTTTACCAGCTTGATGTTCCACTCGGCTCCCGCGGGCTGGATATAACGATTCGAAACCAAGGGCGCCGAGCTGCCGGTTTTGCTGCCGGTCGTTGTTTCGGCAGCCGTTGAATTTAAGGCCGAAGACTCCGGAGTTCCGGCAGTTGTAGTATCGGAAGTTGCGGTGCCGGTAGTTGTAATACTGGTTGTGATATTCCCCACCTCTGAGGACGACATATTCACAGGACCGAACATACGGAATCCAATCGAAACAACCGCCAGCGCTATCAACAGCACGACCGCATAAACAAACAGCTTTGTCCCGCGCCGCATATGACGGCGGCGTTTCTTTTGGATTTCATTGTTATTGTTCATTGACGGATCTTGCCTTTCCTATATAAATACAAAAAAAGTATTGCCATTAAAATTATACCACTGAAAACAGAAAAAGTTGAGCGTCAATTCTGCCCAACTCTTTCGCGGAATGTTCAGACGGATTGATAACAGGTTTACACAAAACACGCATGCAGACCTGTATGACCTTTAAAGATTATAAATGCTCTTCGATGTAAGCGACAACATCGCCGACCGTTTGGAGCTTTTCAATCTCCTCGTCCGGGATTTCAACATCGAATTCATCCTCAAGGGACATCAGCATATCCACAACGTCCAGCGAATCAGCGCCAAGGTCGTCCAAAATATTTGTATCCGCGGTAATCGCGTCCTCTTCGACGTCAAATTGGCTGCTGAGTATTGCCTTCACTTTCTCGAGTACCATCCAGCTCATCCTTCCATTAGTAGTGACCACATACTGCCCGCAGAACCCATATTTGAATCCGTGGACAGTGTCATGGCTTTGTGCTATAATCTATGCAGCTTTATTTGCAACAAAACCAATTACACCAAAATATTATTAGCAAAAGGTAAATTTGTCAATCACCTTTTTTCAATAATTTTTGAAACTTATCGATTCTGACCCGATTTTATAATAATTTATGCCGATTTTCCCGAAAGGTTGTATATTATGATGCTACAAATATCGAATTTTTATGTAATCGGTCATCCGCTCGGTCACAGCATGTCGCCCTTTATTCACAAGCGCCTGTTTACGATACGCGGGGTTGATGCCGATTATTCGGCAATCGATATCCCCCCCGAGCGGCTTGAAACAGATCTGCCCGTCCTCCTCAGAGAGGCCGGAGGTATAAACGTGACAATACCACACAAACAGGCCGTCATTCCCTATCTTGACGGGCTGCGCGGCCGCGCCGAGCTTTATCGTTCGGTCAACACCATAAAAACCGGACCGGAGGGCTGCTTGGGCTATAACACCGACGCAGACGGATTTTTGCTTGCCCTTAGAGATGGCGACATAACCCTGAAAGGGCGGGTTTTGCTGCTCGGGTGCGGCGGGGTGGGGCGTACCTTCGCATGCGAGGCGGCGCTGTCCGGCTGCAAAATCGTCAACGCAGTGAGGGAGTCCGACCTGAAACAGGCGGACGAGCTTCGCGCCTATGTCCATACCCTTTCGCCCAAAACCGATTATGATATAACAACCCTCGACGAGATAGGCGGGGAATTCGACCTGTTGATAAACGCAACCCCTGTCGGCATGTATCCGGATTGTGACGCCATGCCGGTAAAAGCCCCTGTGCTTCGCAACATTGCCGCCGTATTTGACGCGGTCTATAATCCCGCCGAGACACTCCTGCTCAAATCGGCCCGGGCAAACGGCGCAAAGGCCCTCGGAGGGATGCCCATGCTGGTTTGGCAGGCGGTGGCGGCCCATAGGATATGGTTCGGCGCCGATTTTGACCGGAAGGCTGTTGCCCAGCTTATCAAGGACGCTTCGGTCGAGATGCAGCGCCATTTTTCCGAGCAATAAGCCCGAAAAGGAGATTTGATGGATGAGAAATATTATTCTTTGCGGATTTATGGGGTGCGGTAAAACAACCGTCGGCCGCTCGCTTTCGGAGCTTACCGGCCTCCTTTTTGTTGATATGGACGCCGCGATAGAAGAAAAGGCGGGCATGCCGGTTGCCGATATATTTTCAAAATTCGGCGAGGAGGGCTTTCGCCTGCGCGAGCGGGAGGCCTGCGCCGAACTTGCCTCCCGGCAGGGGCTTGTGATTGCCGCAGGCGGCGGGGCACTGACCTTTCGCGAAAATGTCGACACCCTGTCAAAAACGGGCGATATAGTCCTGCTGGATGTACCCCTTTCAATAATACTTAAAAGACTCGAGGGCGACAACACCCGTCCCCTTCTTGCCCGACCCGACCGTGAACAGGCCGCCCGCGAGCTTTACGACAGCCGCCTGCCCCTCTACCGCGCGGCGGCAGACTTCATTGTTGACGGCTGCGGAAAGCCCGACGAGATTGCCCGCAGGGTTATCGAGACTCTGGGACTGCCCGAAACGCGGTGACAGGACAGACTCCTGTCACTATTATTTGCCCGACCGCTAAATAATAGCGATACCGAGGCTCATACTATGCTATAAATACAGATTACAAACCGGAGGTAGCTTATGGGATACAGCAGCAGAGAGGATATTCCGTCAAAATATAAATGGCGGCTCACCGACATATATCCGGATGAAACCGCGTGGGAGGCAGATTTATCAAAAGTCCGAAGCGACGCGGAGGAAATCAAATCGTACCGGGGCAGGCTGGGTGAAAGCCGCGACGCCTTAAGCGCCGGGCTCCGCCTGTTTGAAAGACTTGAAAAGCGGCTTGAGCGGGTGTATATGTACGCCAAACTGAATCTGGACGTCGACAACGGGGACGCCAAGTATCAGGCCATGCACGACCGCACCCTCGGCGTCCTGTTCCGGATTCAGGAGGCCATATCGTTTATTATGCCCGAGCTGACGGCCATCCCGCCCGAAACCCTCCGAGAATGGGTGAACACGGGCGACGACCTTGCCGATTTCCGCCATATGGTGGACGACGTGATCAGAAGCCGGGAGCATGTGCTCTCGACCCGGGAGGAGCAGCTTATGGCAATGGCGGCGCCTGCGCTGGAGGGGCTAGAGGGGGCCTATTCCATGCTTGAAAGCGTGGATTTAAAGCTGGGCGATATTACGGACGAAAAGGGGGAGCGGGTGAAGCTTACCCACGGACTGTTCGGAAAGCTGAGGGACAGCCGTGACCGCCGCGTGCGCGCCCAAGCCTTTGAAGTCATGCATAAAGCCTTTGCCGGTATGGGGAACACCATTGCCGCCCTTTATGCGGGCAGCGTCCGCTCGGACATTTTTGCCGCAAGGGCAAGAGGATATAAAGACAGCCTTGACAAGGCCTTGTTTTCCGACAACCTGCCCCGCTCGATTTACACCGGACTTATTGAAGCAGTCCGCTCACACCTGCCGGCCTACAGACGGTATCTCGGACTTCGCCGCCGGATTCTGGGGGTTGACAAACTGCATATATACGACACCTATGTGCCGATAGTCGAAGCCCCCGAACAGGAATACAACTACGAGGAAGCCTGCGGCATGGTGCGGGAACACCTCGCCCCGCTGGGCGGCGATTATCTGCGCGACCTTGACAAACTGCTTGCCGGGGGTTGGGTCGATGTATACGAGACCCCGGGTAAGGCGACCGGCGCATACGCCGCGGGTGTATACGGGGTGCACCCGTATATGCTGCTCAACTTTGTCGGCAGCCTGAACGACGTCTTCACCCTTGCGCACGAGGCGGGGCACTGTATGCACACCTATTATTCCGACAGCCAGCCTTATATGAACAAGGATTATCCGATATTTCTTGCGGAGATTGCCTCCACCGTCAACGAAAATATTCTGATGCGGGGAATGATAGGCAGGTGCGACCTGTCGACAGACCAAGGCAGGCGGCAGAAGGCATATCTGCTCAACCGTTTTCTCGAGGAATACAAGGGCACGGTTTTCCGCCAGACCATGTTTGCCGAATTCGAGCTCAAGGTGCATGAAATGGCCGAGGGCGGCGAACCGCTGACCGGAGAAACCCTCTGCGGGGTTTACGGAGAGCTGCTGAAAGACTATTTCGGTCCGGATGTCGAAATCGACGATTACATGCGCTGGGAATGGGCGAGGATCCCGCATTTCTACCGCGCCTTTTATGTGTTTAAGTATGCGACCGGATTTTCGGCGGCGGCGGCCATCACCCGTATGATTAACGAAGGCGGAGATGTCGGGCGATACCTCGATTTCCTTAAGGCGGGGGGCAGCGATTATCCCGCCGAAATACTGAAACGCGCAGGGGTTGACCTGACCACGCCGATCCCGGTAAACAACGCGCTCGGGGAGTTCGAATCCCTGCTGGATGAATTCGAGAGACTCTTATCATAACAAAAAACAGACCGCCGACTTTTGGTTTGCCGGCGGTCTGTTTTTTGTTATCTATCCCGGCTGATTTATCTTTAACGGGAGGGTAGGGGCCTGCACCTCGCGGAGCATTTCAACAAGCTGGTCCCCGTTTACGCACTGTATGACATACTTATGGCAAAACAGCCTTGTGTTCCGCTTGAAATCGCCTAGCGTGACCAGCATGCCGCGATAGACCGACGCCCTTCTCATGCAGTAGGCAAGCTTGATAGCGGTTTCGATTTCAATGAGATGCCCCGGAGCGTTCTTCCACAGCTCAACAAAGATTACATCGTTTAAAATCAAGCCGTTCAGGCACTCGCCGCAAAGGTCGGTTTTTTCCACCTTATAACCCATCTTTCTGAACATGAGCGCCAGCATGTTCAGAATATCCTTTTCACCTGTACGCAAAAGCTGTTCCTTGGTGTTTACCCTCTCCAGCAGCCCCCTGATTTTTCCCGCATACAGCATGCTCTTAGCCATCCGGTATACCGAGTCACAGATAAGGTACGAAAGAAAAAGGATTATATATATCGTCAGCATATAAGAATCCATACCCCTTCAAGACGGACGATTTCTACCTACATGTATTATTATGACTGGTAAAAGATAAAATATGTTTTTAGATTCAGGATTAATTGAGAAATAGGGAGCGAAACAGGGCAGCGGCCTCCTCGGGGGCAAAACCGCCCGGCGTGCGCTCGAAGTTTTTAACCCCTTCCCAGCGCGGCAGGTATCCCTCAATCTGCTCTCGGGTCATCCTCACGTCATAACTGACCAGTTTTTCAAGGGTACCAAAAACAATATCCCGCCCGCCGCAAAGGGCGTAAAGCCGTTCGGCGCGCTCCGGCATATGCCGCTCGGCGCGGTCGAGGAAGCCGGGCAGGAATACGGCACACGCCATTCCGTGGGGTATGTCGTACTCCTCGGTCAGGATATAACCGAGGGGGTGGGGGTAGGCTGTTCCGGTCGCGTTCAACACCATGCCCGCCCAGAGCGAGCCGTAGTATAAAGCCGTCCGCATATCTGGGCCGGGCAGTCCGTCATGCCTTGCAAGCCAGTCAAGTCCGTCTGCAATAAGCGGGAAGGCCTTTTCCCCGAACGCCGTGATTACATCGCCGCAGGAGGGGGCAAACCACCCCTCAACGGCATGTGCAAAGGCGTCAAGAGCTGTTGAAACCGTTTGTCTGCGGGGGATGCTGAAGGTGTAACGCGGGTCGGCAAACGCCAGTTTTGCATAAAGGTTTTGGTGAAAAACGCTGCGCTTGCGTTTGTCCGCGTCCATGGTCAGCACCGAAACCGCGCTGACCTCGCTGCCGGTCCCCGCCGTTATGCCGACAAGGACAAGAGGGAGCGGAGGGCGGCGCAGGCTGCCCTCCATAAGCCGCTCGCCGTCATTGCAGTTGTTCGTGGCCAGCCACGCCGCCGCCTTTGCCGCATCCATAACCGAACCGCCGCCGATACCTATTATGAATTCGGCCCTGCATATTTCGGCGGTATAGGCGGCCGTCTGACACTGCGAAAGCAGGGGGTTGGCGGTGATTTCGGGGAATACGGTGGCGTCAACCCCGGCCTCCTCAAGGGTCTCCAGCACATCGTCCAGCGCCCCGCTCGCCTTTGCGGAACTCATTCCGGTCATGATAAGACAGCGTTTTCCAAACTCGCGAAGCAGTCGGCCGCTTTGCCTTATACACCCCTCGCCGCTTATTATTCTGACAGGCATATGAAATGTAAAATCCATCATACCTCTTCCTTTCCACATTACTTCCTCTTGCACAGGGGCTCTATATAGTTGGGATAATAATATTAATAAATATGTGTGTTTTAATATTATCATCCCGCAAGCAGGTTTGCAAATAATGTAATAATAAATTGACATAATACCTATTGCTATATATAAAAC
>LSQX01129580.1_pt1 | contig 11305 bp, 8 predicted proteins | sample 654561 | NCBI WGS metagenome assembly LSQX01 (sample SAMN04489861, study PRJNA283612) | anaerobic digester metagenome | isolation source: 4 biogas reactors fed with cattle manure at either 37C or 55C with and... | place: Denmark: Kongens Lyngby | collected 2014 | reverse complement strand
GGGATATCCCAGCAACTGCAAGTCGCGCTTTTGGAAAATAAAAGCCAACGCCTCTGTAAAGGCCGTGTTGGGCACCCCGTGCAGCAAGTAGTGGTCTACGTGGTATAAGCTTAAAGTCTGCTCCACATTGTGACCAAATTCATGTACGGCAATGTTGTATCCTTTGTAATCCATGCCGCCGCTGCCTATACGCGTTCGTAACCGGGCCGGTTCCCAACGCCCCGCTGCGCCCCAGGCGTGTCCCGATCCCCGAGCCGACTCCACCACAATACGCGAAGCCAATTCGGCTGCTTGTTCTTTTGTAAAGCCTATCATTTGCAACATGCGAGGCATATCTTGACGGAACGCTTCTGCTTGCGGGTATTTTTTCCTTGTCAGGGCCGTCAGTTCGTCTTCCGTTACGGCCGTACGGCTCTTGAAACCGTCGTACCAAATATCAAAAGGCTCCAAAGACCTGCCCAGGTTTTTCTCTATAAGACCGGCCACTTTCTTGACTTGCTCAGAAGAGACCAGTTGTACAAACAAATCTTCAATTTCCTGTGCAGAGATTTCCATATCCCTTTCAAAATTCCGGATAATGGCCGTTGGCATGTTCGGATGGTACGCATCTCTACTCTGCTCTACGCGAAATGTAGCCAACAGGTGTTCGTACCGTGTAGTCCCTTCCGGTGCCGTTTTTCTTTCTTTTCCGTCTTCAAAAACCGTATTGGACCAAGGTTTCCAATCGTATTGGGCGTTGTTGACTACGCAGGCAGGAATGTCCTGGCAAACAATATGTTCCATCACTTTTTGGATCATTTTCTGTTTTTCCAGAGCATCCGGAACAGGCGCATAATTGGATTTGATTTCATCCCTCAAATTCCAATGCGACAGCAACACCATATCTTCCGGGAACAAACGGCGTCCGTCTTCCGTAAGCAGATTGCCCATTACGATGTTGTATGCGGCAATATAATTTTCAGCATCGCCCAGCACGCGAGCCATCTCTTGATTTAAGGCAGCCGGAGTTCTGTGTGTAAAAAAATCTCCCAGACGGGCATACGCCCATTCTTGCCGAGTCCATTCTTTGCCTTGTGTGTTTTTTTCTTCCAAGCTGTAATTGGGGAAATTCAATGTACAGATGAACGCCACTTTGTTGTGGTACATATCTTCCATGAAGTGTGCAGAAGGACTGTAGCCTCCAAAAATCAGATCGATGTTTGTAAGGGCTTCTCCTTGCAAATGAACAGGTTTTTTCAAAGCCACGCTCAGCTGGTTGGCCGTACCCCTGATTTGCTCAAAGGCTACCGACAGCTTGCGAAACAACGTTTCTTTTTCAGCTTCTGTTGTACAAAAATGTTCTAGACAAAAAGTGGTAAAATCTTCCCGGCTTCCGTCTTCCTCCCTCCACAACGCCGCCGTTTGACGTACGCCTTGTTCGGCTTGTTCATACAATTCCACCCCGCTATCTATGCGGGATAATACCGTTTCTATGGTACTTTCGTTGATGTTGCTCATACTTGTTTTTGTTTGTTGACTGTGACATGATATCAGCACAGTACATAACAGCAATCCAATTGTTTTTTTCATATGTTTTCCTCCCATAAGGTTGCGTGAATAATCCATTTTGCATCTTTACCGGCTTTGCGACCGGTCGTCCCAAATAATACGTCTGTTCCCCCATCTATTATACCGGTTTTCTTACGCCATACATCCACCGAAAGAGGGAAGTTACGTACTTTCATTTGCGCACTTGGAAAGGCAGCAGCCAACTGTTTTATGTGTGATGACGCAAACGGAATGAGCTGATGAATCCGATACGTTTTTCCGGGAAAGCCGGCAACAAATTCGTCAGACACGTACAAATGGCTGTGCCGATGGAATTTTTCCAGGCCAAACCGAACGGCCGGCAACGCAAAAGCACCTGCCTTGAGCAAAGAAGCATCCGGTTCGTACAAAAAATCTCCTTCTTTGGGTATTCCATATGTTTCACTGCTCTGTAATGCCTGAGCGGCGGCCATTTCTTCTTCCCGGTAAAAGGAGAACCCAACCGAACACACCACAAGGGGCGCTCCCGTGTCGTTTTCCTGTTTTTCTAACAAAAACAGCAGTTCTTTGCACTCGTTCTTGAATGAAACCACATGCACCTGCGTAGTACGCGGCAACAGTTCCAGTGTACGGGTTATGTCTTCCATCGGTGCTATTTTCACCAAAAAAGCGGCGGCGTGTTTCAATACGGTTGCTGCCAGTTGCGTAACATCCGGACGGTAAGAAGCCAGGCCGCGGATGCGCGCACCTTCCTTCCCTCTGCGCGAAGGATCTGCGTAGGCTAGATCTGCGTAAGGCCGTGTGTGTCCTTCTTCCCAAAGCGCCTCGGCACTCCTGTGCACCACCTCTATGCGATCGGATTTCTGCAATACCTGAAAGTTGTGCCGAGCCGCTTGGCACAACCGTTCGTCCTCCTCGGCATAAAGGACTTTTTGACCGGCAGCAGCAAAGTAATACGCATCTACACCAAGCCCTCCCGTCATATCTACAACCGTTCCCCGGTCTTTCAAGAACCTCTCTTTGTAACGGGCCGCTTCTGCAGAAGAGGCTTGCTCTACAGCCTGCAGAGATGGAATGTAGATGTCTTTGCACGCATACCATTCGGGAACCTTGTGTTGGATTTTTCTAAGGCCCTCTATCTGCACTACGCATTTGGGGACATCAACGTCCGGGTACTTGTGTGTTGACAAAAGAAGACCGTGTACATCCTGATGCAGGTGCTCCCTAACAAAACGGACTTCACGGTCTGTCAACATGGTTATTCTCCCAAAAGATAACGTGTCCAAAAGGCCGTTTCTTCTGCTGCAGAAAAAACACCTTGGTACCCTCTGTACCCGTGGCGTGCACCCGGGTATATCATAAATTGGAAATGTTTGTTGTGTTTCATCAGTTCGTCTACCAAACGCACGGCGTTCTGATAATGCACGTTGTCGTCGGATGTCCCGTGTGTAATCAGCAATACGGACGGCCCGTGCGTAGCATACGTATGGCAATGCTCCAATACGGAACCGTCTTTGTATCCTTCCGGATTGTTCTGCGGCGTATCCATAAAACGTTCCGTATAATGCGTGTCGTAGAACATCCAATCAAAAACGCCGGCTCCTGCAATGCCGTACGGAAAATAATCTCCTGCCGTACATACGGCCATGGCTGTTATGTAGCCTCCGTAGCTGAAACCGGTAATACCTACTTTCTTTTCATTTGCTTTGCCCGTTTCCCGCAAATAGTCTATCCACAATTTGTAATCGTGCAATTCCCATTTGCCCAGCTTTCTATACATCATGTCCAGGCCTTTTTTGCCGCAATGGCCGCTGCCTCTATGGTCCATGGCAATTTGTATGACACCTTCTTTGGCCCAATGGTATTTTCCGGCAGGCGACACCCATCGGTCCATGACAGATCCGCTGTTGGGACCTCCGTAAATGTTCACGAGCACAGGGTATTTCTTCCCTTCTTCCATATGAAGCGGCCACGTAATGACAGCCGGCAGCGTAAAGCCGTCTTCTGTGGTCAAGTAATGCATTTCAGATACAGGAACATTGCCTGCCGCCCGTTCCTTATCGTACGCGTCTCCTTTTGCATCGGCCAGAGTACGCAGATACCCTTTTTTCGTACTGAACAACATCAATTGTGAAGGTGTGGATGCGTTGGACCCCACAGCCACAAAATGTGCGTAATCAGGAGAAAAAAGCACATTGGCGTAATGAAGATCTCCCTCCGTCAGGGGTTGCACCCTGTTGCCTATGTCTTTCCGAGCTTGTGTTATGGGCGTACGGTATACGTGGGAGCGAGTGGAAACATCCCTTCTAGCCGAATAGTACACGTACTGCTCTTTTGGATCTGTGCCGTGGAAGGTCAATCCCCAGTTTTCTCCGTCTGTCAATCGCACAAACGGTTTGCCCTCTGTAGTTCCGTAATAAATGTGTTGCCATTTTTCAAAGTCGCGGACCACAAGGAAACCCTTTTGTAAAAAATGAATGTTATCAATCCAATTCAGCCACGTTTCTTGTTCTTCTTGGTACATGATGGCGCCTTTTCCGTTGTCAGGACTCAAGGCGTACAATTTTAATACGTTCTGCTTTCTGTTCATCCACTGCACCAACAGCGTCTCTCCATCCGGTGTCCAATAAGGCTTTCCAAAGTATTGATCTGCCGTTGGATCAAAATCTGCCCACACAATATGTCCTTCCCGTTCCATATCCAAAATCCCAATTTGTACTTGAGGATTTTCTTCCCCGGCTTTTGGATAACGTGTTTCTTCCAAATACCCGTCTTGACCGTCTGCCACGTATATGGGAAACATAGGTACGTTTGTGTCGTCGCAGCGGAAAAAAACAATACGCCGGCTATCGGGCGACCACCAGAAAGAACGGTACCTGCTAGCCCTTCCCAAGATTTCTTCATAGTATACCCAAGAGGCCCAACCGTTGAGCACCGTTTGGCTTCCGTCAAACGTATGTCTTGTTGTGTTGCCGGTTTCTATTTCCTTTGTATACAAATCGTTATGCAACGTAAAGGCTACCCTTTTGCCGTCCGGAGAAAGCGTTGGATTTTTGGCCTCTTTATCCAAATTCCATCCGTCAAGATCGGTTGGTATTGAAGACGGCCTCTCCACGGCTTCCCTTTTACCGGTACGTATGTTCTCTTTATAAAACGAAGGTTTCTGCATTGTTCCCGAATACAAGAGCAACGTGTTTTTGTCTTCCCAGGAAAGAGGCATATCTATAGACTTCACCAGTCCTTCCGGTGGTACATGGCGTTCAATACGTTCCTGCGCATGAGATATATACGAAAAACAGAAAAGAGTAAGGAGTGCGATAACGAGTCGTTTCATAGATATAATGCATTATAAGTTAATCAGAATCAATTCTTCCGTGGCCCGTGTGAAAGCGGTGTAATACCACTGAAGTACATCGGCATTACAAATATCACCAAAAAAAGCTTTATCCACAAACACGGCTTTCCATTGGCCTCCTTGGGCTTTGTGGCACGTGATGGCATAGGCAAATTTCACCTGCAATGCATTCATGTACAAATCTTCTCTAATGGCTTTGTAGCGTTTTCTTTTATTTTTTATAGTCATGTAATCTTCAGATACGCCTTCGTACAATTTTTGCTGCTCTTCCCTGGTCAAGGCCGGGGATTGACTATCTAGCGTATCCAAAAGTATATGAACATCCAGTTCTATGTCCTTGTAATCGGGGAATCTAAGAAGGGCTTTGGCAAAGCGAAAACCGTACCGTTCTGTAAAATTGCGTATGCGCAGCACTTCGGCTATGTCTCCATTGGCTATGAAATCCATTTCCGGAACTTCATCCACAAAGTGGTAGCAATTCTTAACGACCATCAGACGGTCTCCTTTCGTTATTTCTTCTTCCTTGAATAAAATATTTTGTCGGATTCCTTGGTTGTACCTGTTAGCCCGTTTGTTTGATCTGCACAGCACTACTACTTCTTCTTGACCGTACGTATCAATGGCTCGGATCAGTTCTTCTATCAGTTCGCCCGAATGGATGCGTTTGATATCATGAAAGCCCTCTGTCTTCCACTGCGGAAGACAGAAGTTTTCAGCCATCAAGTTGTCTCTGATTTGTGTGGCGTTGTATAAAATACCGGAATCTAAAGATTGACGAAGGACTTCTTTCATTTCCATATAGACCACACCGCCATAAACCTCTAATCGGTCGGGATCCAAAGCCGGTGAGCGATCCATTCCCACAGGCGGCAATTGTGCGGCATCTCCCATCAACAACAAACGGTTCCCCTTGCCACTGAAAACAAAGGTCATCAAATCCTCCAACAAGTTTCCACTCCCAAAATGAAGGCCTCCGCTCCTGTCGGATAACAAAGAGGCTTCGTCCACAATAAAAAGCGTATTGTTTTTCTTGTTGTGCTGCAATTCAAAAACACCAAAACCTGCTTCATCTGCTCCGGCTGAAGTTTTTTGTCTGTATATGGCTTTGTGAATAGTAAAAGACTGAGTATCTGCATACCCCATCATTACTTTTGCCGAACGTCCTGTAGGTGCCAGCAACACGGCTTGAATACCTAAAGATTCCATGGCTCCCGTAACTGCAGCCATAGCCGTTGTTTTCCCCGTTCCTGCATATCCGTTCAGCACAAAAATGGTATCATTCCCCATCAAAAATGCGGCCATCAGATGAAAGAACACAATTTGGTCTTCAGAAGCTTTAAACGGAATGGCCGATAAAAATTGTGATACAATAAACTCTTCCGCTTTCATAGGAGGCAAGATACTACTTTCCCGAGGCAAATAAAATAAAGAAACCAAATAATTCTTTACGCCCAATGATCATAGTTAAGGACAAAACAAATTTTGAAAAACCGTTGAGAGCACTGTAATTACTCATAGGTCCCACCCTTCCGAAACCGGGTCCCACATTGCTTAGATGAGCTACAGAGGCAGATAAGGCTTCTTTGAGTTCTATGCCTGCTGCTGCCAGCAAAAGTGCAACGACAAAGAAAACCAAAAGGAAGAGAACGATAAACAGATTGACAGCAGACGATACATCCAGGTCTATTGTCTGACCGCCTACGTGGGCCTGGACAACAGAGCGGGGATGCAATCTTTTTGTTATTTGAGCCCTTATGGAGTGAAATGAAATCAACATCCTGTCTGCTTTAATGCCTCCGGCGGTAGAACCGGAGCAACCTCCTTGAAATATAACAAAAAACAACAGCAACAGGGATAAATTGGGCCACAAGGAAGTGTCGGAAGAAGAAAAACCTGTAGTAGATACCAGTGAAAACGTCTGAAAAAGACCGTGCCGCAGAGACGTGCCCAAAGAATTGTAAGTCCCTCCTATCCAAAGATTCAAAGAAATCAACAACCCAATTGACAACGTAGAAAAAATATAATATCGTGTGACTGGTGATTTCAACAGGGACATTGATTTTCCGGTAATCAAAAGAAAAATCATCCCAAAATGAAGTGAGGAGACAACCATAAAAACCATCACAATAGTTTCAATAGCCACATTGTCGTAAGAGGACAAACCCGCGTTTTTTGTACTGAAGCCGGCTGTAGCTATCGTAGTGAAGGAATGACAAATGGCATCAAATACATTCATTCCTGCCAAACTCAACAGGAGGGTTTCCAATAAAGTAAGGCCAAAGTATACGAAGGCTATAACACGCACCGTCTCTTTTGCCTTGAATCTATAGGTCTCTTGGGAAAAAGCAGGCGTTTCTATACGGGAAAGCCTGAGCCTGATGGCGCTCGGTTCCGGAAAAATCAGTAACACAAAAAAAATCACACCTATGCCCCCAATCCATTGAGTAGAGGCGCGCCAGAAAAGGAGTGAATGCGGCAACGCTTCAATGTTCGTTAAAACAGTACCTCCTGTTGTAGTAAAACCACTCACGCTTTCATACCATGCATTGATCAACGAAAATTCACCTCCCCAAAGCAGATAAGGAATCATACCGAACAAACAAGAAAACAGCCACGAAAAAACAGCTATGACATACCCTTCGCGTATGGTTATTTCTTCTTGTTTTCTTGTAAAAACAAAAGGTAAAGAACCAATAACTGCCGTGATGAGGACCGAAACTAAAAGAGGAGTAAAACCTTTGTCAAAACCGTACAGCACAGATACTACCACAGCTATAAGCATAAAGAGCGCATTGAGCAGCAATACCAGACCAATATTTCTTGCAACGATGGCAATTCTCATGATTCATTGTTTGGAATGCAAATCTAGAAAAAAACGCCATACGTTATCTGCCTGCTGGTACGATCGGATTCTTTCAGGAAGATTGCATACGGTCATGTCTTTATAGATTCCACCCGTAACGCCTTCTAATGCAGTATGCGTTGCCAAATAGAGAGAAGTGGCCGCTCCTTGTTCCGGCGTTCTGATCAAAGGTCTGAACAAAACATCTGCCAAAGGGTCTATCCATTTATGTATGTTGATGATGGGTGTGTCCACCACACCGGGATCTACCATATTGACGGTTATGCCGTCCTTTTCCCACAACTCAGACAATCGTAAGCAAAGAAGGGTAAGTGCCAGTTTGGAACAGGCATACTGCCTGAAACGGTTATATCTTATAGGCGGATAAGGGAAAAAATCAGGTATGGAACCGTAATACAATACCACAGAAACGGTAGTTACTACCCTGCTGCCCGGCTTGAGCAGCGGTCGCAACATATACGTAAAAAGCGTGGGCCCCAGACAGTTGACCATATTATGCATTTCGTACCCTTCGTTCGTATTTTCCCTTTTGTTTCCCAACATGCCGGCATTGTTTATTAACACATCCAGACGAGTTTCTTTTTGCAAAAGGTATTGCGTTGCTTTTTTAATAGACGTTACGGAAGATAAATCCATTTCTAAAGACTCCACACGCTCTCGGCCGTACTCTTGAAGCATTTGATTATAAAAAGCCAATGATCTGTCACTCTTACGGAAAGAAAGAATAACCCGGTATCCCGATTGAATCAATGTTGTACAAAGTATCCTTCCAATGCCTCCGTTTGCACCGGTTACCAGAGCTACAGGGAAATCGTTCGCTTTCATCAACCCGTTGTTTTAAAACTTATGTTAATAAATAAAAGGGAACACACGCTTCTTAGGACTGTTTTCCATCTGTTCGCCAAACTTTTCCAAATACGTATTGTAAATGGCATGTGCCCTTGGAACAAGATTGGCAAAAGTCCATATAAAAAACACAAATCCGCTATACGACCATGTAAGAATAGCAAAACCAAGCCACTCCACAATTTCTCCAAAATAATTGGCACTAGTCACGTACGAAAACAAGCCTTTTTCCGGTAAATAATGTTTTGTATCTCCTTGTGCCCTCAGTTCTCTTATGACTTTATCCGAATAAATATTTATTCCCATCCCTGCTATAAAAAGAGATACTCCCAACAAGAAACGAATGTCTGTAAGCCATGTGATGGGATACCTGTCTGCCGGAGCCAAATAAAAAATCCAGTGTCCTTGCATAAGAGCGTTGGCTACATTAAACACCATTCCCATCAACATGATAAGGATAGGCATCCGATTCTTCCCTCTTATGAGCCATGGAAAGACAAATGATCTTTGCAGGTAATGCATCTGAAACAACAAGAAAAAAATAAACGGAACCGTATTCCATCGGACAGGAGAGGCAACCCACAAATAGCACATCACAATAAAGACAGGCGCCTCCATGAGCATCCAAGCCAATCTGTTGGGAAGAGTGGCCCCCCATTTTTCATTCAACAAAATTCCATAACCTGCTTTTATTTTATAGAGCGCTACAAAGACCACAGCGGCTAAAATCACCATGATGTGCAGTACCAGTTGAAAGGTATCGGGTGAAATATTCATAAGGCACAAATGTAATAAATATTTGTATTTTTGTCTTATGAGGGTTTTGTTTCGCTTTATACACTTTGGATTTCTTGCCTTCGTTTTGTTCTCTTGTGCCGAGAAGGGAAAAAAACAAGAACAAAAACTACCTGAATACGAGTCCGGTACCGTGCCTGCCCCCATAACGTCAGCAGAGGAAATACGAAAATATCAAGTACTGCATTATTGGGACCTTTTCCCGTTTAACGATATCCGTTCCGTTCAACAAGAAGGGTATGCGGAAAAAGCGTTTACCCATTTTGTGCAATTGTTGCAAGGTGCTGACCTGCAACTGGCCACACAAGGCATAGTGCGTATGGTTTCCGGTATTGACAGAGCAGGAAAAACAGACACGGTTCAAAAACGTGTTCTGCTCAGATTTCATGAAATGGCAGAGCATTTTTTTCACCACCCCAACTCTCCCTTTAGGGATGATGAATTGTACATACCTGTATTGGAATATTTTGTATCAAGCCCGTTGCCGGATGCCTTGGAAAAAGTCCGCCCCTCGTACCTCTTACATGCCGCCTATAAGAACCGCGTAGGATCTTCTGCAGCAGATTTTCATTTTGTACAAGCCTTTGAAAACAAACAAAAGAACTTATACGACCTGAAAGCTCCTTTTACATTGCTCTTTTTCATACATCCGGATTGCCAGGCTTGTATGGGAGTAACGCAGGAACTCTTATCTTCTGTGTTTGTTACGCATCTTGTGGAAAACAACTTGTTGGTTGTTCTTACGCTATATCCTGAAGAAGACCTGAAAAGTTGGTTGCAATTTCTTCCGCAATTGCCCCCGGAATGGCTTCATGCATACAATCCGGATAATGAAATATACAATGAAGAATTGTACTACCTGAACGCCATTCCCTCTCTTTACTTACTGGATGAAAAGAAAGAAGTTCTTGTGAAAGACGCCGTATCTGTCAGACAAGTAGAAAGAATCCTTCGGGAAAGGGCACACTTTTTGTAACTTTGCGCCTGCAACCCAAAAACATATGAGACTAAAGGATTGTCTGCTCATATTGATTGTATTCTTGTTTGCCTGCGCTCGCGTTACGGCTCAAACTCCGGACACCCTAGCTGTACCTGTAAGTGATTCCTTGGCGCTGGCTGCTCCGGACTCCTTAGCGTTGGCTGCTCCGGACTCCTTAGCGTTGGCTGCCCCGGATTCCTTGGCGCTGGCTGCCATAGATTCCTTACGTATCCCACAGTTTGATTCCACAGGCAAGCAACTTCCCGACAGCTTGGGTTATATATACCATTTGGACAGTTTGGGGTTTATTCAGGTAGACAGTTTGGGATACTTTATGATAGATTCTCTGGCTACCTTCTCTAAGAAGGAAATGAAGCAGTTTGCGCGACAAAAACGAAAGGAAGAGAAAGCCATAGCAGATTCTATTTACAAAAGTACTTTCCATACTTTGGATACGTATGCAGTGCCCGACTCTCTCAAACACGAACGGTTTATTACATGGACGCACGAATCGCACTTTAACAAGCTGAGTTTCAAAGATGTGGACACAAACATCCAGAGTCATTTTTACGATTATGCCCATATGAAAAAGGATGTAGGGGCTGTATATTTGGGTACGGCTGGATCGCCTACGTTGCCTTTCCATTATTTTAACAGAGAAAGAAGAGAGCATTTTGACTTCTGGAGTGCCGGAATGGAAGAAGCACACGACAAAGAAACGCTGCCGGCGTACAACACCAAAAGTCCCTATACAGTCATGTCGTATTCCGGAACGTTCTTTTCTCACAAAGAAAAAGAAGAGTTAAACGTAGGACTTCTCCACACACAAAACCTTTCGCCGGAAACAAACATCCAATTTTATTATAAAAAAATTGGAACAAAAGGCTTACTGCAAAACGAATCTACCAATACCCGAACATTGGCTTTTACCGCAAACCAC
>LSQX01346712.1_pt1 | contig 11306 bp, 2 predicted proteins | sample 654561 | NCBI WGS metagenome assembly LSQX01 (sample SAMN04489861, study PRJNA283612) | anaerobic digester metagenome | isolation source: 4 biogas reactors fed with cattle manure at either 37C or 55C with and... | place: Denmark: Kongens Lyngby | collected 2014 | reverse complement strand
TATAAGAGACAGGTACAAGCGTGTGGGCGAATGGTATTTGGATCAGAAAGCCTATCTCACTGCCTACGGTTATCTGTTTCGCGCCGGCGAAAGGACCCGGATACTGGAATGGCTGGATCATCCCGAAAATGTGACCATTGAGCTTGCGGAATTCGATGGCGCAGCGGAATTGTTTTCCACAACACCCGGGGAAGTGCTTGCAAAATACCCGATCGCTTACCTCCAGTATATCGCTTTGCTGCTCATCAGCGGCGATCCGTCTGCTGTGCAGGACGGCACCGAGCGTCTGGAGGAATTGAAGGTCTTTTATGAAAAAACGGAGAACATCGAAGAGAGCCGCAGAAGACGTATTCTGGGAGAGATCAGTACCATTCGTGTATTTTCGGTGTTCAACGATGCGGAAAAAATGGCGGCGTGTACCTTCGAGGCGCTGCGCTTATTCGACGGAGATACATCCTGGCTGATGCACAGGGACGGAGAATTCACACTGGGATCTCCCCATTTTTTGTATACCTATTACCGAGCTCCGGGCAAACTCAGGGAGACCGTTGATCGTATGGTGACGGATTTCCCGGCCTATTCCCGTCTTGCCAACGGCTGTGGTGCGGGCTGCGAATATGTTGCTCTCGCCGAATATGCCCTGGAGACCGGCGACTGGGAAGCTGCGGAACTCAACGCGCGCAAGGCGTTGTACAGAGTGAGGAAGGCCGAGCAGAGCGGACTCGCGATCTGTGCGGTGCTGTCGTTGATCCGCTTGCACATATACCGGGGAGAAATTCGTGAGAGCCTATACGAGCTGGGTCAGCTGCGGGAAGTCGTACTGCGGGAAAACAACGCCATATACAACACGACGCTGGACCTTGTGGAAGGGTATGTCCAGGCTTGTCTGGGAAGACTTTCCGGCGTTCCCGAATGGCTGCGCACCGGTGACATGTCCCATGCGCACTTTATGTTCCAGGGGATCGCTTTCAATTATATTGTATACGGAAAATCTGTTCTGTTGACCAAAAATTTTATCGAGCTTGAAATGCTTTCCGGTATGTTTACTGCTTATTTTTCGTATTTCAATAACCAACTGGGATTCTTGCACAATCAGATTTTCGATGCGATCGCAAAATTCAGACTCTACGGACCGGAGCAGGGCTTTGCTTCCTTGAGAAAGGCGCTGAATATGGCTCGGGCGGATCATATCATATTGCCTTTTGCGGAATACGCTCCCTTCATATCCGGCATGCTGCGACGGCTCGCTGCGGAAGATCCCCATGATCTGTATATCAGAGAAGTTCTGGATGCCACCGAACAGTACGCCGGGAGCTTGAAGCATGCACCCCAAAGCACCGTTTCCTTGTCGTCGCGGGAAAGGGAAGTCCTGAGCTTGACCGCCGAAGGATATAATCGCAACGAAATTGCCCGGCAGCTTGGTATTTCTCCCGGTACCGTAAAGACACATTTGGAAAATATTTATCACAAACTGGAGGCAAACGGAAAACTGATGGCTATCAAAAAAGCGCGAGACTTAAAAATACTGTAATCTCGCCCAAAAATCCGCCGTTTGGCGGATACCGCATTTGAAACGATCCTTCATACTGTTCAGTATAGGGGATCATTTTTTGTGGCGCCCCCGATGCGAAGGGAGGCTCATCCGTCATGAGTAAACTGCTTCATGTTACGCCGAACGACGATTACACGCTGTTGCTTGAATTCGAACAAGGCAACAAGATCTTATTCAATATGGCACCGTTGATCATGACCATTCCCTACAGCAGTCTGAAAGACCCGGATCGCTTTAAGGACATTACGCTGGAAGAGAAGGCCATTTGCTGGCCCGACCCTGTACCCGGCCAAAAGACTATGATGCCGCTGCGACTCACAGTGGACAATATTTTATTTGCCATACGAGGATAGGAAGGAGAATAGTCTCATGAGAAAGATCAACTTGATACGGGACAGGGCGACCAGTCTGATACTGGCGCTGACGATGGTGGTTTCCTCTGTGAACATCGTGCCGGCATATGCAGACGGGTTTGACGAACAGACGACCCCGGACGGGCAGACATGGGAGGAAGCTTATCCTGACGGCGGTTTCATCTTTAAAGAAAGCATGAAATACACAACAGAAGGCGACGAAGCCGTACAGATCGACATCTATCGCATGGGCGGCCGGGGCGGACGTGCCGTAGCAAATATCGCGATCACGCCGGCGATCATCGAAGGGGATGCGGTTAATGCGGCCGGGTCCAACGATTTCATTGTGACCGGAAGCGCGATCGCTGCAGGCAGCTACATTGAAAATGCTGAATTTGAAACAGCGTTCCTCGATGTCGTCTTCGAAGACGGTGAATACGTGAAATCCTTAGAGCTGGAGGCAGTCGACGATGACTTGTCAGAACCTGAGGAACTCGTGCTGTTGACCATCTTCGGGGCCCGGGGTGCGGAAATCATCGAGGACGGCAATCGTTTTACCGTCTGCGTCGAAGACAACGACCCCTATATTCCAAGCCTGGTCTCTTTCAAGGCGGATGAAATCCGGGTCGACAAGAGCGAAGGGGTTGCCGTGATCGAGGTGGAGCGGAGCGGCGGGGTCCAATATGTGTTTACCGTGGACTACGAAACCATCGAGGACAGCGCCGTCGACGGCGTGGATTTTTCCGGAACATCGGGAACCCTGGAGTTCAAAGGCGGCCGGGATAGCATGACGATCGAAGTACCCCTGATCAATGACGGCATGGAAGATCCGGAGCCGGATACCGGATTCACGGTGAAGCTGTCCGATCCCAAAGGGGGCAGTATTTCAGAAGAAATGGGTGAGATCAGCGTATGGCTCTATAACACGGCTCCCTTGGATGCGTCGATGAATATGGCTACATTGCTGACCGACTCCCAGGCGATCGACATCAGCGGGGACGTCTCCGTGGGCAGGCCGATTGCAGCTGCCGGAGAGCCTGTTTTGGTCGTTCCCGAGCTCAAGGAATCGACACCTGTGCGCGAAGCGGAGAGCTCTGCGACCCACGGCGGCATCGGCCCGTTGTCCATCGTGGCGCCGGCCGGCTGGAAGCTCGAGGCCAATCAGGGTGGATACAAAACCTATACCAGATTGGCTTTCGATCAGAATAAATTTGGGTTCGGAAACCTTTACAGCAGCGACAACAGCGACGATGCGCTGGCGTCCTATTTCGATTCCACCGATGACTGGCACACGCTGACGACCTATAATTCCACCGCAGGCGACAACAACAAGGACGACAACAGCCTCAACTTTGGATTTGAGGCCAGCGAAAATGTGCCAAGCAGAGTCTGGAGAATTTGGAGCGACTGGAATATCGTCGGAGCGAATCCTTACGGATATGCGGTGATGAAACCGAAGGATCTGGACGGTTTGTACGAGTTTTATACGGCCATGACCGGCCATGTTTCCATGCAGTTGAACGATTACTATGTCGTAGGCGGAACAGAAAACAGAGCCGCCTTTCTTCTGACGGCCAGCGACAACGACTACAGCATCATGGGCAGCGCCAACAAGCCTCAGGTCGATGCCGTGATCAACGGAAACCGATGGATGCTGGCCGACTACCAGGGGCGCGGCAGAAAAGAATTTACGCTCAACAACTCTTTCCCCGAGCTGCTCAGAGCCAACACGATCAACGTGAACATGGATCGGTTTCTGATGGCCCTTGTGGATTACCACTGGGAAAACAATTCGATGTTCAACAACTGGGTCGACGATCTGTACCTGAAGCGGGCTGCCATCGCCAATCTTGAATACGAGGTGGTCTGCAAGGACGGTGACAGCTACCTGGAAACAGACAGCAACCGCGTCCTGAACGATATCAAGCCGATGATCCGTTTTTACAACAACGAGGGAGGAACCGACAGCGCCGGGAATTTCTATATCGGTTCAAAACTGCTGCTGGAAGCGCCGGAAAGCGCAGGCGCATTTCGCATTTCGACTGTCCAGCTGAAAAAAAGGGAAGGAGACAGCTGGAAAACGATCGCTTCGGCGGCCGCGACGACCACGAGCGATCTGCTCACGAACAAGAAGAGCGCAGTCCTTCAGCTGAGATCCTCAGACCCCAACAAGGCGCAGCGGCTTTTGGACCTGTCCTGTCTGACGGCGGACAGCGGCCAGTATCGTCTGTTCGTGTCCATGGAAAGAGAACAGACCGTTTCCATCGACTTTTCGCCTTGTATCCTGAATAAAGGAGACAGCGAGAGCCAGGCAGCGTTTGAATCCAGAGTCAATGCACAGGCCGCCGGGATCGCCCAAAGATTCACGACGGCCACAGGTAAGAATTTCACACCCGACATCATTTGGTCGGGAGGCAAGCCGACAACAGCCAGGATCACCGGCAGACTGACGGATTTGTCGGTCTTTGAACCCGGACCTTCGGACGGCGCGCAGCTGCTCTACCGCGGGAACATGTACGGACAGGCATTCCCGATCGCCACAGAAGATTACATGATGCCGAACATCGGCATGATCTTTTATGATTCCCAGGCTATGGCCCGCGAACAGCAGGTCCGAATCAGCACCATGGAAAGCGTGACGATGTATCTGGATGAGAACAGCAACGGCCTGGTGGATGCGGGTGATACGCTGCTGGCTTATCTAAGCGCCGACAATTACGTCAACAGCTACTTTGCGCCGGAAAAAGGAAAGGATGGAAGCTATCATCAGAAGCTTCTGAAATATGACTATGTAAAAGTACCGCGGAAAATCCTCCTGTCGGCGGCAGATGACCCGAACTTGCGCTACGACATGAAAGCTTCGTTCCTGACGGCCTCCGGTGGAGAAGCGCTGGAAAAATACACCGCCGAGATGAAGCTTGTCCGGGAGATCGATACCGGCGATACAGCGATTCCCGTATACGGGGAAGCATCAGCCAGGGGAAGCATCATCGTTCCGCTGGGCGGAGATCTGGCGCCTCCGGTGTTTGACGAAACGACGACGCCCGGACAGTGGAAGTGGGATCAGCCTCTTTTTACGGGCAACCACAAACATCCCTTTGCCGATCCCGCACCGATCACGGAATATGAAACCGTGGTGGGCAACAAAACGATCTCTGCAACAGATCAGATCAACGCCTATCTCGGGTGCTTCCGAAACACGGATCAGATCAAGCTGATGCTTTATAACGATAAAGGAGACAACATCGACAACTATGATTCCGTAACCACCAAAAGAGACATCGTGCTGGGCGACTTTACCCAGACTCAGGATCTGAGCGGAGGGATCCCTCCGGGCGGCGAAGACAACACGCAGGTCAACGACACTCCCGGGGCGGAGAACCCACAGATCGATTTGCCGGACATCAATATCCCCGCAGGTCCCTTCGAGGTCATTCTGGAGGGAAATCGGGCCGGTTTTGAATTGGGGATCCCGCTGTTCGGCGCATCAAAAAGTAAAACCGAAAAAGGAACGAAGACAGAAAAGAGCGGCCTGATCGGCAATCCCTCCAGCTATCTGGACGATATGAAAGATGCCTTTGCAAAGGGAGGGGATGACAATATCTTTGAAAACCTTAAGAAGTTGTCCGGACAGACTGCAAAAGGCCTGAAGCCCAGCGCAGAATACGATGTATCCTTTGAGCTGGGATTTTCCGCGTCCTTTATGTGGGCCTATGACGAAGCCGACGCGCGCTGGGAGTTCGACGAAGCCCAGATCTTTATCACATTCAGCGGCGAGGTCAAAATATCTCAGCGTCTGCCGCCGGTTCCGATCATCTACGTCTATATCATATTCAAGGGTGACGTGGAGATCGGACTCAACATCGATGTGGATGTGATCACCGATCCGCAAGGGCTGATGGAAAACCGGGTGGAATGCTCGGGGGATATCAGCATCGCTATTGAAGTGGAAGCCGGTGTGGGCATCGGCGTGGAGCTGTGTAAATTTGAAATATACCTGAAGGTGAATATCGGCGTCGGCTTTAAGCTGGCGGATCCTTCGTTTGTGGACGAATTCGAAATCGGTGCAGCGCTGGGTTTTCGCGCCGTGTTCCTCTGCTTTTCCTTCGAGATGGATGCGATTTCCTTCAAATACAGCTACGAAGAAGGACGCACACCGGAGGAATGGGTGTTTGAATGGTCTGTTTTCGGTCAAAATCAGCCCGTAGGCGCAAGTATGATGGCTGCCCGGGTGAATGAATCGCCGAAGGTGAGGCTGCGAACATCCGGCCGAACCTACCGTGACCAGATCCTGGGCGACAGCGGTTCCCGGGAAGGCGATATCATGCTCCTGTCGATCCCGACGGAAGACGGTAACTTTGACCTGGGCGAATATAATCAGGGAGCATCGGCAGACAGGCTCGCCGAAAATCTGAGCTTCAGCTCGGATTACAAACTCTTTGAATGCGGCGGAAAGAATTACATTCTGTACGTGATCGACGGCGGACCGCCTCGCAGCTCGGTGGATGCCGACATGCTGGTGCTTTCGGAGATCACGGACAGTGGATTGTCGGATCCTGCCGGCGGAGCCTCGGGCTATGCGGCAGTCGATGTGTCTGCAGGAACACCGGATCACACAGGCGATCTGAATTTCGATGTCCATGTGGAAGGGAACGTGATCCATGTCGCCTGGACAGATTACAGCAGCGCGACAGACGAACCTGCCGGTGATCTGGACACGGTCATGGCCGAAAGCGCCTCCAATACGCAGTTGAAGATCTCCCGATACGAGCCGGGCGATGCGGCCTTCGAAGATTCTAATGTGGTGGAAGCCGGTTCCACGGCCTTTCATTTTCTGCCTCGCGTCACACGCGTGGGATCCGCCGACGTGGTTCTGAATGTCAAAGCGGAACCCTATACCGGACCGGAGTTGCAGGCTTCCGTGGATCTTTTTAAAGACAACCTGAGACAGCAGCTTGGTGCTGCTACCGACGAGGAAGCCAGGGCGATCTATCCGTACTTTGACCTGAAGACGGGCAACTACAAATACATGAATACGCTTTACGGCAAGTACTCCACGTTCTCTTTCGGCGTCGATACCGGAACAGGGATGACGACAACACCGGTCACGCCCACGGACGACTGGAAAAACGTTGGAACCAGAATCGAACAGGCAGACCTGATCCCCGTCGGCGGCAACGAATTCTATTTGGCCTACACCAGCAGCTACAATCATCTTTCCGGACTCACAAACATCACTGTCAAACGGCTTTACCTGCGCAGCGGAACCATCGATGAAGCCACAGGCGCCGTGACGCTGGGTGATCCGCTGCTGCTGCGTTCCATGGTGGATTCAGACGATGACAGCGAAGACGGCCTCTATAACGGAGTCCAACTGGAAGAAGCGTTCATCGATCCCTTCTTCGGCGGTCTGGAATTTCTCAACGGCGAACTGGATCCCGAAGCGGGTGCGGAAGACTTCTTGCTGTTCAATATGAACAATCGCTACTATGTGATCGATGAGGCTAATCTGGAGAGTTTTATCGCATCTCACAGCGGTGAGATCACGCCGTTCTTCGAACTGGAGAGCGGCGAGCCGGGAGACAACAAAGGAGACTTTTCCATCGGTGTGGACGGAGACGGCAATATTTCAGCGGTCTATACCTCTCCGGTGCCCTACGGCAACCATAATGCAGTTTACTTTACCAAATACGACCCCGTAACGGAAACCTGGGGGAAGGGCGTTATGCTGGCTATGCGTGGCATGGATACCTACGAACAGGTGACGGAAGAGGGTTGGACGGCAGAAGAAGCGGAAGCGGAATTCTACAAGGACGACTGGAAGCTGATCTTTCAGAAGCCCAGAGTGGCGGTGAGCGCGTCCGGTGCGCTGCAGCTGGTCGTCCAGACCGTCATGACGGAGCTGGAGGAAGTGGTGAACCCGCGGCCTGTCAGCGGCAGTCCGTCGTTGATCAAAATACCGAAAACCGAATCAGGCGGAGGAGAAGGACCGGCCCTGGACAGCAGGAAAGGATTTTATTCGCTTCAGTTTCCTACCGGAACGCGCAGGATCGGCTTTCCTTCGCTGATCTTCGATACGAGCGCATTTGTTCCCGGCTCCGTTCTGGCGCCGAGGATCTCCTTCCGGAATGTGGGGGACTTTGCACTGCGCGGCTCGGAAGCCAGTCCGCTGTCGATCAAACTCATGCTCGGTGACAGCGGAGGCGTTGCCGAGGATATCGTTTTGTCCGAGTGGAACGTCACAACGAACGTGGCCTCCGGGGAACGGGTGGATACTCTGGGAGACAGTGAAGACAGCGTCTACGGGCAGACCGGCACTCAGATGATCGCCAATGCCCTGCCGGAGAATCTGGACGGCAAATACTTGTACTTCACGGTGAACGAGGATGCGGGCTATGCGGATGCGTTCAGCTTCAACAGCCTCGATTCGGCCCAGGCCAAGGGCGCAGATCTGCATTCGTCGTCTCTGCTTTCCGCAAAGGCCATGGGGACCCGCTCCTCTTTCTATTCGACAGCGCAGAACAGGGCGGAAGTCGTATTGGATGAATTATCCGTTCAAAGAGGCGGAGAGATCGTCACGATCGATAGTGAACAATACCTGCCGCTGGATATCAACGCCGTTGTGACCAACTACAGCGAGAGTTGCTCAGCCGCAGATGTGCGGCTGAGCATCGCATACAGGCAGACAGATGCCCAGGGCAACAAGACCTATCTGCCCGCAGGGGCGATCGCGGAAAACGGCGTGATCCTGCTTGGGACACTGGGGACGAACGACCCCGAATGCAGCGCAGGCCACGTTGCAAACAACAACGATTTTCTGCAAAAACAGGACGGTTCGGGGGAGTATGTGATCCGAACCGACGGATCCCTGGAACCCGACACGACAAACGACCTTCTGGTTCCGTTGAGCTGGTTTGACGGCAACGCGGCGGACGGGGCCATGGAGCTGCGGTTCGAAGTGTCCACTGCGACAACGGAGTTCGATACGACCAACAACGCGGGCTTCGCAAGGATCCAGCCGTTCAGCATCATCAAGGCGGAGGAAAGGATTTTTGTTGTACCCAACAGCCCGGAGAGCTTCCCTGTGGAAATCGAATCCGGTCTGGGAACACCGCCCGTTGTGGCGCTGTCGGAAATCCTGGCACCCGGAGCAGCGCCTCTGCTGGATCTAAAGACCTACGATTTACCGGAAAAAACCATCACCGTCCGTGCGCTCAACGATGGTGATACCATCCTTCGGATCGCGGACACGGGCACGGCTTCGTTCAAGGATGTTATCATCAAGGCCTCCTCCGCGAGACCGGATGCTCCCGTGATCAGCGATGTTCAGGCACGGGACAGTTCCGCTCTGGTCCTCCTTACACCACCGGACAACACAGGCGGAGGGCGTCTGATACATTATCTCATCGAGGCGAAGAACGGGGCCACCGGAGAAATCCTCAGTGCAAACACGGGCACCCCTGTCAGCTTCTACGAATTCTCCGGCCTCACAAACGGAGCGACTTATCAATTCAGAGCGGCGGCCGTCAATGCGGCGGAAACCGGTTTGTGGTCCGACTGGACCCAGGCCGTGACGCCGTCTGCCGGAGACTATGCGCCGATCGATGCGGCGTTTCCCGCGATCAGCGTACAGCCTCAGGATCAGACCGTCGATCTTGCACAGGACTACAACTTGCAGATCAGCGCTTCGGTCTCCGACAGCGGTACACTTTCCTATCAGTGGTACAGCAACACCGTAAACAGCAGCCTCGGAGGCAGTCCCATCGCCGGCGCGACGAATGCGACCGTTACATTGGTCAAAGGCGTTGCCGGGGTGACGTACTACTACTGTGTGGTCAGCAACACGAACAACGATGCGATCAACGAAAAGAGCCGCTCGGTAACCAGCGATACAGCCGCAGTGAGCGTGGGGAAAGGGTTGCCGGTGATCACGATCCCTCCCCGGGCAGCGAGGCTTCGGATCGGTTACGCGCTGTCCGAATCGGCGCTGACCGGCGGGCAGGTCGATGTGGCCGGAACCTTCGTCTGGGAGAACCCGGAATTCATCTTTACGGCAGCAGGCGATTTTGTCGTCAGCTTCATTCCGGAGGATAGTGCGAACTACAACAACCTTTCGCTCACAGTCCATGTGGATCCCGCACCGAGGGGAAGTGGCACTGGCGGAAACAGCCTCGTCGATGTGGTGTACGAGAAAGGGCACGCCAGGGCAGAGGTCAACGGGAATGCCGTCAGCGCTGCCATCAAGTCGGCCCGGGCACAAGCAGAGGCAATGGGTTCAGCAGAAGATGGCATTCGCATCGCTTTGGATATCGATCTTCCGGAAAACGCAGATTCTCTGGGCGTCGTGATGCCGCCCGAAGTTCTTCGGCTTCTTGTGGATGCGGACGTACGATCCCTGACGATCAATGGCCAGCTTCTTTCTTTGGATATTGACCGGAACTCACTAGCGGAGATCCTGAAGCAGAGCGATGGGGGTGTGACCATCGACATCAAGCCGGTCAAGGATCTTTCGGCGGAGGCAAAAGCATTCGTGGGCAACAGACCGGTTTACCGGGTGGATATCAACGACGGAGAGGGCGGAAGCATCCACTCCCTGAGCCCGGGCCATGTCCGGATCCAGATCCCCTATGAATCCGACCCGGGAGAAGATCCGGACAGTGTGCTTGGTGTCTATGTGGACGAAAACGGTCATATCCGACCCATTCCGAACTCTTATTACGACCCGGAATCCGGAAGCATTACCATCGACACCGACCACTTCTCGATCTATGGTGTGGGGTATCAGGAACTTTCATTTTCCGATGCGGCAGGGCACTGGGCAGAGAAGAGCATCTGCTTTGCCGCCGCTCGAGGTCTTTTCAGCGGCACCTCCGCTACAGCATTTTCTCCCGAGGCTTCCATGACCCGTGGCATGCTGGTGACCGTACTGGGCAGACTGAACGGCGCAGATGCGGATGCGTATGCGTATGGATCGTCCAATTTCAGTGATGTGGAGGCAGGGAAATACTACAAGCCTTATATTGAATGGGCCTATCGGAATGGCGTCGTGAAAGGCATCGGCGGCAGTCTGTTCGCGCCCGAACGCGCGATCAGCCGCGCAGAGATCGCACTGGTCCTTCAGAATTATGCCACAGTTTTCGATCAAGCGCTGCCCGTCAACGTCGAGCCNNGGTATTCCGGGATGCTGTGCTTTCGATGCAGAAGGCGGGCATCATGAAAGGAGATCCGAACCATCGGTTCCATCCCGATGCAAGCGCCACCCGGGCCGAGGTGGCGACGATACTGCACAACCTTATTACAGCGTTGATCGCAGCAGACTAAAATTGCATAAGCACCTCGAATGGATTACAATGTCTATCAAAAGCAGGAGGTGCAAATAATGAAACTGGCCTTATGTCAAA
>LSQX01281766.1_pt1 | contig 11307 bp, 16 predicted proteins | sample 654561 | NCBI WGS metagenome assembly LSQX01 (sample SAMN04489861, study PRJNA283612) | anaerobic digester metagenome | isolation source: 4 biogas reactors fed with cattle manure at either 37C or 55C with and... | place: Denmark: Kongens Lyngby | collected 2014 | reverse complement strand
CTGGACCTGGACGTGCTTGGCCTGCAGGGAATTGTAACTTAATTACCTTAGCAACTTTTTTACTCACAAGACATTCCTCCTTTTAAACATAAATGTTTGTGTAGTGGTCTTAACGAGTGGTTGCACACTCTGCCACGCCACTATCAATAAGATAGCTAATGAATTATAACGTATCTGTAGTCAATCGTCAAACAAAACTTACTCCAACAGGCCCAAATCATCAATCATTTCTGAAGCCACATCACTAATAGAGCGATCCTCAACATCAACTTGATAGTTGATAGCCTGCATATAAGCATCATCAATCGAGTCTGCCATCAGATTTAAGACATCATTTAATTCTGGATATTCTTCTAATAAAGAAGTACGAACTAATGGAGCCCCATGATACGCTGGGAAAAACTCTAAGTCATCCTCTAAGACAACCATATCATAACGCTGCAACAGTGAATCCGTCGCATACACCACAATAACATCCAATTGGTCACTACCAATTGCCTCATAGGCTAGTGAAGTATCCATCTTTAATACCGTACCATTAGTCACATCCATTAAATCATTGGTCAATTTAATATCTAAATCTAATATTAAATCAGCCTTCTTATGTTCTCTTTTCTCATCAAAAGGACTTTGTCGATGATACCACAAAGTCACTTCATGTCCATTATTATTTAATATACGTGCTAAGGCACTTCCCCAAGTTCCTGCACCTAAAATACCTATCTTCATTAAAAATCACCTCTAGATTTAATTATAACTTAAGATGATAGACTTAAAACTTACATTACTGACACAACCTATTGATTGAAGTTAATTAATAACTCCGAAATTAAGTGGCTATTTCACTATCAACTCAAATAGAAATTGAATATCTCTTCTCTAAATCAAATCATCTTTGTTATTATTGTAATCCTTGTGATAATAACTAAAAAAAGAGCATTTCTGCTCTTAGTCTTCTAATAATCTCTTTTCACCCTCTAAATCACGATGAGACTGAATATTTTGAGTCACTTCTAAACAACCTTGATACTCACCATTTTCATCACGAATCGCGTAGTAACTGATGAGCAAGAAAGCACCCTTTAAGTTAATCCAGAAGCTCTCAGTATCCTTAGAACCATCCTTAAATGATTCCAAGATACGATCCACTGTATTCACTGAATGAGGTGGATGACAGTTTTGAACAGTACGACCAATCACTGATTTCGTACGCGCAAAGAATCTGTCCTTGGCTTGGTTGAAATATTTAACCGTATCATTTTTATCCACAAAAGTAATATCAACTGGTAAGGTATTCAAGATACTCTCTAATTCAACATGGTTTAAGAAGCCAATATCAAAACGAATGTTCTTACCATCAGTGATTTCTTTATTTTTGATGCGCTCTTGGTCTTGTTTATAAGCATCCACAAAGTTAGTACGACGAGGTATCCATTCTTTCTCTGGTGACACTAAACAATAACCAATTTCTACTGAGTCATCCGCAATCTGTAGCCACTCATCCTCAGTAAACACTTCAAGACACATAGGAAGTAAGATTTCTTCTTCCTTAAAAATCATTTCCTTAACTTCATGAGACATTTCTTCAAACTTTTCAGACAAATCTGATACATTATTGTCCATCAATAATGTTCTAAAGTTTTTAATCATCTCACGAATTTCATCATCCACACCCCACATAACCTTAGGAGGCGCAGTAATTCCATATTTTTCCATTAAAGGAAAGAACGTATTCTCTTTACGAGTATAGTGCTTATCAATATCCCATAACAAAGAGACATCGGCCGCTAAATCAAACTTTTTCTTATCCGTAGGATTCTCTAAATATGATGTAAGCTTAGGCTCCATACCATCTAAAAGTTCCTTTAAAGCAAAGTTTTCTTCCTTCATAACACGCACAGGATGTCCCACTTGTTCTTCCTCACGATGAGACGTGTGAACTTCTTCAATCGAACCCTCAAACACACGAGCATGAATTGAACATAAGCTCTGAATCGTCTCAGGATTAAGTCCATCATTAATCAGTGCCTGTTCCATCTTAGTAATTTCTAATGAGGAGACACCACTAAATTTGTCTCTAAACTCTTCTTGAACCTTATTAGGATCAACACCATCATGAAGTTGAAGAATTAAATCCTTTAAGATAGCCTGACGCTTAAGAAAGTTTTCATCCTCTTGTTGTAACTGTCGATTATTAATTAGGTCACTCATTCTTTTATCTCCTCTTCTATATCAAAACCATAAGCGTTTAATTTTTCTTTAATTTCGCTCAATGGCACACGATGATTTTTAGCTGCCTTACGAATGGTCATCACTTTACCCACCACTTGTAACATCTGTGGATTACCCAAATGTGTAAAACCTAATTCAACTAAAGGTTCCACCAAATCTGGATTGTCATTGATCACATTCAAGACTTTTTCATCAATACTAATCATTTTCATAACTTCACCTCTTCACACACAATGATAAACTAAAAGCTATCACAATTCCATTAAAGTTATCATAAGCTAACCAGTCATGATACAATGGTTACATTAAAGGAGTAGAAGATGAAAACACTATTTATTTGTTATCCAAAATGTTCCACCTGTCAAAAAGCTAAGAAGCATTTAATAGAAGCCGCTGTTGAATTTGAAGAACAACATATCGTCAATTCAACCCCCACCAGTGAACAACTCAAAAAATATCATGAAATGTCCGGATTGCCCCTCAAACGACTATTTAATACCTCAGGCAATTCCTATAAAGCCCTCAACTTAAAAGATAAATTCGATTCATTAAGTGACCAAGAAGCCTATGACCTCTTAGCCAGTGATGGCATGTTAATCAAAAGACCAATTTTAGTCTTAGAAAATCAAGTCTTTTTTGGATACAATAAGGACCAATGGCCACAATGATTATTTATTGTTCACCCGCCAAAACCTTTAAGAAAGTAAGTGTAGGAGCTCCTGATAATGACTTATTCAAAGAACAAAGAAATTATCTTTTAGATAAATTAGTGAAGATGAGTGTAAAAGAACTTCAAACTTTATATCGCTCATCTCTCAATATCGCACAACTTGCCTATGATGGATATCAGTCACCCATCAATATGGGACCTGCCAGTCATGTCTTTAACGGGGCAGCCTTTAAGTCTTTAGATGTCAATTCTTTAAGCGAACAAGAAATCTCTATCTTAAATGACTCATTACTCATTGGGGATGCTTACTATGGATTAATAAAACCTAGTACACAACTTCATCACTATCGCTTAGATTACACGATGAACTCATCTCTAATAAACTATTGGAAAGAAACGATCAATGATTATTTGGAGAAGAGTTTAGACAATAAAAAAACGCTAATTGATTTATCATCTACTGAATACAGTCAGTTGTTAGATACAACACGTTTACGTCAACATGTTAATATCATACAACCTACTTTTGAGAAAGCTAATTCATACCAACTTAAAAAAGCACGTGGTTTAATGATCCGTTACCTAGTACAAAACCCACAAAAAAAGGTTGAAGACTTCAACCTCGATGGCTATAAACACATTGGAAATTACTTATTCGCGAAAGAATAATTCATTGTTTTTTATCTGATCAATGATCACTAGTGATTTGAGATCATAACCCTGTTGGCGAATGAGTTTACCACCATCTTGAAAGCCTTTCTCAATCGCAATACCAATACCTATCACCTTAGCATTAGCTTGTTCAACAATAGAAATCATGCCCTTAAGTGCCTCACCATTAGCCAAGAAATCATCAATAATTAAGATACGCTCATCAATAGCTAATAAGTCCTTTCGAATACTAAAGAGGGACTCTTTTTGTTTCGTATAAGAAAACACTCTCTCTGTATAATAATCTTCTACCATCAAAAGTGAAGGCTCTTTTTTCGCAAACACAACATTACACTTAAAATATTGAGCCACAATACAAGCTAGCCCTATTCCTGAGGCTTCACAGGTCACAATCTTATCGATAGGGGTTTTAAAATAGTTTAAAAACTCTTGTCCCATTTGATTAAATAGCTCGATATTCATTTGATGATTCAAAAAAGTATCTGCTTTAATAATCGAATTGTTCAAGACGAGTGATTCATTGTGGATAACTTGTTTCAATGCTTCCATTACTTAAGTATAATCCCTCTCGTCAGTTTTCTTTGATCTGGATCATTCATTAGATTCATAAGCTCTGAAGTGGTATACACAAAGATTTTAACTTCCTCTAAATCACTAAAGATTGTATGGATATATTTCTTATCATCGGAAATACATTCCAATAAGAGTATCGGTGAAGAGACATCTAATTCATCTTCTTTTTTACAAAACTGTAAAACAATGTGATGAACTCTATCCTTAACCAATTCAATCTTCTCTAATATTTGTTCATAATGAACCACTTCATCCTCTAAGCATTTCTCATATGAGCTAAAGACTAATTGATAAAGTCCATTACTCTGTGTTAGAAGATTTTGTTCTACCAATTTCTCTACTGCCTTTTGTGTCTGATCAATAGACAAGTGGGCATGAGTACTGATGGTATCCAAATCTGTCGCTAATTTCTTTTGTGCACTAAAGAATGTCAGTACCTTAAAGACCATAGGTGATGTTAGCAGCATCGCAATCCTTCTTTCTAGGGTTAAAAAAAGCCGCAAAACGGCTTTACTAAACTTTCGATAAATCCATATAGGCTATTTCAGTCGGAGTCTCACGACCAAATAACACAATTAAAACTATAGCGCTTTGGGTTTCATCATTCATTGATTCAACCACACCATCCATCCCCTTAAAGGGACCATTGTTAATATTGACATGTTCACCAATACCAAAGTCAACCACAATCTTTTGATCACTAAGACCCATACGACGCAAGATTGATTCGATTTCCTCAGGTGACACCGCAAATGGTTTCGCTCCACCACCTGATGAACCAATAAATCCTGTTACACCTGGTGTATTACGAACGACATACCATGCTTCATCGGTCATAATCATTTCAACAAATAAATAACCTGGAAAGAGGTTCTTCATTTTTTTAACTTCTTTACCATTTTTAAATGTAATTTCTTCTTCCTCAGCCACTAGTATTTGGAATAAGTTGTCCTCAATACCCAATGACTCAGCACGTGCCTCTAGATTTTCTTTAACACGATTTTCATGACCTGCATACGTGTTAACAACGTACCATTCTTTTTGTAGTTCACTCATCTAAGCAACAATTCCTAAAAGCTTCATTAGAAGGGCGACCACAAAATCGGCTGCCATGAAATAAAACATAAACAACACGATAAATGTGAAAACCGTTGCGCTATATTTAGACATTTCTTTTGGTTTAGGCCAACGTATTCTCTCTTTAACTTCTTTTTTAATTCCCGCCATTGAAAACCATTCAAACATGACGCATCCTCCTATTTCGTTTCGCGATGAAGTGTATGTTGATCGCAATGTTTACAATACTTCTTCACTTCCAAGCGCTCACGATGTGTAAGTTTATTGATAGTGGTCGTATAATTACGATTCAAGCAAACGGTGCAGGTCAATATCACTTTGTTCTTTACTCTTGCCATAATTATCACCCCAACTTGTGCCTTGATAGTTTACCATAAAGCTTTAATCAGAGTCAAATGATGACTTCCAAACCCTTCTTATCTTCTGTAACGTATTATCCACTTGTTTAGCGCTAAGTTTAGTCTTATCACCAATTTGTGTGTAACTATAACCCGCATTACGATACATAAACACTTCTTGTTCCAACTTATTTAACTCTTTTTTCAAAAGCTGAGCATTCTCAATTATCTCTAAAGATTGAGCATAAATCGTAGGATCTAATTCAATTCTCTCACTAGGGATTACATCACTCAATACTACTTGTTCCTGAACACTTAAAGGCGAATCATAAGGCAGGGCGTATTTAAGTTGTTGAAATCCTTTCGCTGTCTGTTTACGAACCAATAACAAGACTCTATTTTTAATTAAAGTAATTACATAACCACTAAAAGGTACCTTCATTTCACTACGATAATGATAAATAGAATCATGGAATGCTTCCATCGCTTCCGAAAAAGCTTCCTCTGATGTAAAAGAATAATTTCTTTTGTCATAACAAACATTATGAATTATCTTCCACATAAACCTTTCAAACTTCTCAACTAGCAATTCAAGAGCGACTTCATCGGACAATAAGACATAATACAGTAACTCATACTCATTAATTTTCTCTGTAGAGCTCACCTCAAAACCTCTTTTCTATTTTGATATTAATTCATAGAGAAGAACTCCTGTCGCAACAGATACATTTAATGAATTGACCTCACCAAGCATCGGAATAACTACTCGATAATCACACTGTTTAAGTACACTATTAGAAATACCCTTACCCTCAGAACCAACCACTAATACCACTGGACGATCCTTAGGCATTTCTTTATATGAAACGGCTTGTGTATTATCGGCCCCAATAATCCAAAAACCCTTCTCCTTAAGAGTACTAAGTGCTCTAGAGAGATTAGTCACAATGGCCACAGGCACTGTTTCAATCGCACCCGTTGAAACTTTCGCTACCGTCGCATTTAAGCTCACGCTACGATGTTTACCAATAATGACACCCTTAACCCCAGTCGCATCACATGTTCTTAAGATGGCACCTAAGTTATGAGGGTCCTCTAATTGATCACACATCACTAAAATAGGATTAGAAGACATATCTACAGATTCAATAATGTCCTCTAATGATTTCGCTTCATATTCCTTAATCGCTATGACAATCCCTTGATGATTACCTCTAACGAGTTTATCCATTTCATTTTTAGATACTTCTTTAGTTTGGATTCCCTTTTTTTGAGCCATCATGATAACATCTTGATGTTTGTTTTTAATTACAATTAATTCCTCTATTGCTTCATTAGACTTCAATCTTTGAAGTACACTGTTCTTTCCATAAATCCATTGTCTCATGATAGTTCTCCTTAAGTTTCCATACTTAATATCAAATTACTCTACAAATTCAATATAACTTTTCCACAACACATCTAAACGTTCACTTTTATTCTCAAGATACAAATAACCCCACAATGCCTCTAACCCTGTCGCCATCCGATAACTCACCACATCCGCATTCTTCGCTATAGAAGATGATTTATAATTACGACCACGTTTATAAATATTAATTTCAGATTCATCTAAAACATCATTCTCTAATAAATAGCTAATAAAATTGGCCTGTGACTTCGCACTCACATACTCAATCGATGCCCTCAATAAAGACTTAGGATTACTAATGTTTTTTCTCACCAGATGTTCTCTCACCTGTAAACTTAACACCGCATCCCCTATATAAGCTAAGACACTGCCATTGTACTCACTCATAGAACACCTTGTGCTATTAATTGTTCACGCAGTTTATCGGCTAAGTCAAAATCTTTATCGACCTTAGCTTGTTGCCACGCTCTCACTTGATCTAATTGTTCTTGTGTTAACTCTAAATCAAATTCAATTCCCAAGATGTATGCCATCTCATGTACACTATTGAAAACTCGCTTTAAAATGTGGATATCTTTGTCTTTTTGACGTAACAATTGATTTAATTCCTTAACACCCTCAAAAAGGATCATAATCGCATTAGGTGTATTGAGATCATCACTCAAAGCTTCTAAATAGCGCTTAAACAAGACTTCATCTTGTGTATCATCATTTACTTCTTGAAGTTGGCACTCTAAAGAAGCAGCCTTAAGAGCACTCTCTAGACGCTCAATTTCTTTTTGTGACTGACTAATCACTTCTTCGGTAATAGAAATATTTTGACGATAATGATTTTGAATCAACAACCAACGTGCCACATTAGAACCTAATTCAAAAACAAAATCTTTCGCCCACACGACATTACCCAATGATTTGCTCATTTTTTGATTATCAATATCAACCATCGCATTATGCATCCAATAGTTCGCTAGTGACTCATTATGTAAGGCACAGTTTTGAGCATTTTCATTTTCATGATGGGGAAACTTTAAGTCCTGTCCACCCCCATGAATATCGATAGTTTGACGCTTAAATTCATCATGAATCATGACAACACATTCCGTATGCCAACCAGGTCGCCCTTTTGACCATGGACTGTCCCATGAGATTCCTTGATCAGTTTTTTTCCAGATGACAAAATCAAGTGGTGATTTCTTTTCTTCATTCTCTTCAATTCTTGAACCGACCTTTAATTCTTCAATGTTTTGATGAGAAAGATTACCATAACCTTTGACACTGTTGACATCAAAGTACACATTACCCTCTATTTCATAAGCAGCGTTTTGTTTAACTAATTGGTCAATAAACTCTATGATCTGTGGCATGGTTTGAGTTACTCTTGGCATCATATCAGGATTTGAGGCATGATAAAGTGCGCGCACTTCTTCATAGGCACTAATGTATTGATTGGCAACTTCTAATTCACTACTATTTTCACTGATTGCTTTATCGATAATTTTATCATCAATGTCTGTGTAGTTAGAGACATAGGTTACTTCATAGCCTACTGCTTCCAATAATTTCTTTAAGGTATCAAAGACGACAATTGGTCGTGCATTACCAATATGAGCATGGTTATAGACTGTTGGTCCACAGACATACATGCTGACTTTGTTTTCTTCTATGCTTTTAAAGTTTTCTAAACGATTGGTTTTAGTATTAAATAATTTAATCATTGTTACACCTCTTTATTGAACAATTATACCATAGAAAAAGCCAGTCGCTTCTATGAAGAACTGGCTTATTATGGTCATATTAGTTAATAGATTAACCTAATTGAGCAAGATGCTTAATTACACGAACCATTTGTGCTGTATAGGATGATTCATTATCATACCAAGCAGCAACTTGAACGTGAGTCTTACCATTTTCTAATGGTGTAACTGATGTTTGAGTAGCATCGAAGATTGATCCATAAGTTGAACCAACGATATCGCTTGAAACGATAGGATCTTCGTTATAAGCATATGATTCATCAGCAACTGATTTCATCTTAGCATTAATGCTATCAACAGTAACTTCACCATTAACAACTGCAGTAAGAATTGTTAAGGAACCTGTAGGAACAGGAACACGTTGTGCAGCACCTGTTAGTTTACCTTGAAGTTCAGGAATAACTAATCCGATAGCTTTTGCGGCACCTGTAGTGTTAGGGATAATGTTTTCAGCAGCAGCACGTGCTCTTCTGAAATCACCCTTACGGTGTGGACCATCTAAAGTCATTTGGTCACCAGTATAAGCGTGAACTGTAGTCATGATACCACTTTCGATAGCAGCTAAATCATGAAGTCCTTTCGCTAATGGAGCCAAACTATTTGTTGTACATGAAGCTGCACAGATAATTGTGTCATCAGCCTTCAAAATATCGTGGTTTACGTTATAAACGATTGTAGGAATGTCATTTCCTGCAGGAGCTGAAATAACAACTTTCTTAGCACCAGCATCTAAGTGTGCTTGTGACTTCGCTTTAGAAGTATAGAAACCTGTACATTCTAAGACAACATCAACATCGTGTTTGCCCCATGGAATGTTTTTCGCATCAGGCTCACTATAAATTAAAATTTCTTCACCATCTACGGTAATTGAATTCTCACCTGCTTTTACAGTATGAGCTAAATCATAAGTTCCTTGAGTTGTATCGTATTTTAATAAATGAGCAAGCATCTCTGGGCTTGTCAAGTCATTAATCGCAACGATATCATAACCTTCTTGACGGAACATTTGTCTAAATGCTAGACGACCAATACGGCCAAAACCATTAATTGCAACTTTAACTGTCATAATTTTTCCTCCTCGTTTGACAAGTATATTATAACCCTTCAATAGTTAAGTGTCAATTGTGATAATTTTAACTACTATGACTTTTCACTATTAAATAAAGGTCTTTGAAACGCATTAAGCGCTGAGTCTGAAGTTTTCACTTTTACCTTGTATAATCTTTCAAACAAAGACGGTTGATTTAAGCGAGCGTACAAAGAAATCTCTTTAATAACCAACGCTTCTGGTACTATTTTTTGAATATCTTCCGCCAAACTCACATGGAGTACAATGGTCTGAAATTGTGATAACACAAAGGAAAGTAATTTTAAGATAGATGCGGTGTCTTTATAAATCAGTTCATCGACTTGAGCCTCTTGATTCTTCACTTTCAAACGAATTGAAGCTCGTAAATCGCCCTGAGTATCATAGACCCCCACATAACGTCCGTCATTGTGACGAAGCGTTTGTTTCATCTGTTCATAGTATGATTCATTTCTAATAAAATAACCATTAAAATACTTGGTGTAATATTGATAAAGTTCTAATAATTCACTATCAGCAATATTCAAACGAACCCCCGTAGAGTCCATAATCGGTATCATTGAGCGACGAATGGTATACACCTGTTGATAAAAGACAGGCTCAAAATTAAAAGGAGTCATATCCATTTCAACATCACCAGCAACTAAAGTTAATAGCTCTAGATATTCACGTTCCATTAATACACGATGAATTAGATGTTTCATAAGACCTTCATGACGTCTTTCTTCAATCGTATAGAAACCATGAAGAAGCGAAGTTTCAATAATCTTATCATGGCACATCATTTGGTAAGGATGAATCTGACAACTCGCTAAGACTTGATTATTTTCAACTAATACAATGCAATTTTGAGCATCATAAAGCTCATCAAAATAATAATCGATATCCCCAACTTGTTCTTTAGTAAATATTTGATGCCAGTGTTGTCTAATGATATCCTTATGAACATCACTCGCTCTGGTGACCTTCATCATCTTTAATCTACCTCACGCTCTTCATATTCCACATCAATAATATTTGGATTTTGATTTCTTGGCGAACTACTTTGATGATGCGTCGTTGACCCATTTCTTGTATCCCACCATTCTTTAATTCTATTAATTATCCACAGAATTAAAATCCCTAAGATAATATAAGGTAATAATTGAAACACCACTCGAAAAAAGAATGATAATAAGATAAATAAAAATAATAACACTAAGAAAAGATACATAATAATCTCCTACTCTTTAATTCGATTCGCCGCATCCTCTAATTTATCTAGACGATGTTTAATCCCCGACTTACTAATAGATTGTCCATATTCTAATAGATACTCTTCTGCCAATTCACGCAAAGAGTGCTCTGGATACTTTAAGCGCAAATGTGCCACTTCTTGTAATCTATTTTCCATATGATCTAAGCGTCTGTTAGCAATCAACTTGTTAATATAACCAACTTGTTTATTCCCAGCTTCCATACTCTTCATCTCATTGGACACCTCACAATTATCT
>LSQX01226756.1_pt1 | contig 11307 bp, 10 predicted proteins | sample 654561 | NCBI WGS metagenome assembly LSQX01 (sample SAMN04489861, study PRJNA283612) | anaerobic digester metagenome | isolation source: 4 biogas reactors fed with cattle manure at either 37C or 55C with and... | place: Denmark: Kongens Lyngby | collected 2014 | reverse complement strand
CTTCAGAAATTATACACTAACTTCACCCGTTTTTTGTGGCCGTTTTTTGAGTACCCGGTCAGCAAAAGGTCCCATAAGAAAAATGGGACCTGATTGTCCAAAATTGGTTCTTTGCCGCTTTATTCATTCATGTTAAAATGAAGTTACAGACCCCCGTCAGCAAAAGCCTGCTGATCACAGTTTTTATTATCGCTTAATAATTGCTTCTTTTGTTTTTATTGAACAAGATTGGACGGGGGCTTATCTGTTGTTTTGTTATATAAAGAAGCCATAATGGGCGCACTCCCCATCTTTGAAACGAAGGAGTATGTTTATATGAGAAAAAAGTGTAGATTTATAGTCTGCATCTCAGCAATATGCCTCATTCTTTCCGCTTTTACATATACCCATTCATCTGCCTTGGAAGAACAGCTTTTCATAACGGTGAAAATAAACGGACAGCCCATCTTTGTGGACACCAACCCATACATTAAACAAAGCAGAACCTATGTCCCCATCAGGTTTGTCGCGGAAGCCTTCCAAATGGAAGTTGATTGGGTCCAGGATGAAAAAAAGGTTGTTTTGAGCAATGATACAGCCATCATTGAAATGTGGATCGGTAGCAACAAGCTATTGGTGAACAGCAGCGAAATCATTATGGACACCCCTGTTGAAGGGGTGGATGGCCGGACAATGGTACCTATCCGTTTCTTTGCCGAGGTTCTTGATTTCTCCGTGCGATGGGATGACTTAACCTGCTCGGTGGAATTGGTTAAGGAAAAAGCCGAGATTCCCGTTTCCCGCTTTTTAAACCGTTCCTACACCGATGATGATTTGATCTGGCTTGCAAGGATCGTGGAGGTTGAAGCCAATAACCTGAGTATGGCAGGCAAAGTCGCTGTAGCCAATGTCGTATTAAACAGAAAAAAGAGCTCCGACTTCCCTGGAACGATAAAAGAGGTTATTTTCGACTCCCGGTATACCGTTCAGTTTCCACCCGCCCATAAGGAGGGCTTTGCTGAAAGAATACCGGGCAAATCCAGCGTTATTGCGGCCAAAATGGCCCTTGAAGGAATCAATAACATCGCAGATTGCCTGTTCTTCAACAACAAACCCTTTAAAAACAAAAGCAGTGACCTATACAAGGTAATAGAAGGCGAATACTTTTATAAATAATGCACAGTCAATCCAAGCTTAGCGAATAAACTGCCAATGCTTTGCTGTTGCGGATATGATACTCCGTTGAATACCATTTCAAATCGTTCGCTTACCTGGTAATTACCTCTTTTGGGGCTTCCGGCCAATCCCTTTCATTATTGTTGGTTTCAGGCTCTACTTTCTGCGCGAAGGGTTCAATATCTTTCCATACCATCTTTTTAGATGCCCATTCTATCAAAATTTCATCATTATTCATTGCAAATTCTTTTTCAACTGAAAGTAGTCTGGGTTGAACAGAACTGGAATGATATGAAAGCTTCTCAGCAGAATTGCTTTCAAAAAAGCCAGCCCTGTGTTCCGCAATTTTTTCAGCAGGAATATCGTATAATGTTCCGTCGGACATTTGTACTCTCAAATACTTAGTCATGATGACCCACTCCTTTAATTTGTTAGAGCTAGCTGTTTAGCTTTATTTTTCCATATGGCTGTTGGTCTATTGGTCTGCTGGTCTGTTTTGTACTGTGTCTGTATCGCTGTTTGTCTACCCGGCACCATGCCTGTATTGCCGTTTGGTTGTTTGGCTGTTTGGCTGTTTGGTTGTCTGTCCGTTTATCTGCCTGGCACCATAGCTGTCTCACCGTTTAGTTGTCTGGCCGTTTATCTGCCTGGCACCATAGCTGTGTCGCCGTTTGGTTGTCTGGCCGTTTATCTGCCTGGCGCCATGGTTGTCCCGGCGTCTGGTTGCCCAGCCGTTTGTCTGCCTGGTACCGTCGTTGTATCCCTAGTCAATTGTTTGTTAATTTTTTAACTATATCTAGTTTATCACACCCTCGATAAAAATTCCACCTTTTTTTGCTGTGTTATGGTAGGGCTTTTGCTGATCATTCAAATCGTCAAACAATAATATGTGAGACTGTATCCAAACGCAGGGATGAGCCATATGATAAAGTACAAGTTCCGATTAGGTGGTGAAAATATGCCTTTCAGATATCAGGCACAAATTCCATTTAGAAGATTTTTCAGACAATTCAGGCCGGCTCCTCCGGGAAGACAACCAGGATCTCCAGGGGGGACGCCACCCTTTGGCCCGCCAGGTGGAACGCCTCCCTTTGGACCTCCGGGGGGAGCGCCGCCTTTTGGTCAGCCCGGACAGCAAGGCGGACCTCCATCAGGACCTCCGCCCTCTTTTGTTCCCGCTCAAAGGGAAGGCGGAATATCCATCCGGGCTGTTGACCCAGGTGCAATTCGTCCGTGCTTGTTCCGCTTTGTGTACATCTGGCTTGAAAACGGCAGGCAATTCTGGGCATGGCTTGTGTTTGTAGGACCGCGCTCAGTTGCAGGATGGCGGTGGACTGGTTTTTCATGGGTTTACTTTGGAACCGACCTGGAGAACATCAGCAGCTTCATCTGCTATTAGCGGTTGCTCGTTGTTTAGCTAAACCTCTGCCCGGAAACGTCTTACTGTAAAGCTAGAAGAAGCACTTTGTTAAAAGTGTGGGGAACACTGGAAATACAACAGGGCACTTGGAAAAAGCCAAGATGTAAAAAACTCAGGGCTCTCAAAAAAAGCCACGAGACACTTCGAATAAGCACGGTGATAAAACCGGAAAGCACTCTGGAAAAGTCGGGAAATCTTTCACAAGCGCCTTGCAAGCATTTGCCTGCAAGGCTTTCTTCTCAAATCCTTATTAGGAACAGAGGCGACGCTATGCTAAACACAAACGTATTTTTGCTTCTTGCTCTTGGGGCGATCGGGAATTGTCATTCTCAATTTTCCTTCTGCAATCAGAGGCTTAAGGTATTTGACGACCATATAGTATTGCGCTTCAATATTAAGATATCTGGCAATCTCTTCGCGTGTTCTTGGCTCAGAACAGTATTCAAGAATTCTTGATTTTATGGAATTACCATTATTTAAATCGATTGCTTGTACCCTTTCATTGTACAATGTTGCCTTAAAGCAGCCTCTTCTACTTTCAAAAACAGGAGGATACAGGCCAGCCTGTTCCATTTCATTTAAAACTGTTGGGATACCGGAAAATCGATTCTCAGTATCTATCAACAGCTCCAATGCACCTGAGATAAACGGGTTTCTTGTATCTGCAGACACTTTGCCAAGGTTATCAATCGTGATACGGCCATAAAGCCCGCCGGGATTCTCCACTTCCAAACGGTTATGATAGAGAATAATTCGGATGGGTGAATTGACGGTATGGATGCTGTAATCTCTGTGAACCAGCGCATTTAAAATCAGTTCTCTGATTGCTTTCAACGGGTATTCGGGCAGGTCAACCCTTTTTCCCTCTTCGTTGATAATCGTCGAAACCTTCATGTTTCTGCTCACAAAAGAAATTGACTCTTCCAGCATTTGAGGAATAGTACCTTCAATGCGCTTATTATCAATAAAACGCTCTTGATTTTGTCCCAGATCACCAATTTCTTTTCCTGCAATCACCATAGCTGTGATACTTAACTGTGGAAAAAAGCCCTGAGGATATTCACCAAGAACCATCATACCCGCAATCGTCGGCTTTACTCCATCTGTAATACCCTGCAGCTTAAGAATTTTGTCTTCAGGCAACAGAGAAAGATTTCGTTTTTCTTGCTTTATTTTTGCCAAATAGAGCGTTAACCTGTTCGAATCTAAATCGGATAACTCTGCACGTTCTACTGGATTCAATTCATCTTGTATGCCTCGCTTGAAAACCTCATAGCTGTATACTTCATATTCAGTCATCGGCTCGTCCGAATCACCGCAACGGACACATGAGCCCTTCATTCTGCCTGCACCTGTATAAAAGCAGGGTTTTTCATAAATATCACACTCAGCAATCTCTGCACTTACGACCACCTTGCCTTCATACTGAGCCACCGTAAATAATGGGCGCACAACAGGTGTCATCTGTTTTGCCTGGTTATTCACCTGAACCTGCAAATCTTTCGGATCATAAACGCCACAAACATTATACTGATTATCCTCATCAATTCCAAAGACTATAATTCCACCCCCGGACTGATTCGAAAAGCTGGATAAAATATCATATAGCCGTTGTGGCGTTCCCTTATCAGCCTTCTTCAGCTCAATCCTTTGTTCTTCTGTTCGTTTCTGTTTTATTTGATTGATCAAACTGACTAATTCAGAAGCCAGCATTGTAACACCACCCTTCATATTAAATAATACCATGTTCATGTTAATTTCTCAAGTATTTCTCGCAACTCATGTTGTATTTTTCGTAATTCATATTCATTATTACGCAAATCATATTAAAATATAGCCGTATCATATTTATTTCTCTGTATTTCCAACATGATCTTTGATATTTTTAATATGATGGAAAAGCTGGGCTATTGGCATAGGAATTTAAGAGTAACTGGTACGGGAAGTGTTTCTGCACAAAAGAAAGGTGTTAAGATAGGTTTACAAATACGCATCTTTCAGCATTTCTACGGTTTGATCATCTGCTGCTTTATTTCCGTACCGGGCTTGTTGGTAAGCATTGCGCAGATTATTATGATCGGCGTTTTGTTCTTTCTCACGCTCCTGAATCCTGTCGATGGTTTCACCGGGTGTTTCCGATTGACTGAAGGAAAACCCCTTTCTTACACGATTCAGGACAAACTGGGCATACAAAAAGCGGACCTTGCTGATGTTGTCCTTCATGTCCCGCCATTTGGGTTCCCGCTGGAAAAGCCTGTTCAGGAAGGAGCTTCTCTTAGGAGTTTCGGTTTTTAAAAGGGATTCCTGCTTGTCAACATATCCCTGTTCTGCTGTGCCCCAACTGCGAAAACGGCTGAACACGGAAGAAAACCAGGAAAATAACCCGGTCATGATCTTTGGTAAATTCTTAAAAAAGCGTATAAGAATAAATAAGAAGATGATCAGCACAAAGACATAAGCAATGATGTCCATGATGTTGTTCGATGGCGTCGCCGGCGGCAGACCCATATCATCTCCGCCCCCCTGGGGCAAGTTTTCAACTTCTCTCAACGTGGTCAGCCACTGGACTAATCTCCATATAAACGCCGCAATTTTTCCCGCGGCATAGACAATGGCATCGAGAAAGGTTCTCCAAAACGACAAGAGAATGATACCGGCCATAACCATGATAAGAATAATTCTATTCCCACGCAGCACTGTACCAGGAAGGATATGGACACTGCTCTTTTCCTGCGTCTCCTGAACCAGGAACCTGCGGTTCGCAAACGGAAGGCCCCCCAATACATATAAAAAAGCCAGCCCAAGTGCAAATGTTTGAAATGGAGCGAGCATGGGAGCCTTATGTGCCAAAAAGACCGATAAGCAATGAAACAGCAGGCCAATGAAATAAAAGAAATATCTCCTGATACCCCCTGATGTTCCCGCGCGAATACCGTAAATGAACAAAAAAGCGATGCCAATGGCGGTAAGCGCGGTACCACCAACCAAATCGATGCAAAAAAGCATCACCCACAGCCAAGTCATGACTGCAGTATAAACAACCCCAATCACAGCCGTAAGGAGCTTTCGGAACTTTTTTAACACAGCGGTAAGCGCAACCCCGCTCAGTGTGTGAAGCGGAAGTACCAGTACAAAGGGTATCACACTCGCTTCCGGCAGCGAAAACCCGGCTATTATCAGAATTATCGGAGAAAACAGGAGGTATTCCAGCAAACACCAGAACCATCTCATCAAAATCGGTTTTTTCATATGCCTTCCTTTGTTCGCAGAGCCTGTAATGCAAAGATCCTTCACTTCGTTCAGTATGACAGGCTGTACCTGCTTACCTTTGAATAATGACGAAAAACAATTTGCGTTATATCTTAAATATCTCCACCGCGTTCCCTTTGGCCTTTAGCAAGTGAATTCTGTCTTCCATATCCGGATCGGTTACGGCGGTGACCAGCAGATAGTCCGTATTGTTCGGGTTTCTTTCCAGTTCCCGGTCGAGCATCGTATTAAAACTAAGGCAACGCAGGATTGTCAGCCTTGCCAGGTTCTCCAGAATAGTGATCTGATGTTGTTTCCCGGTTGTTGGTTCTATTCGCACCGGTTCCTTCTGCATATCCTTTAAAAAACCATTGGTGCCAAACCCGGCCTCTATCATGTTTTTAAAGGCATATTCCAGGACTGTGGCAATCAAAGAAATGCCATACTCCACCCGCTCCGGCTCTGATGTGACCGACCATTGCGTGGCCTTGGTATCCACATTCAACAGGATCATCAATCGATGTCTTGCGGTAGGGTCATATTGGTTCACCTGTAAGCTGCCAAACCTTGCTGATGCCTTCCAGTTTATGTTTTTCATCGGGTCGGAAGGCGTGTATTCCCGAAGACCGGAGCGTATGAACGGATCCTCCAGAATCCAGCGACGAACAACCCTGTCGCCTTGCCAGCTGTGTGAGGGGAGATTCATTTCGGGCAGCGTTAGCAGCTGTGGAAACACATACAGCCTTGCATCGGTTGTTTGGTCGTGCATCGCTGAAGCGCCTCCGGTAATCGAGCGGGCAGTGAGGGCGGCGGATTTCAGATGAAAATACCCCCTTTTTCTGCATGTGACATTATGTGTTCGGGTGATTCTCGTGTATGGAAGCAGGGAGAAAACACTGATGTGGAATTCTCCCTGCAAAATGTTCAGATCCTCCTGAAGGCCAAATTGCAGGCCTCCATCAATTCGGGATTCCACCTTCAGCCATGGAACGGGCAAAAGCTTCCTGTTGCTGATTTTCTCGATCATATGTATGTTTTGCCCGAAATTGGCATGCAGCGTATCAAAGCTTCTCTCGATGCTAACTTTGGAAAGCCCAAACCTGAGCGTAAGCCAGGATTCGAGCGTGATGATGATGATTGCAGCAAAGATCAGCTTGTATATCCACATATCACGGTGCTCCTGCCTGGTTCTTCAGCCTGTCCTCGGAAGGTACGGGAATGCGCTGTAAAATGCTGTCCAGGATAACGTGCCCTGCCGGCTTCCCGTCATCCGTGCCCACATGGCGGGTGACCATCCGGTGTGCCAGAACAGGCTTTACCATCTTCTTAACATCATCAGGAAGCACATAATCCCTGCCGCAGATAGCAGCGAGGGCCTGGCTTGTTTTCAACAGGGCCTGGCTGCCCCTGGGGCTGGCACCCAGAACAATATCTGGGTGGTTACGCGTGGCTTCCACGATCTTAATAATATATTCGTACAGTTCTTCAGAGACGAAAGTATTTTTAAAGATATCTCCAACCCCCTGGAAATCCTCTTTACCGGCCACTGCTGTCAGGGCTGACAATGGGTTTTCGGCCTGGAAGCGTTTCAAAATCTCTATTCCGTCAGCAGTGTGCGGATAGCCCATATAAAGCTTCATCAGGAAACGATCCAGCTGCGCTTCGGGCAATGGAAAGGTTCCCAGAATTTCAATCGGGTTTTGTGTGGCCACGACCATGAACGGAGGCTCGAGCAAATAGGTGTCTCCATCGATGGAAACCTGTTTTTCCTCCATACATTCCAAAAGCGCTGACTGTGTTCGCGGGGTGGCCCGGTTGATTTCATCGGCCAGAAGGATATTGGTGAAAATGGGGCCTTTGCGGAATACAAACTCGCCTTGCTTCTGGTTGTAGTAATGGATACCTGTGATATCAGTGGGAAGTAGATCGGGTGTGAACTGCACCCGACTGAACTGAAGATCGAGGGATTGGCTGAGTGTTTTGGCCAACAGGGTTTTCCCTGTGCCCGGCACATCCTCCAGAAGCACATGACCTCCACAAATGAGGCTGATTAAAAGCTGCCGGATGATTTCATCCTTCCCGACCATCACCTTTTCTATGTTTGCGAGCAGCTTGTCCGCAAATGCCTTCAATGCTGTATGATCCATGTTTTCAAACCTTCCTTTGCACGATAATCCTGATTTAGAGTTTATAGAGGTGTTGAGGGTTAACTAATTTTTACTCCACCGCATTCGTTTTAGTTTCCGCAGATAATTTTTCTTCCCTCTATTGCATTATATCGGCTTGGCAGAAAATAGTTTAACCATAAATAACCTATTGAATGGACTGCAAAATGTTCACGCCCAGGTCTATCACGCGTTCTTCACCCAAAAAATCGAGCAGCACCCGGGCGCGGCCTTTCCGTTTGTCTACTTTAAGTATCTTTCCCTTTAGAGCGGTTAAAGGACCGTTGACAATAGTCACCTGCTCCCCTTCCATGAAAATATCCGACTCCTGAATGATGTCCTCTTTATCAAACAGATGGCTGAACACCTCTATTTCATAATTAGGGATCTGAACGGGTTCCCTGTCGGTGCACAAAAGCTTGAACAGACCCGGTACCTGCCAAAGGTTTTTGTAGGTTTTGGCATCCATCACCCCGTGTATGAAAATGTACCCGGGAAATAAAACCCGGACGCGACGAGTCCATTTACCGTTTTTTCTTTCCTTGATGATCTTTTTGGGGATCATCACCGCGGGGCTTCCTGCAAACCGATAGTCCAGGCGTTCCTTGACCAGATTCTCTTCTCCTGTTTTGACGAAAATCGCATACCATGCTGAATCCCTGTTCATAATGATTAAAATACCTTCCATGCTTCCGTTTTAGGGGTAGTATCGGTTGTAAGAATGCTACAGTTAAAACGAGCAGCCAGAATGGTTATCCATCCTGGCCTCTTCACTAAAATTGTTCATACCGAATTATTTTTCTTTTAACAAATCGCGGATCTCTGTCAGCAGTACTTCTTCATTCGATGGCTTCGGCGGTTCTACGGGTTTTGGTTCTTCCTTTTTCTTGAAGGAGGTCAACAGCTTAATAAAGAAGAATATGGATATTGAGATAATCAGAAAGTCGATGATGTTCTGTATAAAGGCCCCATACAGAACAGCCAGCTCTGCCGCGCCACCCTCAACACCCGGGCGTATAACCCATTTCAGATCCTTAAAGTTCACCTGGCCTAAAATAATACCCAGTAGCGGCATAATGATGTCATTGACCAAAGACGATACAATTTTCCCAAAAGCTCCGCCAATGATGACACCAACTGCAAGATCCAGCACATTTCCCTTCAGTGCAAACGCCTTGAATTCTTTCAACATATCCATATCCCCTTTCTGATATTAATTATACATAATGGCCTTGCTTTGCGGCAAATTTCCTTGCCGGTGATTTCTCAACCAGCAGAAGAATGGTTTACGCACAGGCTTGGCTAATTGAATACTTTTACGACTGAAACTAATGCCGTTTTCAGGCTACTAATAAGAGGTAAGGAGGCTTTGCATGCCATCCGGAATGAAGTAAAGGATCTTTGCATTACTTCTGATAAGAGCCTTCGTTACACTCAGGATGACCTCGTTGTTATAAGTATTTACAGGCTCCAGTACATGTATCCGGATTCCCTGGCTTTGTGAGGAGAATATATTCCCTTCACATCCAATAATACTTTCTTCCCTTCGGAAAATTTCTCCTGCAGCTTGTCCAAAGGAATAGCCTTGTACTCCTTATGGCCGACAGCCAGTACGATTGCATCAACATTGTCAACAGCATCAAAATCACTGAGCTTTATGCCGTACTCGCGCAGAACATCTTCCTTTTCAGCAACCGGATCTGAAACCAGAACCTCTATCCCATATTCCTGAAGCTCTCGGATAATATCAACCACTTTACTGTTTCTGGCATCAGGGACATCTTCCTTAAAGGTGAGGCCCATCATTAAAACTCTTGCTCCCTTAATCTGCTTGTCTGCCTTTATCAGCAGTTTTACCGTATTTTCAGCAACATACTTGCCCATAGTGTCGTTTATTCTTCTGCCGGCCAGAATGACCTCCGGATGGTAACCCATCTGCTGTGCCTTATAGGCCAGATAATATGGATCCACTCCAATGCAGTGGCCACCCACAAGGCCCGGTGTAAAGTTCAGGAAGTTCCATTTTGTACCGGCTGCGGCCAGAACAGAGCGGGTATTGATATTCATTTTATTGAAGATTATGGATAATTCATTCATAAAAGCAATGTTGATATCTCGTTGCGTGTTTTCAATGACCTTGGCAGCTTCAGCTACCTTAATGCTCTCTGCCTTATAAATGCCTGCTTCTACTATAATGCCGTAAACCTTTGCAATCTCTTCCAAAGATTCTTCATCCATACCGGCAACGATTTTTAGAACCTTTGTAACCGTGTGAACCCTGTCACCGGGATTAATCCTTTCAGGGGAGTATCCAACCTTAAAATCTACCCCACAGGTTAAGCCTGATTGTTTTTCAAGGACAGGAACACATATTTCTTCGGTAACGCCGGGATATACGGTGGATTCATATACCACAATATCTCCCTTTTTCAAATGCTTTCCGATATCGGTGCTTGCCCCGATCAGCGGGCTTAGATCCGGTGTTTTGTCTTCGGCTATGGGCGTAGGAACAGCTATAATATAGAAGGAAGCATTGTCCAGAGATTTCTCATCGCAGGTAAAAAGAATGGATGAACTTTTCAAAGCTTCGTCGCCAACTTCACCGGTGACATCAAAGCCGTTGAGGTAGCTCTCGATTTTACGGGCATTCCTGTCAAAACCAATGACCTTTATCTTTTTCGCAAACTCTACCGCCAGCGGCATGCCGACATAACCAAGGCCTACTACTGCCAAAGCTTTGTTTCTGTTTATAAGCTGCTGAAATATGCTCATATATTTTTCCTCTCATTCAATACAGGTTAATTGATGAATAAAAAAAAGAAAACCTGCTTTATGTTATCGGAATAACTCTACCTCAATAATGATTATATCGGATTTGTCTCTTTTTTTAAAGCAAAGGACTAAATATATTTTGGAAATAAAGCATGGGAAATTAGAATAATTCAAGCGAATTATGATAATATTTGCCTGTAAAGCAGAAGGGGGAAAGAAGGTTTATGAAAAAGAAAAAACTATCTCATATATCCTGTCTATAACCTTCGGGTTTTTTGGGATCTTATGTCTTGTTTCTTTCTTTAGTGACCGTCATGATCTAAGTGCATTTGTTATCGGAATGCTCCTGGTATCCATTGTCATTTACAATATTATTGTCATGCTGAAGTATTCAAAGTAGGCAGCGAGAAATAATTTATTTAACCATTAATTCTATATTTTTACTTTTCAACGATCGGGTAGGAGGTAGACAATTAATTTATCTCAGTCGAGCAGCCCAGAGGATTTTCACCCCAGGCCTTCAGGTGTTTTAGCCAACTTAAAATG
>LSQX01318906.1_pt2 | contig 11308 bp, 12 predicted proteins | sample 654561 | NCBI WGS metagenome assembly LSQX01 (sample SAMN04489861, study PRJNA283612) | anaerobic digester metagenome | isolation source: 4 biogas reactors fed with cattle manure at either 37C or 55C with and... | place: Denmark: Kongens Lyngby | collected 2014 | reverse complement strand
AGCGCTACTGGGGCTGCCCGATTCCCGTCATCCACTGCCCGGATTGCGGCGATGTGCCGGTACCGGCTGAGCAGTTGCCGGTGGTTCTGCCGGAAAACGTCATCCCCGACGGCAGCGGCAATCCGCTGGCTAAAATGCCGGAGTTTTATGAGTGCCAGTGCCCGGCCTGTGGTGCTGATGCCCGCCGCGAAACCGACACCATGGACACCTTTGTCGAGTCGTCCTGGTACTACGCCCGCTACGCCTCGGCGCAGCATGAACAGGGATTGGTGGACAAAAAAGCCGCCGATTACTGGCTGCCGGTCAACCAGTATATTGGCGGTATTGAACACGCCATCCTGCACCTGCTGTATGCCCGTTTCTTCCACAAGCTGATGCGTGACGAGGGTCTGCTCAACAGCGACGAGCCGTTCACCAACCTGCTGACCCAGGGCATGGTGGTGGCGGACACCTTCTACCGCATGCTGCCCAATGGGGGGCGCGAGTGGTTCAACCCCGAGGACGTCGAGGTCAAGCTGGACAGCAAAGGCAAGGCACTGGGTGCCACGCTCAAAGCCGACGGCCAGCCGGTGGAAATTGGCGGCACGGAAAAGATGTCCAAGTCGAAGAACAACGGCGTTGATCCGCAGGTGATGATCGACCAGTACGGTGCCGACACCTGTCGCCTGTTCATGATGTTTGCTGCCCCGCCGGAAATGAGCCTGGAATGGTCCGACTCCGGCATCGAGGGCGCCAGCCGCTTCCTGCGCCGTTTCTGGCGTCTGGCATACAAGCACATCAGTGCCGGCCCCGTGAACCGCGTAGTCCCGGACAACCTTGACGCCGGACAGAAAGCCCTGCGCCGCGGCATTCACGCTGCTATCGAGCACGCCAGCCGCGATATCAGCCAGCACCACAAGTTCAACACCGCCATTGCCCAGGTGATGACGCTGATGAACGCCCTCGAAAAAGCACCAACCAGCAGTGACCTGGACCGTAGCCTGTTACAGGAAGGTCTGGAAACCGTCTGTCTGTTACTGGCTCCGATCACGCCGCACATCAGTCACGTGGTATGGCAGCAGCTGGGTTACAAAACGCCCATCATTGATGCACCCTGGCCAACAGCAGATGCCACAGCCCTGGTGCAGGACAGCCTGCAGCTGGTTGTACAGGTCAACGGCAAGCTGCGTGGTCATATCGAGGTGCCGGCCAGCGCCAGCCGCGAGGAAATCGAGGCCAGCGCCCGTGAAAACGAAAACGTACTTCGTCACACTGAAGGCCAGACTATCCGCAAAGTAATTGTAGTGCCCGGCAAACTGGTTAATATTGTTGCCAACTGATTGATTGCCACGGCTGCCCCCAGGCAGCCTGTGCACATGGCGACCTGATAACTGCTTGACTGCAACCATTGAATATCAGCTTGCAATACTGAATCCTCATACTCCACATAGGTTCCACCATGCGTCTAGCTCAACTGCTTACCCTGTCCATGGCCCTGGTGCTGTCAGCCTGCGGCTTTCACCTGCGCGGTACCGGCAGCTTTCAGTTTGCCCTGAAAGAGCTGCACTTTACCTCGGCTGACCGTTTTGCGCCCCTGTCAGAAATGCTGCAACAGCGGTTACTAAGCCAGGGAGTAGAGCTGACCAGCAGTGCCGAATACAGCCTCTACCTGGGCCGTGAGGAACACACCCGACGCACCATCAGCTTTACCGCCGGGACCCGCAGCTCCGAACAAATGCTGACCACTACAGTGGACTATGAAATTCGCTACGCTGGCCTGCCAGCCCTGCTCAAGGGGCAGGCCGAAGTACAGCGGACCCAGTCTTTCAACCAAAACCATGTGTCCGCCTCGTCGGAAGAAGCCCTCCTGCTGCGTGATGAAATGCGCAACGAGCTGGTAATGCAACTGATGCAACGCTTGCAAGCGATCAGGCCAGCCCAGCTGGAGCAGCTACGCGCAGAAGCACAGGTCAAAGCCGATGCCGAAGCCGCCGCCCGGGAAGCCGAGCAACAACGCCTTCTGCAAGAAGAAAAACTCTTCCAGATCAACTGATGCGTCTGTATCCAGACAAGCTGGATGCCCAGCTGAACAAGGAATTGCTGCCTGTTTTCCTGGTCAGCAGCGACGACCCCCTGTTGCAGCGCGAAGCCTGCGACACCATTCGCCTAGCGTGCCGCGAGCAGGGCTACACAGAGCGCCAGGTGTTTCATGTCGAGCGCAGCTTCGACTGGAACGCAGTACGTGAAGCCAGCGCCAGCCTGTCCCTGTTTGCCGAAAAACGCATTCTGGAATTGAACATGCCCGGCGGCAAACCCGGTGATGCCGGTGCCAAAGTATTGCTCGAATACCTTGAGCGCCCGGCTGAAGACACCCTGCTGCTGATCATTGTCCCGCGACTGGATGGCAGCACGCTAAAAACCCGCTGGGCCAAAGGCCTGCTGGACAGCCCCGTCTGCGGTTTTGTGCAAATCCCCGTTATTGGTGCCGAACAACTGCCCGGCTGGCTTGGTCAGCGCCTGGCACAAAAGGGGCTCACAGCCGATGCCGAGGTATTGCAATTCATCAGCGACCGGGTTGAAGGCAACCTGCTGGCAGCCGCCCAGGAAATTGAAAAACTGGTATTGCTCACCGACGCCACCCACCTGGATATGGAAATCGTCCAGCAATCCATTGCCGACAGCGCCCGTTACGACATTTTTACCTTAACCGATGCCATGCTGGCCGGTGACCGTGTCCGCAGCCTGCGCATCCTCAGCGGTTTGCGCAGTGAGGGCAACGACGTACCGGTCATCCTCTGGGCGCTGGCTCGGGAAATCCGCCAGCTGGCCACCCTTGCCGCCCAGGTTGAACAGGGCCAGTCTGTCAGTCAGGCTACCAGCCGCGTCTGGCCAGCCAATCGCAAGCCCCTGGTGCAGCGTGCCCTGCAGCGCCAGCACAGCAGCCACTGGAATCAACTGCTGCAAAGCGCCCAGCTAATTGACGAACAGGCCAAAGGCCAGCTGGCAGGAGATCCATGGTTAGGGCTGCAACAAATTCTGCTGAATTTCTGACCATTGGCACTATCGGCTACCAGCTCCACCCCATGTCTTTTGCTATGAGAGAGTCAGCAGAGTATAACGCAGCCCCTGTGCGTACGAGCACACGCTTCACCTCTGATCCGGACAGAGCCGCCCTCAACGCAGGCCCATAATTACGGAGCGCATCATGAACCCCTGGTTACTACTCGCCGTGGCCATCATTGGCGAAGTTGTTGCAACTTCAGCTCTCAAAGCCACTACTGGCTTCAGCCGCCTGGGCCCATCAGTCATGGTTGTCCTGGGCTATGGTTTGGCGTTTTACTGCCTTTCCCTGATACTCGACAGCATCCCTGTGGGGGTTGCTTATGCCATTTGGTCGGGTCTGGGCATTGTACTGGTCACAGCCATCGCCTGGTGGCTCTATGGCCAACGCCTGGATTTTTGGGGCTTTATCGGCATCGCCCTGATCGTCAGCGGCGTTGTCGTACTGAACCTGCTCTCAAAAGCCAGCGCCTGACTGGCGAAGGAGGTAGAAGGAGGTAGAAGGCGGCAACCAGTAAAGTGGCCAGTCCAGAGTGATACCATAAAAAACAGCCAGCTTCTTTTACTCGGGGAAACGTTGAACCCCAAGACAGCCGCTTGTCCAGCATTTTGCTACACTATTGCACCTGTTTTTCGGAGTGACCCCATGGCCAACCTCTACCTGCACCGGGCGCGCAAGCGCTTCGGACAAAACTTTCTGCATGACGCCGGTGTCATCGACCGTATTCTGCAGGCCATTTTCCCGCGCGAAGGCGAACGCCTGCTGGAAATCGGCCCCGGCCAGGGTGCCTTGACCGCCGGGCTGGTCAGCAGTGGTGCACAGCTCGACGTGATCGAACTAGACAAAGACCTGATCCCCCTGCTCAAGCTGCGCTTCGGCCTCAAGCCCAATTTTCAGTTGCACGAGGGCGATGCGCTGCAGTTCGACTTCAACCGCCTTGATGTCGGCCCACGTCGCCTGCGCGTGGTCGGCAACCTGCCCTACAACATCTCTACCCCGCTGATTTTCCATTTGCTCGACCATGTCGGGCTGATCCAAGACATGCACTTTATGCTGCAGAAAGAAGTGGTAGAGCGCATGAGCGCAAAACCCGGCGGTGGCCACTGGGGCCGGTTATCGATTATGGTGCAATATCACTGCAAAGTTGAGCATCTGTTCAATGTCGGCCCCGGTGCGTTCAACCCGCCGCCCAAAGTAGACTCGGCCATTGTGCGCCTGACCCCCCACAACGAGCTGCCTCACCCGGCGCAAGATATCTGCGCACTTGACCGTGTTGTCCGTGAGGCATTCAACCAGCGCCGCAAAACCTTGCGCAACACCCTGAAAAACCTGATGAACAGCGCAGACATCGAGTCCGTGGGCATTGACCCTGGCCTGCGCCCCGAACAGCTGCAACTGGCCGACTTTGTCCGTCTGGCCGACCGCTTTGCCGTCCTGAACAAGTAGTACAAACAACATGAGCAATGAATATCCCGTGCGGGTCAAGGTATCGACCCGCTATATACCCGACCACTCAGCACCTGATGAGCAACGCTTTGTGTTTGCCTATGACATCATCGTGCGCAACGAAGGCAACGAACCTGTCCAGCTGCTGACCCGCCACTGGATCATCACCGACGGTGACGGCAAAACCCAGGAAGTACGCGGCGAAGGTGTCGTTGGCGAACAGCCGGTCATTCCGCCCGGCACCGAGTACCGCTACACCAGCGGCACCCTGCTCAACACCGAAGTCGGCAGCATGCAGGGCAGTTTTGGCATGCAAACCGAAGACGGTGTAGAGTTTACTGCACCCATCAGACCCTTCACCCTGGCCCAGCCCGGAGCCCTGCACTGAGATGTCCACCTATGCTGTGGGTGACTTGCAGGGCTGTCTGGCACCATTGCAACAGCTGCTTGAGCAGGTCAGCTTCGACCCTGCCCGCGATCGCCTGTGGCTAGTTGGCGACTTGATCAACCGTGGCCCTGACTCACTGGAAACCCTGCGTTTTCTCTACCGCATGCGTGATGCGCTGACCATTGTCCTGGGCAATCATGACCTGCACTTTCTGGCGACCGTCTGGCACCGTGATTTTCTGAAAAAACACGACACCCTGCAGGAAATTCTTGATGCACCCGACTGTGACGAACTGGTCAGCTGGTTGCGCCAGCAGAAACTGGCCCATTACGACCCTCAGTTCAATACCCTGCTGGTACATGCCGGTGTGCCGCCACAGTGGTCCCTGCAGCAAGCACTGGACCGTGCGGGCGAAGTTGAAGCCGTACTGCGTGACGACCGGCGTATCGGTGATTTTTTTCTCAATATGTACGGCAACAAGCCCAAGCTCTGGCAGGACGAACTGGCAGGCCACGAGCGCCTGCGCGTAATCACCAACTACTTTACCCGCATGCGGTTTTGCAATGCCGAAGGCAAGCTGCAGCTAAAGGCAAAAAGCGGCCCGGACAAGGCACCACACGGTTTTGGCCCCTGGTTCAGCTACCCCGGGCTGACACTGGAGCATCACAAAATCATCTTCGGTCACTGGGCCGCACTGGAAGGTCGCAGCACCCACCCCAACGCCATCGCCCTGGACACCGGCTGCGTGTGGGGTGGTGCCATGACTTTATACAGCCTGGATAGTGGTGAATATCATCGCTGCAACTGCTCGCCCTCCAAACCCTGACCGCGACTGTTGCCCGCCCCTGGGCCCTGGTCGCGGCTGAAGCCGCCCGCACAGCACACAGCAGGTGCCACTTCAGTGGCAAACAAGGCCAAGTAAAACAAAGCAGGAACAACAATGGACCAATTTGGATACCTCAGCGTAGAAGAAACCGCCGAGCTTATGAACACAGGAGCTGTCATCGTCGATATTCGCGATGCAGACAGCTATGCTCAAGGCCATATGCCCGGAGCCATCCACCTGGACAACCACTCAGTAGCCAGTTTCATCCAGCAGGCCGACCTTGACACCCCCACAGTAGTCGTCTGCTATCACGGCCACGCCAGCCAGAGCGCCGCAGCCTATCTGCACAGCCAGGGCTTTGACCAGGTTTACAGCATGAATGGCGGCTTTGCCGAATGGGCTCTAAAGCAGCCTGACAGGATCGAAAGAGGGTAGTTTTTGCCTTTGGTGTTGAGGGTCGCGGTCGTGGCACTTTGCAACGCTGCGCTATCCGCATATTCCAATTGCTAAAACACACCTCTGGAGGTATAGTTTACTCTGTCATCCACTGAAGGAAGAGCCAGTGCAAAGCAGGGAGTTGATCAAGGAGCTTGAGGCAAATGGATGGACACTCATACGAATCAAGGGTAGCCATCACATCTTCAGGCACCCGGACAAGAAGCTTTCGATACCTGTTCCACATCCGAAAAAGGATTTGCCAGCCGGAACGGTGAGAGCAATCAGAAAACAGGCCGGGCTGGTTTAAGGATGCACTGACACGCCAGGAGCTGAAGTTATATGCAATATCCAATTTGTATCGAATGGGGCGATGACCAAACAGCTTTTGGCATTCAGATCCCCGATATACCCAATGCAGTGACTGCAGGCGATACCTTCGAGCAGGCATACCAGTCTGCTGTCGAGGTCGCCCATATCATGCTGGAAGAACTGGCAGAGCTGGGTGAGCCACCTCCTGCACCAAGTAGCGTGGAGCAGCTGAAAAGCAATCCTGACTTCGCAGGTATGGGCTGGGGTTTTATTGATATCGACGTCACCTCTTATCTGGGGAAAACTGAAAAGGTCAATGTCACCCTGCCCAGCTATCTTGTCAGCCAGATCGACAGCTTTGTCAAAACCCACAGCGTAAAAAGCCGGTCTGCATTTTTGGCCAGTGCAGCTTATGAGAAGCTGACCAAGTCTTAAGGGAACACTGAATAATTACCTGCATTGCCAGGGCGCCGCCAACATTATTCAGCACCTTCTTAAAACATTATTCAGCACCTTCTTAAATAAAAAAGCCCCGACACCTGCAAGAACCCGGCTTTTCGCCCGCAATGCCCAAACCCGCCACGGCGACAGCAGTCCGGCGCAGCCGGACCACTCCCCCACCCTCACGTGGCGATTCAGGCGCAGAGCGATTGATACCAGGCGTTTAGCGCCATGAACGCCCGCCGTTCGTGGCAGCGGAGCCTGATATCAATCGCTCTGCGCCGCCAGCCACGAATGCAAAAACCAATCTGCCAACCCCAAAATGCAAAAAGCCCCACCAGCCTTTCAGCCGCGGGGCTTTCTACACAATCCAAATCTTATGAGTTGCGAATAATATGATCAAACGCACTCAGTGAAGCCTTGGCACCATCACCCATGGAGATGATGATCTGCTTGTAAGGCACAGTAGTCACGTCACCGGCAGCAAACACGCCAGGCACACTGGTCGCACCACGCGCATCTACTTCAATCTCGCCACGGTCAGACAGCGCGACTGTCCCTTTCAGCCATTCACTGTTGGGCAGCAAGCCAATCTGGACAAAGATGCCTTCCAGTGCAATGGTGAACTGCTCGCCGCTGTCACGGTCCTTGTATTTCAGGCCGGTGACCTTGCTGCCATCGCCGAGCACTTCTGTGGTTTGCGCCATGGTGATGACTTTCACATTGGGCAAACTGGTGAGTTTCTTTTGCAGTACCTCGTCAGCACGCAGCTTACTGTCGAACTCCAGCAAGGTTACTTCGGCAACGATACCGGCCAGGTCAATGGCCGCCTCCACACCGGAGTTGCCACCGCCAATCACCGCCACACGCTTGCCCTTGAACAACGGGCCATCACAGTGCGGGCAATAAGCCACGCCCTTGGTGCGGTACTCCTGCTCGCCCGGCACGTTCATTTCACGCCAGCGCGCACCGGTGGCCAAAACAACGGTTTTGGCTTGCAGCCTGCCACCGGACTCGAACTCGACAGTATGCAGGCCACCCTGTTCAGCCGCAGGGATCAGCTTGCTGGCACGCTGCAGGTTCATGATGCCAACGCCATATTCGCGCACATGCTCTTCCATGGCACGGGCCAGTTTCGGACCTTCGGTTTCCTTCACGGAAATAAAGTTTTCAATCGACAGGGTGTCCATCACCTGGCCGCCAAAACGCTCGGCAGCCACACCGGTACGGATGCCCTTGCGCGCGCTGTAAATGGCGGCCGCAGCACCGGCCGGGCCACCGCCGACCACCAGCACTTCATAGGGCGCTTCTTCATTCATCTTCTCGGCGGCGCGGTCGGCAGACCCGGTATCCAGCTTGGCCATGATTTCTTCCACGCCCATCCGGCCCTGGCCAAACATCTCGCCATTCAGGAAAACCATGGGTACCGACATCACCTGGCGCTGCTCGACTTCCTCCTGGAACAGGGCACCGTCAATGGCTACGTGGCGGATGTTGGGGTTCAGTACTGCCATCAGGTTCAGCGCCTGCACCACGTCCGGGCAGTTCTGGCAGGACAGGGAAAAATAGGTTTCAAACTCGTAACGGCCATCAAGCTGCTGAATTTGCTCGATCATCTCCTGCGCCAGCTTGGAGGGGTGACCGCCCACCTGCAGCAACGCCAGCACCAACGAGGTGAACTCGTGGCCCATGGGGATACCGGCAAACACTACGCCCATGTTTTCGCCCACACGGTTAAGGCTGAACGACGGGGTACGCTCGTCTTTGCCGTCCAGTCGAAGGGTGATTTTATTGCTCAGGCTGGCAATTTCTTCCAGCAGACTCTTCAGATCGCTGGATTTTGAGCTGTTATCAAGGGACGCAACAATTTCGAAAGGCTGCGTCACCTTCTGTAGATAGGTTTGAAGCTGTGCTTTTAAGTTAGCGTCCAACATGATTGACCTCGGTAAACACTTGCCGGAAAAATAACCAGGGCGTGCAATGCATGCAGCGGTAACCGGCAGGAACAAAATTCGGATACAAAAACGCCCGGACGGGTGGGCCCGGGCGCTGGATTCAGCCGGCTGTAGCCAGCTGAATGTACAAGCTCAAGCGCTTCAGCTTAGATCTTGCCTACCAGGTCCAGAGAAGGAGTCAGGGTTGCTTCACCCTCTTTCCACTTGGCCGGGCAAACTTCGCCGGGGTGAGCCGCCACATACTGGGCAGCCTTGACCTTGCGCAGCAGCTCTTGCGCATCGCGACCGATACCACCGGCGTTGATTTCAACAATTTGGATCTTGCCTTCGGGGTCGATCACGAAGGTGCCGCGGTCAGCCAGGCCAGCTTCTTCGATCATCACATCAAAGTTGCGGGTAATCAGGCCGGTCGGATCACCGATCATTGGGTACTTGATCTTGCCAATTTCGGGAGAGCTGTCGTGCCACGCCTTGTGGGTGAAGTGGGTGTCGGTAGAAACTGCATAGATCTCTACACCCAGCTTCTGGAACTCGTCGTAGTTGTCAGCCAGGTCACCCAGCTCGGTGGGGCAAACAAAGGTGAAGTCGGCAGGGTAGAAGAACACGACTGACCACTTGCCTTTCAGGTCGGCCTCGGTCACGTCGATGAACTCGCCATTGTGGTAGGCAGTTGCTTTAAAAGGTTTTACTTCGCTGTTGATGTAAGCCATCTGTATCACTCCAGTGGGTTGAAGAACTTTACGGGATCTATAGTAGGCAAAAAACAGCTTTAGGCATAATTGATTGATAACATCATACCAATAGCTTTTGGCAATACCAAAATCATGAATCCCTGATAACACCAGCTGCATATGGGGGCTGGACTGGTTTTTTTCAAGGCCTGAAGACAAACACTGTCATTTGCTCCCCTGCCCGGTGGCTGTCATGATATCGCTTTTGACTCTGCAGGTCTTTAACTATGCTGGTGTACAAGGTTGGCGGTGCCGTGCGTGACGAGTTGCTCGGGCTGCCGGTACAGGATGTCGACTGGGTGGTGGTAGGCAGCACACCCGCGCAAATGCAAGAGCTCGGCTATCGCCCGGTGGGTGGTGATTTTCCGGTATTTTTGCACCCGCACACTGGCGAAGAGTATGCTCTGGCCCGTACTGAACGCAAAAATGGCCATGGCTATGGTGGTTTCGTTTTCCATGCAGAGCCGACCGTCACTCTGGAGCAGGACCTGCTGCGGCGTGACCTGACCATCAATGCCATGGCCATGGATGACCAGGGGCAATTGGTTGACCCTTATGGCGGTGCGTCCGACCTGGACAACAAAGTTCTGCGTCATGTTTCGCCCGCCTTTGCCGAAGACCCGTTACGGGTGCTGCGGGTGGCCCGCTTTGCGGCACGCTATGCCCACATGGGTTTTACCATTGCTGACGAGACCTTGGAGCTGATGCAACAGCTGGCCCACTCCGGTGAGCTTGCACACCTGGTTGCCGAACGGGTCTGGCAAGAATGTGCCCGCGCCCTGATGGAGCCTTCGCCTGATGTGTTCATACAGGTGTTGCATGAGACCGACGCACTCAAGCCACTGCTGCCCGAGGTTGACCGGCTGTTTGGTGTGCCGCAGCGGGCCGAGTTTCATCCTGAGGTGGATACCGGTGTGCACGTGCTGATGGTGTTGCAGCAGTGCGCCCGTTTTGAGCAAAACCTTGGTGTGCGCTGGGCCTGCTTGCTACATGATCTGGGCAAGGGCATTACCCCGGAGCATATTCTGCCGCGTCACCTAGGCCATGAAACCCGTGGTGTGCCGCTAATCAAGGAGGTCTGCCTGCGCCTGCGCGTACCTCGCGACCTGACCGAGCTGGCGCTGCTGGTCGGTGAGTATCATTTGCACAGTCACCGTGCGCTGGAGCTGAAGCCCTCTACTTTGCTCAAGCTATTGCTGCGTCTGGACTGTTTGCGCCGGCCTGCGCGGCTGGAGGACTTTATTAATGCCTGTGAAATGGATGCCCGGGGGCGGCTTGGTTTCACTGAACGCGAATATCCGCAAGCTGATTTTTTGCGTGGGGCCGCCGAGTGTATCCGGCAGGTTGGTGTGCAGCCGTTGCTGGAGCGGGGGCTAAAGGGGGCAGAGCTGGGCGAGGCGTTGTATCAGGCGCGGCTGGGGGCGTTGAAGGTTTACTGTACTCAGTAATGCTTCGCTTTGTGTCATTCCGTGCGCAACCTAGTGGAGTCGCGGAATCCAGTGCTGGTCTGTGGGGGTTGCACTGCGGTGTTTTGGCTCAGGTGGTATGCCATGCAAAGCTGACGCTGCCACAGCCGCAAGCGGCCATGGCGCCAAGGCTTCGCATGACATACCACCAGAGCTTACCAACATCGTGCCAGAGGGGGTCAGCGAGAAGGGACTACAAACCCGATAATGCACAGCCAGTACCGCCCACCCTGTACGAGCGACTTTAGTCGCGACAAGAAAGCAAAAA
>LSQX01337516.1_pt1 | contig 11309 bp, 11 predicted proteins | sample 654561 | NCBI WGS metagenome assembly LSQX01 (sample SAMN04489861, study PRJNA283612) | anaerobic digester metagenome | isolation source: 4 biogas reactors fed with cattle manure at either 37C or 55C with and... | place: Denmark: Kongens Lyngby | collected 2014 | reverse complement strand
CTGCCAATATCGGCGTCGGCAACGATGAGCCTCTTTTTTCGTAGATGTCCGATCCAGAGATGGCGGGCGATGGAAAAAAGCCATGTCTTCACCGTGCTGCCGCCCCTGTAGGCCCGGAGGCCCTTGATCGCTTGCAGAAATGTTTCCTGCAACAGATCCTCCGAAAGGTCGGGATCATGGGTCAACCAGTACAGGTGGTTAAAAATACCCTGGCGATATTTTCGATACAGCTGTTCAATATCGATCATCGATCCCCCTCTCATATGGTTAGTGGCAAAAAAACAGGTTTCGTTACAGGTCAACCGCAATAGAGATCAATCATTTCGCTTCCTCAAGGGTGCTGTATTCCCTTTGATACTTAAACAAGTTACCCCCGAAAGCCCCCTGGGAACGGCTGATCGTGCGAGCAGCCGTTTCCAACCACCCGTCCTGTTGCCTGATCGGGATCTTGCTACGATGCAATATAGATCTACCTGAAGGATACCTGATCGGTCTCACTTTTGAAATATGGATCCTTCTTTTCTTCTCTGCTGGGAAGTTCCCGGCTCCCGAAAAGCCCCCCTGCAGCACCACCGGGCCATGAACCGTCTGGCCGCTGCAGGAATGATCTGGCCGGCAGTAGAAAAAAGGAAGACAGGGATGGTCGCTCAGGGAAACCACCCGGCTTCCCGCGGAAGGGAGCTGCCCATGCACAGAAAGATCGAGATAAACAGCTGCTTTGCCCGGGCACTGCAGCTGATGGAGAAAACAAACCGGGATATCTTTGTTACCGGGCGGGCCGGGACGGGCAAATCGACCCTTCTGGAGTACTTTCGCGCCACCACCGCCAAGAATATAGTGGTGCTGGCCCCCACCGGGGTGGCCGCGGTCAATATATCCGGCCAGACCATCCACTCCTTTTTTGGGTTCAGGCCCGATGTGACCGTGGAGCAGGTAAAAGATAGCGCCGGAAAGAGGGCCTCGCCGCTTTACCGGAATCTCGACGCCATCGTTATCGACGAGATCTCCATGGTCCGCGCCGATCTTCTCGATTGCGTGGATCAGTTCTTGCGGGTAAACGGGAAAAGACCGGGAACCCCCTTTGGCGGACTGCAGATGATCTTCATCGGCGACCTTTACCAGATCCCCCCTGTGGTGACCGGCCGGGAGCGGCAGATCTTCAGGGAGCACTACCAAAGCGAGTATTTTTTCGACGCCCGGGCCTTTCGGGAACTGGACTGCGCTTTCGTCGAGCTGGAGAAGATCTACCGCCAGAGCGACCCCCTCTTCATCGGGCTGCTCAACAAGATCCGCAACAAGACCGTTACCGCTGCAGATCTGGAGGTGCTCAACCACCGTGCCGGCGGCAACCGCCGGCTGCCCGATGAAACGATCTACCTGACCACCACCAACGCCATGGCCGAAAAAAAAACGGGGCCGAGCTGGAAAAACTGCCGGGTAAATGCAGTCATTTCACCGCCGAAAGCAGCGGACAGATCGATCAGAAGTATTTTCCCGCCTCCGAGCTGCTGCAGCTGAAAAAAGGGGCCCAGGTGATGCTCCTGAACAACGATTCCGCAGGACGCTGGATCAACGGTACCCTCGGTACAGTGAGCGAGATCGGGAAAAGCAGCCTGACAGTCAAGCTGCACGGCGCAGAGATGGAAACGGTAAAACCCTTCAAATGGCATATTAACCGTTATCTCTGGGACGGAGAGAAAAAAACTGTGGCCTCGGAAGCGATCGGCACCTTCAAGCAGTACCCGCTGAAGCTCGCCTGGGCGATCACGATCCACAAAAGCCAGGGCAAAACCTTTGACCGCGTCGCCGTCGACCTGGGCAAGGGCACCTTCGCCCCCGGGCAGCTCTATGTGGCCCTTTCCCGATGCCGCACTCTGGAAGGGATCTACCTGGAAAAGGAGATCAGGGAGAAAGATGTTCGGGTCGACTGGCGAGTGCTCAGATTTGTCACCGGATGCCAGTACCAACTTTCCGAGAAAAGGATGCCCCTCATCGAAAAAACCCGGCTGATCGAGCAGGCCCTGGACAGCTGCACCCCCCTGCAGATCACCTACCTCAACGCAAAGGATGAGAAGACCGGGCGGATCATCAGCCCCACCTATCTTGGAGACCTGGAATACAAAGGGAAAACCTTTCTGGGAATGAAGGCCTACTGCCATACCCGGAAAGCACAGCGTAATTTTCGCATCGACCGGATCCTGGAGATCCAGAAAGCCACCGGACCGGCAGACCCCGGCTATCCTTCCTTTTAACCTGCATGGCAACCAAAGCATCACCCGGTGCAATCTGGGGAGCCGCCCGAATTTTCGGACCCGAAGACGCCCTTGAAAGATACCCGGCAGCAGCCCCGGGCCAGGGCGGCAAAAAAGAGTTACACTATGATCCTGAAGGGGAGCATTGCTACCTGAAGCTGCAGCCGGCGAGCAGCGGGGCATGAACAATTGCAGCTTGATGCTCCAGTAGATTATTCATGACCAGCCTTTATAAATACTTCAATGATCCCGGTCAACACGGAAGCATCTTCGGGCGATACTTATCGGATCTTTCATCGTGGTATATCCCCGTTGAAAATCAAAGTCGGTCCCGAAAAAACAAGCATCTTCGCTTCCTTGCCCCGCAATCTATCGACTAATATCCATTCTTCATCATCGGTAAGCCTCAGGGTAGACAACAGAGCGGCATCCCCCATCTGTTTCTCCCGATTTAAAAGATAGAAAGGGCGGAAGTGAATGAAGACAAAACTGATCCGGCCGTTGGACAGGATGATATTGAACCCTCCACCCGTCGCCAGCAGATCGCCATAGGCCTTGCGACACCCTTCGATCAAACTTCGCCGGCTGTTTTCCAGGTAATATTCGATGATCCTTTTCCGTAAAAACTCAAATACCCTGGCGCTGTCGTTATCGCTTTTTAACAGAAGGCGCTCATCATGAGGAACCAGGGTTTCATAATTGGTTGCAGTCCCGTTATGAACCATGGTCCAATCATAACCCAGGAAACTGAGCTTGAAGGGGTGGTTATTGAACTCGGAAACTGTCCCGGCAGAGATCAGCCGCAAATGGCCCATGATGATCGGGCTGGAGACCGCTTTCGCAGCCATGTAGAATTCACGGCTCAGATCATCGCCGCACCTGTCCATTGCCGGATCGGCCGAGCGCAGCACATTGGCCCGCCCCCGGCGATATCCGGCAATACCCCAGCCATGGATATTTCTAGAACCCCGGCCGGCGAACACGGTCAGAGCGTTATCTGCATAATAATCCTGATGGCTTGAAAGGAGAAAAAGATCGCATTCGTGATGGGGCCCTTCAGTCATACTGATGCCTCCTGTATCCTTTTATCCATTGCTTGCCGGCATCCCTATTGGTCATCACAGGGTTTCGTAAAGCGGCACCGGGGAAAATCTTCGCACCCCCAGAACCTACCGTACTTTATATGGATGTATTAATATCGGTTTCCCCTGATGTGCCAATATATTTTCTCATCAACCCATAGAAAGATAACGACTTCAGGGTTAACCCCGAAGGCCAGTCCGATTAGTCGCCGCGCCGCAAAGGCCATCACCTTGAGAACACCTGGCATAAACTAAGCTGTGGCCTGATTATTGCCCCTTTCCCCGCGCCAGCCTTCCGCCCCCCAGATAGGCCGCCCGTACATGCTCGCTTTCTTTCAATGCCACTGATGTGTTCTGCAAGGCAACCTTCCCGGTCTCCAAAATATAACCATAATCGGCAATACCCAGGGCTTTGCGGGCGTTCTGTTCCACCAGCAGGATGGTAACCTTCTCCTCATCGTGAATCTGTTTGATCATTTGAAAAATTTCTTGCACCAGTATGGGGGCCAGCCCCAGCGATGGTTCGTCCAGCAGCAGGATCTTCGGCTTGGCCACCAACCCCCTGCCGATTGCCAGCATTTGCTGTTCGCCGCCTGAGAGCGTGCCTGCAAGTTGTTTTTTTCTCTCCTTCAACCGGGGGAAGAGCGAATAGACCCAGGCCTTGTTTTTTTGAAGCTCAAGTTTTGAAACGACCTTGCGAATGCTCCAGGCGCCCAGGTCAATATTTTCCTCCACTGTCAGCGTGGAGAAAACCTGGCGCCCCTCGGGGATGTGAACGACACCCATGCCGGCCAGGGAGAAGGCAAGGTGTTTTCTCAGATCCTCTCCCTTGAGTTTGATGGTGCCTTCCTTGATGGGTACCAGCCCCGAGATAGCCTTAAGGAGGGTTGTCTTGCCGGCGCCGTTGGCGCCTAGCACCGCCACCACGTCTCCCTCCCTGATCTCCAGGAAAACACCCTTCAAAGCTTCGACCGCACCATAGGCCACGGTGAGGTTTTCAACAGAGAGCAGCGTAGTAATGGTTACTCCTCCTTTCCCAGGTATGCTTCGATGACTTTGGGGTCGTTGTAGACACCTTCCGGCAGATCTTCTGCGATCTTGGAGCCCATATCCATGACCGTGACCGTGTCCGAGATGCCCATGACAACGTTCATATCGTGCTCGATGAGCAGCATCGTACAACCCCCGTCCTTGATCTTGTTCAGGAAGCTCATGAGCTCCTCGGTTTCCTTATCGTTCAGCCCCGATGAGGGCTCATCGAGAATGAGAAGCTCGGGCTCCGAAGCAAGCGCGCGGGCGATTTCCAACAGTTTTTGCTTCCCGTAAGGCAGGTTCTTGGCCAGCTCGTTGCGAAATTCCCACAAGCCAATCTGGTGCAACCGGTAAGCGGCACTTTTCAGGATCGAAAGCTCCTCTTTGCACTGCCCCGGCAACCGGAAAATCGATGACCAGATCCCGCTGCGGGCGTGGCAGTGCAGGCTTGACATGACGTTCTCGATGCAGGTTAACTCCGGGAAAAGACGGATATTTTGAAACGTCCGTGCAAGACCGCGCGGGATGATGGTATGGGGTTTCAGCCCGGTGATATCCTCACCTCTGAAAAACACCCTCCCCTTTACCGGCTTGTAAATTCCGGTGATAGCGTTGAACAAAGTGGTCTTGCCGGCGCCATTCGGTCCGATAAGAGAGGTGATCTTGCCTTTCCTGACCACCAGATCGAAATCGTTGACCGCCTTCAGCCCGCCGAACACCACCGATACACCCTTCGTTTCCAGCAGAATGCTGTTTTTTGTGCCTCCCGTGGTCAAACCCGCTTGCGAGGCGGTTTCTTTTCGGAACACGGGGGGACCGCTTTGCAGAATCTCCTCCAGAAATTCATTTTCATCTTCAGGCAGTCCGCTAATTCCCAGTCCTCTGATGCCGCCCCGTTCCCTTCTGCGGGGTAAAATACCGCCCGGCCGGAAAACCATCATTATTACCAAAGCCGCGCCGAAGAAGAGAAGCCGATAGCTGGCGAACTGGCGGAAGATTTCGGGGAAGATGACAATAATCGATGCGCCGAGCAGGTTTCCAGGAATGGAGCCCAGCCCGCCCAACAGGACGATCATAAATATCATGCAGGATTCCATAAAGGTAAAGTTATCCGGCGAGACAAACATCATCTTCGAAACGTAGATGTTTCCCGCCACGCCTGCGAGCGCCGTTCCAAGCAGGAAGGCGACCAATTTGTAATAGCGCACGTCGACGCCGTTTGCCTCGGCGGCAATTTCGTCTTCACGGATATAGTTCCAGGCTCTGCCTACCCTCGATCGCTGCAAGTTGAGCAAAGCGACGATGACCAGGCCAACAATGATCCAGATATAGAAATAGAAGTGAGTTGGCGTATTGATGGAGAAAAACCCGAAGTTCGGCTTGCCTATGCCCGTGATCCCGTTGGGTCCGTTCGTAAGCCCAAAGGGGTTGTTCAGCGCGGTAATACGCACGATCTCACCGATGCCAATGGTCACAATACAAAGATAATCTCCCCTGAGGTGGATGATCGGAGAGGTGACCAGGTAAGCGAACCCTCCTGCGATGAGGGCGCTTACTGGCAGCAAGATCAAGATCGGGATGTCATACAGGGCGTAAAGGATGCCTGTGGTATACGCCCCGATGGCATAGAAGGCAGCGTGACCGAGGTTGAACAGTCCCACCTCGCCCAGGATGATATTCATGCTCAAACCGAGCAGGGCATAGGTCCCCACCAAAAACCCCACATCTATCCAGTAATTATTGACAAAGGGCAAAAAAGGGTAGACCGCCAGGATCGCGATCAAAAAAACGATATAGGGTTGGCGCTTCTTCTTTTCCGCGGAGGGCTCGGTATGCTCTTGCGTTTTCCAGATCTGCTGGGTCAAAGTACGGATTATATCGCTCATATCTATACCTTCTCCGCAACTTTCTCACCAATAAGACCGGTGGGTTTAAAAATTAAAATGATGATCAGGATGAGAAAGACGAACACATTTTTCCATGCGCCCGATACGTAACCCTCGAACAGGGCTTCAGTTAGCCCCAGCAAGATGCCGCCGATCATCGCTCCCGGGATATTCCCGATGCCTCCCAGGATGCTGGCCGTAAAAGCTTTCAAGCCGTAGCCCCAACCCATGTTGAAAATAATGCGGGTGTAGTTAAGCCCGATAAATACACCCGCCAGTGCCCCCATGGCCGGACCGACGAAGAAGACAAATCTGATGATCTTTCTGAAATCTACCCCCATCAGCGTTGCGGTCTCCTTATCCAGCGCTGAAGCGCGCACCGCTGCGCCGAACAGGGTCTTTTCGATGATGTAATAGATCAAAGCCATCAGTGCAAAGGAAACGAGGATGGTTACGAGTTTCAGCACGGTGATGCGAATACCGCCGAACAACATCACATGACCGGTCGGGATGCTCACCTGCGGATAAGCCTGAAAGCGCGGACCCCAGGCAGCCATGATCCCGTTCGAGACAAAAATGGAGGCCCCAAGAGCAGAAACTACCAGCGGCAGACGTCCGGCTTTATAAACCGGCTTGTAAGCAACCCGTTCCAGCAACAGCCCGGCGAAGCCGATCCCCACCATTGCCCCCAGAACAGCGATAAATACCCCGCCCCATACTCCGAAAGCACTTGTCACCCAACCTGCCCCGATAACGAGAATGGTATATCCGATGTAGCTGCCCAGGGCGAAAAGGTCCCCATGAGCAAAATTGATCAGCTTCATCACCCCGTATACCATCGTGTAGCCCATGGCCACAAGAGCATAGAACGAACCGATCGTCAAACCGTTAATAATCTGCTCCATGAAAACTTGCATGGTGAATGCTCCTTCCCCTTCTATGCCAACCGGTGTCCCTGAATGCTCAACAAAAAAGCGCGGAGCGCCAATCCAGGTCGAGGAATCTTGATCTGTTATCTTTTACATTCAACCTCACAGGGAACCCCTTCTTCGCCTCAATGTACCGGTTGAAGGTTTAAATATGGGGCTCCCTGCAGGTTGAATGCCGCTCTCGAAGGCTCATCGCCCCGGGGCGGTAGGTCTAGATCACGGTTGGTAGAGTTCCAATTCGCCGGCCTCATTGTAGATGTAGGCGTAGTAAGGAATATCCTTCCTGTCGCCGATCTCGGTGAACAGCAACGGACCGGTGATGCCCCTGGCGTCAGTCATGGTGCGCATCGCTGCCGCTACTTCGTCGGGATCAGCGGTCCCGGCTTTTTCAACGGCTGCAGCGAGAGCATTGAGTGCATCGGCCGCATAGACTGACCAGATGGAGCCCGGCAGTTCACCGTGCTTGGCCTGGTAAGCATCCAGGAACTCCTTCGATTCGGGGAAGTCCAGGAACTGTGGCATGGGCTCATTTAAATGGATCGACCCGGCAATCACCGCGGCACCGGCGATATTCTCGAATTCAGGGGTCGGGACAGTATTGTTGCCGACGAAAAGGCTTTCCACACCGGCGTCGCGAGCCTGCATGAGCAGCTGGGCGGCGTCCGAATAGTAGCCGGTGAAGAACCAAACGTCGGGATTCAAGTTCTTGATCTGGCTGACAACCGCGGAGTAGTCGCTTTCCATGGGCGTGATGGCATCGAAGTAGACAATTTCAACCTTCCCGGAATCTACGTAGGGCTTGATGAATTTCATTGCGTCATCGGCGACGCCCTTGCCGTAATCCTGGTTGTCGTGCATGATGGCGATTGTCTTCGCTCCCAGGGTGTTTACTGCAAAGTCTGCAAAGTACTCGGATTGGGTATCGTCACGTCCGTTGGTGCGGAAAAAATAGGGTCGCTGCTCCTCCATCGTCAGGCGGACAGCGGTTGCGCCATAGGCAACCGATACGACCTTGTTCGAGTCATAAAGATCGGCTGCAGGCGCAGTTACGGATGAACCGTAGGTGGAAATGACCAGTTTGACACCTTTGGAGATCAGCTTCTGGGCGGCCAGAACGCTGTCACTGGTGCTCGAGGCGTCATCTTCAACGACGATCTCGATTTGCTTACCCAGCACGCCGCCTTTTTGGTTAATTAAATCTTTGGCCACTTCCACACTCTGGCGAGCCCACTCGCCTTCGGCCGCATACTCCCCTGTGAGCGGCGCCTGGAGCCCGATAACGAGGGTATCGCCCTTGACCCCGTTTTCACCTTCAGGCGGGGTGCACCCGCTCAAAACCAACCCCATGGACACGACAATGACAATCGCGATCAGCCAACTAAACGTCTTTCTCATAGTTTCCCCCAGTCTCCCTATTATTTATTTTATATCCCCAACAAAATCCAGCATCCCGTTAATTGATCACCTGCTTTCGCCTGCTGAGTTTGTCCGCAGTGAGCAACTGACTAAAAAATTTATATCCGCTATTTCTACAGGAACATATCCAATGACTAAGGTAATAACGATAGCCAGAGAAAACAGTTCCGGTTGTTCTTTGTTGGCATGGCCTTCAATTAATTAATTTTCGACGTATTCCATCTGATACCTGCAGATTCGCCCTCTTCAGGCATTTCTTTGGTATAACACGGACGTTCGAATTTATATTCTGTCTCTCAAATTCTATCGTAGATTCGCGATTACCGCTGATTGCATGACGGGCCAGGGCTCACACTCGGCATCATCAAAATAGGATAGGCTTTTGATCATGTGGTAGCGGAGCAAGGGTAAAAATGCTTCACCCTCCGCTCACTTTAGAAAAAAACACTGCTCTATTTCAGGCCCTTGCTGAAGGAAGTGATCCCGTCGTATTCCCTATCGGCAATCGCCCTTTGCAGGATCTCCTCAAGATTGTCCCCCTCCACCTGGGCGGGGCTGATATTCATGAGCTCCGTCAAGGCCTTTTCATGTTCACCCGTTATCCTGAATCTGGCCGCGGCATATCCATTTTCGATCATCAGGCCATGGATCCCCTTCAGGATTTCCGAAAGGTGTTTGGCATCATTTCCCCCTGTGGTGCGGATCGAGATCTCGACATTCTCGACCAGCCTTTGATCGAAGGCCGCGTCAAGGTCCAGATCGTAACGGGCGTTTTTTTCCGGCATCACCGATATGTGGGTTACTTCACTCATTTTTGACTGCACGAGAGCTGATAAACGCTCCTCATACTCATCACAAAACCTGTCCATGGTGTTCATGCCCGAGAAGACCGCAACCTCGTAATCATCGGTAAATACCTCTCCCTTTCTGTAACCAAGGCTGAAATGGGTATCCATACTCGTGCCTGAAAGGACGGAGATGATATACGAGCCGTCCTTCGGGTTGCAAGTGACACCTTCGATCTCCAGATCCAGGTGGCCGTACCTGTCCTCCAAATATTCCTGGCCCTTCTTTTTTGCCGCCCCCGCCGCAAGAGGGTTCCCCAGAAATGAATTGGCCGCCAGCAACAGGGCCGCCAGCAGCAGCAGGGCAACCAGGCCCGCGGATACCCTTGCCAAGATCTTTTTATGCACCTTGCTCCCTCCTCAATGCGTAGAGCAACAGAAATGCAATGGCCATGCCTGTCGCCGAGAGCAGGGCGTAGATCAGGGCGTACAACAGGTTGCTCCGAACCAGGACCCCCAGGATCTGCAGGTTCTGGATCAGCCCCGAGTCAAGGTAAGGGATGGCCTTCAACAACTGCAGCAGTTCGGTCAGCACGATAATGAACAGGGGGACATAGAAGCTTTTTTGGCACAGCGCAAAATAGGCCAGGGCGCCGACAAGAGGCATGATGTAAAAATTGTAGAAAATGTTGTTTGAACCTGTAAACCAGATGCCGATGAGGATACCGGCGGCCAGAACAGCGATCTGGGTTGTCAGAACACTCTTTTTCAGGGCCCAGATAATCCTGTCGTCTTCCGGCGGGCGGCCGCGTTCATGGGCCAGGAGCCCGCGGCATTCGCCCGGGCGCCTCATCACCGCCGATATGAATCCAGGTAGAAGGGGGATGGACCGCCACAGATATAGCTAATTAAGGTTGACCATTAGCTATGTATAAGATATAATTATAGCTACCAGGAAGGGAGGCGTCCCTATTGCGGGTTAATAGCACCGATCTGCAGAATGCTTTCGGCAAGTACCTGGCACTGGCGGAGAAAGAAGATATCGTTGTGCTTAAAAACGGTAAGAGCGTCGCCAAGCTGATCCGCTATCACGCACCCGATTTTTACTTTGTCCATGAGGAGGCAAAGGGTTACAGATCGCCTAAAAGAATCAGCTATGAAGAGTACATGGAACTTGTTGAATCATCGGATCAGAGGTTTGAACTCATTGATGGTGAAGTCTACCTGCTGGCTTCACCCGGTTTCAGTCACCAGCTTGTCGTAAACGAGATTGCCGGCCGCTTCTTCAATTACTTTAAAAATAAACCCTGCCGGTCACTGACCGCACCGCTGGACGTGCGACTCTTCGGCTTTGCCACCAAATTCGAAGAGGATCCGAATGTGGTCCAGCCCGATGTCATGGTGATCTGTGATCTGGATAAAATCAGCGAAGACAACAGGTACGAGGGTGTGCCGGCCCTGGTTGTCGAAGTACTGTCCCCCTCGACCAGGGGAAAGGATATGGCGCTCAAATTAAACCTCTACATGAAAAGCGGTGTATCGGAATACTGGATCGCGGATCCGGCGCAGAAGACCATTATGCAGTATTCTTTTTCAGAAGACAGGGACGTCGAGAATATGTGCACCTTTACCGCGGGCGATAGGATCGGCTCGACTGTCTTCGAAGGCCTGGAGATTCCGCTGGAGGATATCTTCAGTTAGTTTCCGGCAGCCGGTCTGTCACTGCCGGCGCGCCTCCTGATTTAACCGTTCCAGGATGTTAGTGCTGCGCAGCCGCTTTCTTAGGGCTCAGGGAGAACCATCTCAGACGTTGCATCGTCAAATCCGCTTTCCAGGCATTCCATGGCCTTGGGCGCTTTTTCGCTGAAATCGGCCAGGACATCAGTTAACAGCTTGCGGGCAGTGACCATGTCGGGCGCATCAAAGA
>LSQX01234252.1_pt1 | contig 11309 bp, 12 predicted proteins | sample 654561 | NCBI WGS metagenome assembly LSQX01 (sample SAMN04489861, study PRJNA283612) | anaerobic digester metagenome | isolation source: 4 biogas reactors fed with cattle manure at either 37C or 55C with and... | place: Denmark: Kongens Lyngby | collected 2014 | reverse complement strand
CTCGATAACAGCGTTGTAGGCGACGCAGCAGGGCTCTACCAAAGAACCTGCAAGGAAGATGTCGCTTTCGTCCTTATATATCTTGCGTAACGGCTCAAGGCTCCATAGGCAGCGATCCGGCAGCACGATGTATTCGCAGAACGCGCCATTCACATTGAAACCAATCTCATCCAGTCTTTCACAGTGGTTGGGCCAACCGTCCGCGCAGGGCTTGCAGCTGCCGCACCACAGCATCTCCTCGGCACAGACAAGCTCACCGCCCTTGAACGGCTTGTTGGTTACCTTGTCGATGGCGCCGGGACCGCCCTTGACAACCACACCGCTGAATTCGTGACCAAGGATGCAAGGAAAGCCGGTCAGACCGGGATAATAGATGTAGCCGTCTTCCTGGGCCTGTGCCATATGAACGTCACTACCGCAGATGCCGCAGGCCTTTACCTTGATAAGCACCTGACCGGGGCCCGGTTCCGGGATGTCGTGCTCGTCGATGGAAATATAAGGATCTCTCCACACCTGACTGCCGAGGTATGTTTGAACCTTGTCGATGTCCTTGCTGCCAAGCTTGAAGCCGGGCTTCGGATCCCACGTGGCGTGAAGTGTTACACCTCTCATCTTTTGTGCCATAAATAATACCTCTCTTTTTCTATTGTTGAGTCCCTCTTCAGGGGATATCAGAACCAAAGCTTATACAGTTCTTAGCCTGTCGAGATTGATTTCGGGTGCGCGCGGGAACAGCTCTTTCAGTTCGGAAAAGTCGAAAATAATTCCGTCCGGGCGGTTCTCATCGGTGATAACTTCCTTCTTGAGTTTCTCAAGTTTCTCGGGCGTGGTGTAGAGAATAAACATCCCAAAGCCTGCTAGGCGTGCGCCCTCGACATCGCGCTTGAGATTGTCGCCGATGTAAACGCAGCGTTCGGGCGCAACCGCAAGCAGATCACTAGCCCTTTTGTAAATCTCGGGGTCGGGTTTGCGGATGCCCTCGACACACGATAACAAAACAACGTCGAAATACTGTTCCAGACTATCCTCCCGCAACCAGTCAGGAATTTCTATGGAGGTGACGAGATTACTGATGATGCCGAGCTTGTAGCCGTTCTCGTACAAATCCCGAATGCTTTGCACACCGTTTTCCGCTACGACACGCCTGCCGTCCTTGTTGCGAAACTCCACCGTCAGCTCCACGCAGTTTTTTAAAATCAAATCCCGCGGATATTCGGGCGTGAGCCACTTTGTCCACAGCTCGCTCTCCGGCGCTTCGCGCATGGTTTCAAAACACCATTTGCGGTATCCTTCGTAGCGATAATCCAAAAACTTGCAGAATGCATCGGGGTCGCCTGTTTCACCGCAAAGTTCGGCAATACGCTGCCTTGCCGTCCGCTCAAACGCGGCGTCGCGCTCAACCAGCCGTAACGTGCCACCAAGATCATAAAATATAGCGTCAAATTGTGTGCTCATGTCGTATCTCCTAACTATATTATCTTATCGATAATGGGAATAATTTCAAGCAGATCGGTTATTTTGTAATCCGGTTCCAAACCGCTGCAGAGAAAACCTTCGTCTCTGTGATATATCGCTGGATTGTCGATCTGAATAGAGAGTCCGATGCCGGCATTTTTACAGCCCAAGACATCTCGCGACAGCGTATCTCCTACATAGCAAAACGCATCCTTTTCTATTTCCAGCTTGTCTATCGCCAGCCGAAAAATTTCGTGGGAGGGCTTTCGGAATCCGACTTCGCTGGACAGAATGATCATTTCCATCGCGTCGTATATCCCGCATTCCCTCAAAAAATATGGCGAAAACGTGGTTGAAATGGTATTGCTGATGATTCCAAGGCGTAGATTGCGCTTTTTCAGCGCATCCATGACCTCTTTTACATGAGGACGTGCCGTATTGACAACGCGCATATCGTTATACAGAAAACTCAGTTCTTCGCTTATTGGGGCAAGCTTGTCTCTGCCAACGTCAAAATCCGCAAGATAGAACTCATCCCAAATCCTATCGGCGGGCCACTCCCACAATGTCTGTTCAACGTGATGCTTGTACCGCTCCGCGTTTTGATGGAGCAGGGAGGAAAACACGTCATCGTCTACAGGGATACGGATGTCTTGCTTTTCCAAACGCTTCCGGAGCTCTTTGATAAAGCGCGCGCGCACCTGTTCATCGCTTGTAACAGTGTGAAGAGTACCGCCTATATCAAAAAAAACCGCCTGAATCATTTTTACCCCAACAGCCTCCAATAATGTGTGTTGTATCGGCATACAATGCAAACGTTTGCGTTATCTTGTCTTAATTGTACGGCTGTACTCTGCTTTTGTCAACAACTTTTTGTGGGGCAAAAACGGAACGTTGCGGTTGATTCTTCGTGAAAATACCGACTTCGGAAAGGTGTTGACAGTTTTCTTGCCTCATAGTAATATTATGCGCAAGCGTACGTAAATGTTTGCGTTGATTTGACAGGCAGTTTACGTAAATCCAGCCTTTAGGAGCATGAATTGAGACGAGTTACGATAAAAGATATCGCAAAAGAGGCAAACGTCTCTTACGCCACCGTATCAAGGGCGTTGTCCGGTAGTCCCGAAATTAGCGAGAAAACCCGCGCTCACGTATTGGAAGTCAGCAAACGGATGGGCTACACGAAAAACTATATCGCCCATGCCATGGTGAAAAAGCGCACAGGATTGATCGGACTTATCGTCGCCAGTGTAAAAAACCCCTTTATGAGTGAACTTGCGTTTCATATTGAACAGCATGCCATGCTGAAGGGATATAACCTCATGCTTTGCAATTCCTCCCATGATACGGAGCGTGAGCGACAGGTTTTTGAGGTGCTCATAAGCAGACAGGTGGATGGTATCATCATCGTTCCCACAAGCGCGGAAACCCACCGCCATCTTGCGCCGTATCTTGAGACAACCCCTACGGTTTTTGTCGGTGAAAATCTGAGGGATGCCGCCGTGAGCTATGTGGCCATCGATAACTACCGCGGCACCAGAATCGGCATGGAGTATCTTTATGGGTTGGGACACCGGGACATCCTTTATTTCGGCAGGCGCAAAGGTTCTGTGACACATCAGCTGCGCGCGAACGGCTACATAGACGCATGCGAGGAGGCGGGGATCGAGCCTATGATTTGCCACAGCAGCTACACGTCAAGCTCCATACAAAACGGCTATCAACTTGCAAAGACCCTGCTTGCAAAGCCCATCGACTACACGGCGGTTTTTGCGGCGACGGACTCAATGGCGCTTGGCTTTATGAAGGCGACCAGCGAGCTGAAAATCAGAATACCCAAGGATCTTTCCCTGATGGGCTTCGACAACATCCAGTATGCAGAACTACCGCGCATTGATCTTACCACCATTGAGCAGCCCCAGCAGGCCATTGCGGCGACCGCCGTAGATACCCTGCTTGAGCGCATAAACAATCCGCAGGCAGGTTATGCGCACCACGTGTTGTCTCCGAAGCTGATTGAGCGCGGCACCTGCAAACAGCTGAGTGATACAGAATGACAGCAAACGGAGGCGCCATGTTTCGCTACGACACGCATGTTCATACCAAGGAAACGAGCAGGTGTGGGCACTTAACCGCCGAACAGATCGTAAAAAAATACATAGAGCTGGGATATGACGGCATCTGCATCACCGACCATCTGCATCAGGAATATATCGATACCCTCGACACCAAACAATGGTATTCAATCGCGGATGCCTATCTTGCCGGGTACCGCACCGCCAAAGAGTGGGGTGACAGGCTGGGGCTGTCCGTCATTTTGGGTGTGGAGATCCGCTTTCCGGAGAGCGAGCGGGATTATCTTTTGTATGGTGTGGACGAGATGTTTCTCTACCGCCATCCTTTTCTGTACGATACGACACCACAGGCGTTTTATGGCACGTTCTGCGATGAGGTGCTGATTATACAGGCGCATCCCTTTCGAAATTATGAATTCATCCATGAGGGTTGCATCCACGGATTGGAGATCGTAAACGGCAATCCGCGTCATGCGAATCGCAACGACAGGGCGCTGCAATACGCACTGGACAACCCGGATTTGTTTCGCCTCTGTGGATCGGACACCCATCGAATCGGAGATGAGGGACAAAACGCTCTGTTGTCGTGCGCGCCGATCCACGATTCTTTTGTGCTGCGCGACACCATTCTGCGCAGAGATTACTCCCTCTGGTCCAAGAATGAGAAAGATATCATTCTTGCCGGTTGCAAAAATATCGGAAAATGCTGAAAATCCATTTTATCAATGTTGCCGATGGGGACGCCATTCTGCTGGAGCATTCCTATGAGGAGAAAACNNGAAAACGCGCTATATTCTGATTGATACCGGAAGGAGCGTATTACAAGACGATCCCTTGTCAAAGCGCATGCTTGCCGTCGACTATCTGAAACGGGCGGATGTCATGCGATTGGAGGGGTTGATTATCACGCATTTGCATCTCGATCACAGCGCGGGGCTGGAAAACATTCTGAATGCCGGCATTGCTGTTGACAACATTTACGCATCGTTCTTTCCGCCCGCGGACGCGGATGATATTATGGCGGATTCCGCCTGTGTCAAGACGATCAGGAATCTGATTGGAAGTCTGAATATCTATCATCAAAACTGTAAGAGGCTGCGTCAGAGCGGATGCGCATTTGTCGAGGTTACCGATACAAGGGACTTTTTCTTCGAGGATTTGCATATCAAGATTATATGCACCGATCCTCTTGCGAACAAGGCGCAAAACAGTATTTTTTCCGATTTGTTTTATCAAAATATTGCGGTTGATGCCGATGACGTTTATGCTGCCGCAGCGGCTCGCAACCCCAATTCTTTGCGCGTCCGGATAACGTACCGGGGTAAAATAATCGAACTTGCGGGAGACAGCTACGGGTCGCTGTGGGAGAACGAGAAGTTGGACAGGTGCGATATCTTCAAGCTGCCTCACCATGGAGACCAGAAATCGATTACCCCTACCATCGCGGAAAAACTGTATCCCAGGTACGCCGTCATTTCCTGCCAGAGAGCGTATATGCCCGAAAAAGACAGACCTTCTCTGCAAATGGCGCAGATGCTCCTTAGCAGAGGATGCAAGGTCTATTTTACCGACAGCTTCGGTGCGCCGTGGAATGATGCGGTTTGCGATTGGGATGCGTGTGTCTTTACAATCACCGATAACGGCGACATTGTTGCGCCATAGTTTTCTTTGGCTTTCGCCTTCGTCAATCATCGATGCATTTATGCCTGTATGTAAGGTTCTTTCCATTTCATCGCGCAACATGTTGTTGACAAATCAAAAGGGGTCGTGTATATTTAACAATCATAACGCAAACGTTTGCATAAATTTATGGAGGTGGAGGAGTATGATTTCCCAAATTGATACGATCTTCTTTGATGTCGGCGCGACACTACGCTATGTTGTGGAGGATGAGCCCTTCGCCAAAGAAGCCGAACGCCAACTGATCAAACTGGTACAATCCACCGAGGAGCACGACGTGTTCTTTGAACGATTGACGGCCAATTGGCGGGCGTATCGAAACCGTGCGAAAACCATCCTGCTTGATTGCTCCGAAATGGAATTGTGGACGCAGTACCTTCTACCCGATTATCCTGTGGAGATCATTGCGCCCAATTCCGCGAAACTGACACGTTTATGGCGCGACCATGACGGACGCAGAGTGCCGCATGACGGGGTTTTGACCGTTGTTCCCGAACTGCACCGCCGCGGCTACAAACTCGGCATCATCGCAAACACCGTGACCGAGACCGAAATCCCGGATTGGCTGTGCGAAGATGGTATTGTGGGGTACTTTACCACGGTGATTTTGTCCTCCAAAGTGCGTTTGAGAAAACCGGATCCGGCTATCTATGAGCTTGCCGCGCGCTGTGTTGGGTCGCCGCCGGAAAACTGCGTGTATATCGGTGATAATCCCATGCGGGATGTCGAAGGGGCGTATGACGCCGGCTTTAGCGCCATGATTCTTTTTGAGGACGCGGGTGCCGCGGACAGAGAAGGAGAGCTTCCGGCTGCTGAGCCGACACACAGGATTCGTGCCATCCCGGAGCTGTTGGATATTTTTTCCGATCGTGGCTGAAGCAACGTTTTAATGAAGATTGAGATGCCTTCTTGGAGGATGTCATGAAAAAACCGGAAAACATCACCGCGATATTTCTTGATTTGGGTGATACATTTCGCGTCATTCGCGAAGACGAAGCATACAAAACCAACGCAAAGAAGGAAATTGCGCGGTTGCTTGGTGTTGAAACCGACGCCGCGCGCTTCTTTGATGAAGTCATTGAGGTCAGATATCAGGAATATCGCAAGTGGGCGCTGGCAACCATGTGCGAGGCGCCGGAAAACCTGCTGTGGACATGGTGGCTTGCCTTCGATTTTCCGAAGGATTCAGTGAAAAAAAATGCCATGGCGCTCACCTATCAGTACAGACAAACAAAAGGAGAGCGCGTCGTGGTGGATGGCGGTGTGGAAACCGTCAAGGAACTGCAGCGTCGTGGCTACAAGCTCGGCATAGTGTCGGATTTGGTAGGCACGCAAGAGGTGGATGAGTGGTTGGACCGCGATCAACTGCGTCCGTACTTTTGTACGGTGCAGCAATCATCGGTCACTCTGATCCGAAAGCCGCATCCGGCAATATTCTTCTACGCCGTTCGAGAGGCGGGCGTAGATCCTGGGAACTGCTGCTTTGTGGGCGACAATCTCGACAGAGACATCGCCGGCGCAAAGCAGGCCGGCTTTGGGTACACGATTGGGGTTAGATACGAGGGGAAGCGCAACACAAAACTGGAGATTACCGAGGAAAATCGTCCGGATGCCTTCATCACGCATTTTTCTGAGCTTCTCGGCTACTTTCCGACGATTGATTGAGGAGGGAACATGAGCAAGGGTTTTCACGGCGGTGACGCTCTGGCAAGAGCGGTTGAGAGTGCATACCGCAACAATCAGGTGGATTATTCAATGCCGCCCATGGCGCTGGTGGACGAGAACGGCAACGCCGTCGGTAAGATACAGGACGGAGATACCGTCATCTTTTGCTGTAGGCGCGGCGAGCGTGAAATCGAGTTGACCGAAGCGTTTACCGATCCGAATTTCACGGGCTTTGCGCGGAAGCATATGAAAGATCTTCTTTTTGCCATCCTGACACTGTATCATGAAAAGTTCAAAGACCTGCCCATTGCGTTTGCGCCGGAGTGCGTGGATACGCCACTTGCTCAGGTGCTTTCGGCGCATGGCATTCGACAGTTTCATTGCGCGGAATCCGAAAAGTTCGCGCACGTCACCCATTTCTTCAACGGCGGCCACAACGCGCCGTTCCCCGGAGAGGATGATGTTTCCATTCCCTCGCCCAAAGGCGTGGCATTTGACCAGGTGCCCGAGCTTCATCTTCCCAAGGTTTGCGAAAGAGTCAAGCAGGCGATCAATGACCAGTACGGATTTATTGTCGCGAATTTTGCAAACGGTGATGTTATCGGGCATACATCAAGCACAGAAGCCAAGTTGACCGCGGTAAACGCTGTTTCGGAATACGTGCACGAGGTTACGGCACATGCCAAGACCAAGGGCTATACGATTCTGATTACCGCGGACCACGGAAACATCGAAACACTGCGTGACAGCCAGGGCAAGCCCCATGTGGCTCATACAACCAGTCAAGTGCCGTTTCTCGTCGTTGATCCGAGGCACGAAAGCATCGTGCTCCGAGACGGTAAACTTGCCGATGTCAGCCCGACGATCTTGAAAATACTCGGCATTGAGAAACCCGCCTTGATGCAGGGAGAATCCTTGATAACCGAGGGAGGAGTCCATAACAATCGCGTCATGCTGTTGATTTTGGACGGCTGGGGCATTGGAAGCGGCGATGAGAATGACGCGCTGTTTGTCGCGGATACGGAAAAATGGGACGCGTTGCTTACGCGGTATCCCAACTGCCGCTTGGATGCGTCCGGAGAGGCGGTTGGACTTCAAGCGGGAAAGGCCGGCAATTCGGAGGCGGGGCACACAAATCTTGGCGCGGGCAGAGTGGTGCTTCAGGATGACGTGCGCATCGATAACGCCATCGCAGACGGAACTTTCGAAAAAAACCCCGTGATTTTATCGTGCATCGAGCGCGCGAAAGAAAACGGCAGACCGCTGCACCTGATCGCGTTGCTTACAAAAAGGTCGAGCCACGGTAGCATTGATTACCCCATTGCCATCACAAGGATGGCGGAGGGTGTCAAGGATGTGTTTATCCACATCATATTCGACGGACGTTCCACGGATCCGGGCAGCGCGCCGGCGCTGCTTCGTGAACTGGATTCCACGCTTTCGAGCATCGGCAGGGGAGTTATCGTTGACGGGGTAGGCAGGGGCATTGCGCTGGACAGGGACTTGAATTATGACAAGATAAAGCGCGCGTACTGCTCCATGACGGTCGGCACGGAAGGGAATTACAAACGATAGATAAAAGGAGGTGGCATATGATTTTCGCTTCAAGTCTTTTTGATCCGATGAATCTATCCAATATTCAGCTGAATGCAGGGCAAATTGTGACGCGTCTGCTTGTCGCCATGCTGATAGGTGCGGTCATCGGAACCGAGCGTGAATTTACCCATAGACCTGCGGGGATTCGCACATATACGCTTGTTTCGTTGGGCTCCTGTGCGGTCATGATAACCAGCCAGTTAATTTTTCTGCAATACAGCCAGCACGGCGCAATGCCGGATCCGGGCAGACTCAGCGCTCAGGTGATTGCGGGTGTCGGCTTTCTTGGTGCGGGTACGATCCTTCGCGAGGGTGTAGCGGTCAAGGGGCTTACGACCGCGGCAGGTCTGTGGGCGGTGGCGTGCCTCGGCATCGCAATCGGCGCGGGTTACTACATAGTCGGCGGAGTGGGTGCGGTGTGTTTGCTTGTGACACTGGTGGTCCTTGAATGGGTGCAACGCCGGATTATGCACAGAAGAAACGAAATCTATTCGTTTCGGGTGCTTTGTGATGATCAAGTGAAGGCACTGGAGAGCATATATGCGCTCTCCGCAAAGAACAACGGCAGGCTGAGAGATATTCAGCTCGCAAGGGACGAGGAAAGTAGCAGCAAGAACGTGGCAATCCTGTTCCGCATCGACTTTTCCGGCAGACGTGCCATTGGGAATTCGGTTAACTTCTTTAAGGATTTGAGCATCGATAAAGAAGTGGCATCTGTGAAGATGGAACGACTCAATATGTGAGTGAGGCCATGAACGCTTACGATGTAATGATAATCGGTCCCGCGACCAGGGACATCAATATTGATTACACCGGCGTGGAGGATCGGCGTGTAGGCGGCGCCGTGTCTTTCTGCGCGGCGTCCGCCGCAGCAACGGGCGCCAAGGTATTTGCGGCGGTGAAGATTCATCCGGACGATGCCGACATTATGGATGAGATTCCGCTATCGGATTGCGACAAGATCATCCTTCCGGCAGTACGCACCACGCTGATGCGCAACGAGTACTTTACGCAGGATAGGGAGCGGAGACAGTCGAATTGCCTTGCGCAATCCGATACCGTGCAATTGTCCGAAATACCGAATCATTCCTGCAAGATTTATCACCTTGCAGGGCTGCTGTACGGGGATTTTTCCGAAACGCTGATTCGCGGTCTTGCAGATAGAGGCAAGCTGTCTGCCGATGCGCAGGGTTTTTTGCGGCACAATGTGGACGGAAACATGGAGTTCTTCGATTGGAAGGACAAGGAGAAGCTGCTGCCCTTTTTCTCATTTTTGAAGGTGGACGCATTGGAGGCGGAAATACTGACAGGTGAGGCGGATCGTGTTGCGGCGGCCAAGAAACTGCACGCAATGGGCGCGCATGAAATTCTGCTTTCACACAACAAGGAAATGCTGATATTTGACGGGAATGCCGTTTATACCTGCCCCGTCAAGGCGCGCAACCTTCGCGGCAGGACAGGGCGAGGAGACACATTCACGGGTGCTTATCTTGCGATGCGGCAAATGGGTGACGATATCGAGACCGCCCTGAAATATGCGACAGCATGCGTATCCCTCAAAATGGAATCCGTAGGGGTGTTTCGCGGAACTCGTGAGGATGTGGAGGCGTATTATGCCGAATTCTATCATTGAGGGGGATGGCTATCTTATCGGAATAAACCTGCCCGGCACAAACCTTGCGGGAGTTGAGAACGCATTGCGCACTATCTCAGAAGACGGCTTTCAAGCGTGCGAAATCAATCTTTCAACCCTTCCCTTTATTCTTTACGGCGACATAAAAACCGAGGTTGTAAGCTTTACCAAGGCCATCATGGAAAAGTACGATCTTGTTTATACCGCGCATGCAAGCTACGGGCTGGACCTTCGCAATGCCTCCACACTGCCGTTGCATCAAAAGGTGCTCAACGCTTCTGTTATGGTGTGCAGCATGCTGGGCATCGACAGGCTGAACGTCCATTTTGAGGAACATTCTCCCGTTGCGGAGCAGGAGCAACTCTTCTTTGAAAGCATCATCCGCGCCGCCGACCTCGGGCAGGATCTTGGCGTTGCCGTAAACGTGGAGAACATTGAGGTGGAGGATGCGCGGCTCGCGCTTGACGCTGTGAAACGCGTCAACCATCCCAACTGCAAAATGACTTTGGATCTGGGGCATCTGTACATCTCCGCAAACTATTTCGGTTATGATTATTTCAAAACGCTTCAGGATTGCCTGCCGTACCTTGGGCACCTGCATATCAACGACAACTACGGCGTTTTTGAGCCGATGCGCATGACCAACAAGCCTCTTTATGATACGCTTGACAAGGGGAGCCGTTTCACATTCGGTTTGGGGGATATTCACATCCCGCCATTTTGGGGTTCTGTGCCGATTGCGAAATCCTTGAAAATAATTCGCGACAGCGGGTACCGCGGCATTTGGCTGTGTGAATACTACAGCGACAGATTCTCGCCGTTCAATCATCAGGTGTATACCGACGTGCTAAGCTGTCTGCGCAACGAATAAATCTGCCGAAAAAGCGTACCATGCTCTCTTGCAAACAACACCGATGCCCGGAATTGAGGGGTGGTTGGCATGAAAAAAACCATTGATTTTACCAAGGGCAATCTCGTAAAAGGGATTGTTTTGTTTGCTTTACCAATTTTGTTCAGCGAACTGCTGCAGAATCTCTACAACAACGTGGATGCGCTTGTGGTCGGCAATTTCGTGGGCAGTGATTCTTTGGCTGCCGTCAGTGTATCGGCTCCGATTACAAAACTGATTGTCGGCTTTTTTACGGGCTTGAGCACGGGTGTTACGGCTCATTTGTCGCAATTGTTCGGCAGTGGCAGAGATATGC
>LSQX01147277.1_pt1 | contig 11309 bp, 9 predicted proteins | sample 654561 | NCBI WGS metagenome assembly LSQX01 (sample SAMN04489861, study PRJNA283612) | anaerobic digester metagenome | isolation source: 4 biogas reactors fed with cattle manure at either 37C or 55C with and... | place: Denmark: Kongens Lyngby | collected 2014 | reverse complement strand
GAACAGTTTATTTATCCGAAAGCTGAATAATATTCTTTCACTCCCCCTTGGGGACTCTTTTCACACACCAACCATAGCAATCTGGGGCAGCCGCTTCCATTCTCTTTGCAGCAGGAATAACACAACGAGCGCTGCCATAGTGTCGGCAATGGGATAAGCCACCCATACTCCCGTAATTCCCCAAAATTCAGGCAGAATAAAAAGCAACGGAATCAGTCCGATAACCTGCCTGAAAAGTGTGGCAAACATGGCTAACTTTGCCTTTCCGATGGCCTGAAAAAAATGGGAGGCAACTATCTGAAATCCCACAATCGGAAAGGCAAGCACAACCAACCGCAATCCATGAACAGAAATTGAATACAGTTCCTGGCTGTCGTTGTTGAACAGGCGCACCAGCAAACCGGGAACAGATTCAATGAACACAAAAGCTGAAATTCCAATGGCGCTTGCTGCAATCAGCGAAATGCGGAGCGTTTCCTTCACCCGACCGATGGAGCGCGCGCCGTAGTTAAATCCGATAATCGGCTGGGAAGCCATATTTAGTGCAACAATAGCCATCACCACAAGCGATGCCACTGAATTGATGATTCCCATGGCTCCGACTGCCAGGTCGCCTCCGAAAAAAATCAGCTTCTTGTTCAGTAATCCCTGTACCAGACTGTTGGCAATCTGCATGGAAAAAGGCGCCATCCCGATAGAGAAAATTTCAATAAAAATCTTCTTGTCCAGGCGGATATTTTCATTCCGAAGTTTGAGCACAGAGCGTTTCCCCCTGAAATGCGCCAATACCCACACGACCAGAATAGCCATAGAAATCACAGTGGCATAGGCAGCGCCCTTAACACCCATTCCGAAGCCGAAAATAAATATCGGGTCAAGGATAATATTGGTTCCGGCGCTCAGAATCATGGACATCATGGCAATCCGTGCATTTCCTTCGGAACGGATGACATTGTTCAGGGAAAATCCGATAATGCTCAGCGGCGTTCCGGCAAGAATAATATTCAGGTAGTCGTTTGCAAACTGAAATGTTTCATCGGTTGAGCCAAACGAGAGCAGAATGGGTTTCTTTAAAAAATAAATTACAGCCATCACAATGACGGAAACCAGCACCATCAGCGCAAGCCCGGTTCCCAGCGTCTGTTCCGCGCGCTTCATATCCCTTTTTCCCATGTTGATGGAGACATAAACACCGGTTCCGATTCCGATCAGCATACCAAATCCCTGCATGATGAGCATTATCGGAAAAACAACAGAGAGACCGGACAACGCTTCCGCACTTACGCCCTGCCCGATGAAAATACGATCCACGATATTATAGAGCGCATTGACAAAAACACCTACAAATGCCGGAAGGAAATATTTAAACATCAACTGTTTAATATTCGCATCGGCTAATTCATCAACTTTTTTCATGCGGCGCAAAGTTAATGAAATCAACAATACATATTTTTCCCTGAAAGAGAGATAAGCCGGATATAAGCAGAAATTTCACACTATTCGCTCTGATTTTTTTAAAGACGAAAAAATGCAATCCTGCAAACTTCCAATTTACAAAGAATCATTTTGGATAAAGTACCCTTCAGGATAAATCCAATCTTTACCGTTCAGTAAACCGGCAATGAAGTATATGTAGTTTTTCAAATATAAAATCCTTTTAATCCGTTAACTTTACCTGCTCAAATTTCCATGCAGAAAACCGGGTTAAAAATATCATTCATCTTCATGTTTCTGTTTGCCCACGCAGCAGGAATTGCGCAATCTGATAAGGGGCTGCTCCCCTACTTCAACAAATTGCTTTTGAATCCCTCGTATGCCGGATTTAACAAGGACACCCATGTCGGCAGCGAGTTACTGTTTTTTGCACAGCCGGAAAGAAACCTGAACCATTCCTACACACTCACTTATGACAAGTGGTCGGAGCCTCTGAAAACAGGAATGGCATTTTATTTCTATCAGGGGCTTGCCGGCAAAGTGAACACCAACACTACCGGCGCCGGTTTCACTTTTGCAAAACCATTCAGGATCAGGGACAAAAGTGAACTTATCCCTTCAATGAACTTCAATGTTTACTGGGCAACCAAGCAGTGGTTTGTCCATTTTTTGGATGGACTGTACGGACTTGAGCACAAACCGGCAAGCCTGCCCGGGGAAGAACTTATGAGGTATCCGGCAATTCAGCCGGGAGCGGGGTTATTGTGGAATTCTCATGCCTATGAAATTGGAATATCCGGCTGGTATTCCCTCTTTCAGGCTACGGCAACTGAAGTTGAAATTGAAGCACAGACACCTTACCATATTCTTTTTTATTTCACACAAAAAAGGAAAGGCACAAGAAAAGGGCTTGTTTCACATCAATACACGGCAAAACCCGAAATTACCGTTCTTTATTCGGAAAACTTTTTTATTTCAAGGACAGGTTTGCGGATAGAACGCGTAGATCATCTTTTGGGCGTATTTTTACAGAATGATTTTACCGGCAAAGTTCACGGAATCGGGGGCGCTTTTGGATGGAATTTTCAAAACTTCAAAATAAACTTTTCCGGTGGCGGAGCCTATTCTTTTCAATATAAAAAACCGACAATGTTTGCTGAATTTAACCTTGGCCTGATTATCCCCTATTTGCACATCAATACAGAAAATCCCTGGGCAAGGCCACCTGACTCGCTTTAATTTTGTTTCTTTACCAAAAGCCGGAATCCATGCGTTTATTCATTCATTTCATCCTGTTTTTAACTTCGGTGGGCGCACTTTTCGCCCAGGATTCCAACTTTTCGCAGTTTTTTGCCAATCCGCTCTATCTGAATCCTGCGCTGACAGGAACTTCAGAGTTGTCAAGGACAACAATAAACTACAGGAATCAGTGGCCACAAAAGGGAGCAACTTACACCACATACTCCGTTTCATACGATCAATTGCTTAAAAATTCCAAAACCGGACTGGGTTTTCAGATGCTCCGCGATCAGGAGCTGAATCATGTGATCAATAAAAATTCGGCATCCCTGTTCTATTCCCATCACATTCAATTGGGGCTTGAAAGTTTCATGACTTTGGGAATGCAGGGCGGACTGACGCTTAAGCAATTCAATATCAACCATCTTGTTTTTCCGTCAGATATAGATCAGCTGAGTGGGGAAATCACGGAATATATCACTGCAGGCTATTCGGATGAAAAAAAGCTTTATCCCGACTTTGCCGTGGGCGCCGTGGGTCAGCATGGTGAATATTTCTGGGGCGCTGCGGTTCATCACCTCACCCGTCCTGATGAATCCATTATCAGGGGAGACCAGAAAGGGAAAGTTCCGGTTAAGGTAACCCTTCATGCCGGAGGCATGATGTTCCGCCTCCATCACGGTTTGTTGTCGAGGATATTTACACTTTCCCCAAATATTTTATACCAGCAGCAAGGCAGTTTCAAACAACTGAATTTTGGGGTTTATCTTGTTGAAAAATCATTTTTGATTGGTGGATGGTACCGGAACAACCTGGATGTGAGACCCGATGCATTGATTGCGATGGCTGGCTTCACAGCTGGTAAATTTCGATTTGGATACAGTTTTGACCTGACTTTGTCAAAATTATCAAACTACAGCTATGGAGCGCATGAAGTTTCGTTGATGTTTGGTCTAGGAAAAAAGAGAGAGTCACTTCACCGGGACAGACTATTGATTCCGATGATTTGAAACCACTTGGGAAGGCGGTTTCACTATAACAACTACAGCTCCTGAAGAATTAGCGGATGGTTTGTTCATCTTTTTTTTCGTCTTCTTCCAACTGCCAGGCTACTACAAACCGCACATGGGTTGTCTGGTATCTTACCGTTTTACGCACCTGTTCTTTTTCCGGAAGGTAGTTGTCAAATTCACTTTGATATTTTAAAACCCGTTGTATCATAATAAGTATATACGCACAAATGCAAAATTTGTTTCACAATACATCAAAATATCATAGTAATTGTTCCCTGCTGTTTGTGTTTGTTCCCTAAAAAATCAAAATATTCGATAACCCACGGATATACCCCTGCGGGTGCAATTTTTCCATTTTTCATGGTTCCGCTCCAACCGGTTTCCTGACTTCGCGACTCAAAGATCGCCTCTCCCCAACGGTTGAATATCAATAACCGGTAGCCCTCATCAACCATCCCTTCCGAATAAATCCGAAATTCCCTGTTTTCAGGTTTTTCTGCATTTGGCGAAAAAACAGTGGGTGGAAAAATCCGGTCAAAAGCAATGACTACCTGAGCTGAAGCAGAATCGGTGCACCCGAAAGAGTTGGTTGCCAGAAGAGACACATCATATCTCCCCATTTCTTCATACCGGTGCTCCGGGCTTACCAGCGCACTGAATGCCCCATCTCCAAAATCCCAGTCATACCGGACTGCATCCTGGTTAAAGTTCTCAAATGAAATCACCGGCTGATTAATTGAAGCGGCCTGCGGTGAAGGACTGAAAGACGCCTTCGGAACCGGATAAGCTGTTATCATCTTTTTGACTGTACTGCTGTTTTCACATCCTTCGGCGGAGATTACCTTCAGCGAAACGTCAAAACTCCGGGTCTCGGTATCTGTATTTTTATAGCTGTGCAGAGGTTTTGGGTCATTGGAAGTGCTTCCGTCACCAAATTCCCAGAAAAATTTATCAATGGGTTCCGTAGAGTCATTATCAAACTGAACGCTGAGCGGTGTACATCCTTCCGGATTTTCAGCCCAAAAATCAAGAATAGGCTGAACGGTTACCGGTATCTTATAACTATCAATGCAACCGTTTTCATCAATCCGCAAACCCACCGATCTTTCCATCATACCATACCCCAATGGAATTTCTACAGACTTTGCATTGATTCCCGAAAAGTATAAAGTATCGCTGGAATACCAGTCAAAACGTACATCCCCAACTGTTTCCCCATCAAAATCCAGCTCCACGTTATATCCCCTGCACGTGGTCTCATCCAACCGGAAACGCGCCACCGGCTGATGCTGATACTTCACCGTAACTATTTCGGAGTAGGTGCATTGGTGCTGATTGGTAAACTGAATTTCAAAATCATATAGCCCATACACTTTATCTGGAACGATGAGCTTCGGGTATGTGGAAAATTCATTTTCCACAGAACATCCATTATTCAAAGGAATCACTTTACTGTCAACTTCTTCGTCGAATTCCAGGTGCAATGTTTTGGTATTATTGCCACACATCAGCGAAGTGAAATCAACAAGCTGCATTTTCGGTTTTTGACTCCAGTCCACCAATGCCGACGCCGAAAGCTGTACCTCCGGATCGCCTGGCATCCCGCCAAATTCCACGATATATCCCTTTGGTTCGTAATAACCTGATCCGCCCTGGTTGGGAAGATCGTTCCATGATTTTGAAATGGTGGAAGGATTCCAGTTCACATGCGCATAATCTTCACCGCCTGAATTATTCGGCTCCCCGTTGTTCCAAAATGAAAACTCTCCGTTGACAGGATATCCGCTTCCGTTCCCCTGCCAAAACTGAGTTCCGGCTTCGGGGCCTGTCACCCACTTCCAGACACCTTCCACCTCTTCATCGGAAGCGCCAATCCATCCTACGCCATCAATTTTTGACCATATAAAATCATTTTCTTCTGCTGAAGTAATCGTGGCAAGGTATCCCTGCAATCCGTAATAGTTCATTTTTTCAGCAGCTTCTTTTGCTGCTTTCCATGTAATTCCGGTATCCCTAACATACCGGTAGAAATGGCCGGTGTGAGGAAGGTAATCGGCATCAAGCAGAGAAACCGAAAATGAGCGGGGAGTCTGGTTTGGATTTGCAGCAGTATTCTCATAAAAAACCTTCCTGACCTCCTCCTCATATTCTGCGGCAGTCCCGATTCCGGTCAGTTCCAGATTGCCGTAATTGACGTCCCATTTGTGAGTAAATTTGCTCCCGGAATAAAACAGAACATCTTGCCCTTTTTGGTAATTTGCAATTGAAATTTTAATTCCGTCCTCTTTATTCTCAAAAAGGATATTATTGATGATAATTTCAGGCATGACAGCAACGGGACCATCACAATAGAAAATTGTTCCGGCATGTGAATTATCAATACGGTAATCATCCGCCGGCTTATCTGAATATGCAAAGCCGGTAAACTGAAGCAGAAAAAATATGACAGGAAGTACCGGTTTTAAAAAATTCATCTTTTATTTTCCTCCCGAAGAGAAATATTTCATAAACTGTGACCGCTCATAAACCATCGGATCAGGAATGTTCTTGTAGGAAAGTCTTCCCCTGAACTCATCCAGGTTTTCAAACTGCCACTTTTTCATAAATGCTGTGATTTCTGCCAGGATTTTCGGAATGATTTCATTCCCGTTCACATAGAGGGTAGAGCACAACTGGGTTGTCTGTGCCCCGGCAAGCAGTTGTTTGATAACAGCGCTCCCATCATGGATTCCTGTGGATGCAGAAATATCCATATTGGTAATTTTGGAAGAGACCAGTCCCACCCAGCGCAGGGTGTGACGAATTTCAATGGGCGAACTAAAAATCTGCGAGGAGGTCAGTTCCAGTTTATCGATGTCAATATCCGGTTCATAAAACCGGTTAAACATCACCACACCTTTGGCTCCGAATGCTTTTAGCTTATCAACCATAGCAATGATATTGCTGTGGTAGAGGCCGATTTTCACCGATACAGGGACAGAGACCTCCTTTTTCACTTTCTGAAGCACGTTATAGTAAAGCTTTTCGATGGCATCAGAGTCCTCACGGCGGTCAACCGGCACATAAAAAATGTTCAGCTCCAGCGCATCGGCTCCGGCTTCCTGAAACTCACGGGCAAAAGTGATCCATTCACTGGCCGAAACGCAGTTCACACTGGCAATGACGGGAATTTCCACAGCTTTTTTAGCTTCAGAAATCAGCTCTACATGTTTTGTCACCACATTGTTGCGCAGGTAGTTGCGGATATAATCCTCAGCCTCCGGGTAGGAAACGTTGTGGTAGTCCTTGAGCAGCATACCGGTCAATTCGTTGTTGATCTGTTCTTCAAAAATGGATTTCAGAACGACTGCCCCAATGCCCGCATCCTCCAGTTTTTTTATTTGTCCAACCGAATTGGTGATTCCGGAACTGGCCGCAATGAGCGGGTTTTTCAATTTCAATCCCAGATAAGTTGTTTCTAAATTTGCCATTTGTTTCAGCGAATTAAAGATTGTTGTAATTGATTATTTTTAATAAACTTTATGTCAGCGGGCACCAAAAATCGTACTGCCAATCCGGACAATCGTACTTCCTTCCTCCACAGCAATGGGATAATCATCAGACATTCCCATTGAAATTTCCCGGAACGCTTTGTTCTTTTTGAAATAATCCTTTTTGAGGGTTCCGAAAATATGTTTCAGCATACGGAATTCATTGCGCACCTGCTTTTTGTCTTCGGTGAAAGTAGCCATCCCCATAACTCCTGCAATCGTAACGTTCTTTAACGCACCAAACTCCGGCGAGTCAAGCATGTCGAATGCCTCTTCTTCGGAAAAACCAAATTTTGTGGATTCGTCGGCAATGTGAAATTGCAAAAGACAAGGGATATTCCGGTTATTTTTTTCAGCTTCCCGGTTTATGGCTTTCAGAACCCTGAAAGAATCCACACCATGAATCATACTTACAAAGGGCGCCAGGAATTTCACCTTGTTCCTTTGCAGATGTCCGATAAAATGCCATTCAATGTCTTTTGGAAGCTGCTCGTATTTTTGAACCAACTCCTGCACCTTATTCTCCCCAAAAACTTTATGTCCCGATTCATAAACCTCCGTAATTATTCCGGGAGATACGGTTTTGGTAACGGCAACAAGTTTCACCCCGGCAGGCAGGGATTTTTTAATTTCTCTTATATTTTCTATGGTATTCATTCAAGCAAAATTTTAATGAACACTATCTCTATGAAAACTTTCCATCTTCACACAGACCTGTACAAATTCAGAAAAGGCCGCTGTGCCTATGTAGTCAGACGAGCTTTTGCTGCAAGAACATGCCTCCATAAACGCTCAGTAACAGTTTCGTCGAACTAATTTTTTAAAACAATAAACTATTAAAAGATTACACTATGGTAACAGCGACCCTGTTGTCCACAAAGATATAGTATTTTACGGAATACATAATGGAAAGGCCTATTCAATTGAATTATACATTTTTCACCGATGGTTCTCAGAGGTACAAGCCTAAAGCAAAAGGCTTCTTATTGTTGGCTTTGGCGCTCTGATGGCAAGAATCAGCGCATTTTTATCAGAATGATTAAATAAACTGGTGGGTTTATCTGCCGGACAAATTGTCAATTCACCTTCATCAATCGTTTTGATTAGCTCTCCCGATTGCACAACCGCACTCCCCCGGCTCACATACAGCAATGCAGGGATTGGTGAAAGAAACGGCCTTACCCTATCCCCCGGACGTAAGATTACCTGACGAATCTGTATCTGTGGATTATCATACAACTCTCTGATATCCAAATTATGAGGATTGCTGACAATCGGTATTTTTCTCCAATTTTTAATTTTCATTTTAAAAAAAATTATCATTCAAATTATTTTTCCGGGAAAATACCGGAATACTCAGAAACTGAATTTTATTTTGGCATACAGCATATCATTTGAACTGAACTGCCCGAAACGGCCTTCTGTGCCTGTAAAAATATTTGCTCCGGCCTGAATATCAAATCCGTCGGCAAAAGCATAAGTCAATTTTGGCCTGATTAAAGCATCTTTCGTTGTCAATCCTACATAGCTAAAAAGCTCAATCCATAATTTTTCTCTGAAAAAGTCTTTTTTAGCCAAAAATGTCATTGTTGTTTCAAACTGATCATTTCGGATTTCATCTTCATAATCGAGAATTACTTCCTGAATAAACTGCGAACTAAGAACAATTCCTGCAAGATTATAATCAATGCCTGCCATATAATGGAGGAAATCTTTTTTTACGGTTCCATCTTTTGCAGCGGGCGCGTTTGTCTGAAAATATCTGCCGTTGTAATACCCTAACTCACTTCGAAGAACCAATGGCCCGACCGGAAGGCCAAAACTACCTCCGGCCAAAGAGACCCTGTGATATTCCGGGCGTGCTGTTAATCCTGTGAGTGCGCCGGTTTCCTGATTGACATGTTTTGTTATGTGATACGCGGGATCATCGTAATTAAATGTTCCGGCTACCAGCTCAAAATCAATTTTTGAACCTAAGGATGAATACCTTGCAAACAGTTCACTATTTTCAAGCGATGGAGAAACTTCCGACGTGGAATAATCAAATACCGGCTCAACAGGGAAAGGCATAGCCGGCTGCCAGATGGAGCCTCTGCCCGGAAGTTGTGTGGGTGTAAACACTGGTATCCATGTTAGCTCAAAAGTATTGCTTTTCAGGTAATAGCTCAATTTAGCTGCGGTTACGCCTATCCGAATTTCCTCAAAATCGGGCAATAAAAACTCACGCAGGTCTTTGGGAGATACCACATCAGTGATAAATACCCCCTCTGCCTTTCCGTAAATAATCTGTTGCTTTCCTATTCTTAAATCGAAATTATCAAAATTGAGATCCATATAGGCTTCCCGTAATCCCAGTTCCAATTCCCGGTCAAAATAGTGATACAGGTATGGATTGGCTTTAAAAGCTACCCGGCCATATTTTTTTTCAATATTAACGCTAAGCGTATTCTGCAGTATTGAAAATTCATTGTTTTCAGCAGTCAACACACCGGTATAGTTTCTTACATAGCCGGAAATTACAGGTGCATCCTGCGCTTTGGCTGTTAAGCCAATGAAAATTAGAAGAATAGTTAAATATCTGTATTTTGATTTCATGGTAAAATATTTATGGGATAATTAAAAACAGCAGGTTGCTTCACAAGTCACATTGCTATTGTTCAGATACCTGAAGTCATTGTTCTTTCTGAAAACCAATTGTCTTTTAATCCCTGATCATATTGAACATTAGTAAAATTCATCAAAGTCTTATGTTTTTTCTGAACGTTATTCATTTCTGTTTCCAGAATAGTCCAGATTCCTGAAATTTCATCAAATTTTTTGATGGTTAGTGTTTTTAACAAGCTTCCTTTGGCATCATAAAATTCCCGTTTCAATCCAAGAAAATTATCCTTCATCACCCAGCTTATTGTCTTGGAATACATATAGCCAGTGGCTTTGGGTGTGCTTTCCACCACATAACAATTATTTCCGTCAATGGATTCTTCGCGCACGAGCTTATGATTATCTTCATCGGGATGGCGGTCGCCAAGATCGTCATAAGTAAAATCAGACCCCATAAAGTAATCGCTTTTCCCCTCACTTGAAATGCGTTTAATTCTTTTCAGGGCAGGCAGATATATCCATTGGTCATCTTCGCGCCCATCGGAATAACTCCAGTTCATAAATGATGTGTTTTTCACATCAGCGGGAGACAGGAAAAACATGATCTTTTTTTCAATCTTCCCGTCATCCCTGCTGAACTGCTTCAGATTTCTGACCCGTTGCTCACCACGACTATTTTCCAGTGTCATAACCAGCTCTCCCTGCATATCATCACCGGAAGGCATTGAATACACTTTTTCCATAATTTGCTGCCCGGTTAATTGAGCGGCAGCCGGTTTCATAACAAAAATTGAGATTAACCCAATCCATACTAAGTTTAAAAAATTTGTTTTCATAATGAATTCTCCTCTATTATTTTAAGATTTATAATTTATTATTTTATTTAAAAGCAAATGCCTGTATTCCAATCCGCAAAGTATTTATTCTGCGGTAAAATTGCATGTTGTAATAGTCTTTTCCACTGTAGAAATTCAGAAAAAAACTGACGTCGCTCAGTGCCCTGGGGCGGTATGCCATTGTTGCCGAAAAGTTAAAGCGCTCCTTCAGATTGAAAAATGCAACATGGTCAATGTTTCCAAACAGCCAGGCGGATTCGACTCTTGTCTGCACCTGCGGTTGTGAAAAATGTCCTGACTGCGCTGGTTTTGGTTTGTGCCCCGGAAAACGGAATATCCTAAAACTATTATTCCATCTCAGAAAGCTGTATTTTCCATTCATCTCATCTTCTCTCCCGATATTGGGATGAAGCTCTACCGAAGTACGAAAATATTCGGTAGTATTTTGAAATGGCAAGAGATTCCGGTTGATAAAAATTCCAAATTCAACCAGGTTTGTTGCAAAGTTTCCTGTTTCAATGTTGTATGAGCCATCCTCGTTGTAAAATTCTCCGTCCTGCCCGTTGGAATGATGCTCCAGCATAAGAAAGAGGTAGCTTGCATCATACTTTTCCCCAAAAGTTGACCTGAGTTGTCTGTAAAAAGTAATATTGGGC
>LSQX01142047.1_pt1 | contig 11309 bp, 6 predicted proteins | sample 654561 | NCBI WGS metagenome assembly LSQX01 (sample SAMN04489861, study PRJNA283612) | anaerobic digester metagenome | isolation source: 4 biogas reactors fed with cattle manure at either 37C or 55C with and... | place: Denmark: Kongens Lyngby | collected 2014 | reverse complement strand
GGGGCGCTGACTCTGCTCCTGCCCAAAAGCGCCGACCTGCCGCTGGATCTCACGCCCTATCCCACGATTGGCATTCGAATGCCAGATTATGCTTTTACCCTCAAATTATTGAATGAAACCGGCCCCCTGGCAACCACCTCCGCCAATATATCCGGCGGACTCAACCCGGTCAACGCCAGGGAGGTATTGGATCAATTGGATGGGCGGGTGGATCTGATTCTGGATGGCGGGCAAACGCCGGGTGGGACAGCGTCAACCGTCATCGATGCCTCAGGGTATCAATTAAAGGTTCTCCGGCAGGGACCCATCAGCCTGGATGATGTTCACGCCCTTTTCAATCAGGAATAACCACAGAAGCCGGGATCTGATTCATTCTTTGGCGAAAATAGCTGTTCATTAGCCTGCCCCAGTGATCTGCTGTTCTTGACCCGCTGGTGAGACACCAGCGGGAACGGAAAAAGAAACGTAGCCATGGTGAAATGTGTTTTTCGCTGGTGAGGTACCAGCATAAACATTCATTTAAAATCTATATCTCAGTCGGCAGGGTCACGCTTGCTGGACCTTCTCGGTCTTCAGATTGATCAGGTACGACATCGGGGATTTCTGTTTCAATATGGCGGATGTGGGGATTGAAATAGGCTATCCCGCTGATTAATAGCACAAGAAAACCACTGCAAATCAACATCAACCCAATGCCACGTCCGGGGCCAACACCCAACAGCGCTCCGATAAAGGTATCAGCCAGCGGACCACCAACCAACAGCAAAGGACTGAAAACCTTATCTGCCAGGATGCCGCTTAACAGATATGCAAAAGGCATCATCGACATTGAAATCATGCTGCGCGTTGCAAACACACGACCCTGAACGCCTGGCTCGACCTTGGATGCAAAAAGGGCAGAACTCGGTCCTGATCCAAAGGGAATAAAAAACAACAGGATAAACATCCCCGAAGCAATAAATGTCAGAGAAGTTCGAAAGCCCGCAATGATGAACCCCAATGCGGATAATGAGATTGCACCAACAATCATTTTTACCCGATTTTTCTCAGAACCTCCCCACAGACTCATCAAAGTGCTGCCTGCCAGCATCCCGGCGCCCATGACCGTCTGTACAAAACCCATACTGGTGGCAGTGCTGAATGAGAGCACCAAAGGGCCGATAAGGACAGATGAAATATTTGCCAGAAAATTTACGCCCGCAAAATAAATCAATAATCCCAGCAATCCCCGTCTTTCTGAAAGGTATCGCCATCCAATTGCAATATCTTGAAAGACCGATCTTTTTTCAGAAGCTTCTTGTTCAGCATGCTCTGGCTGAGGAATAAACACCACGGCAAGCGTGATCATCGCAACCAGATACGTGGCAATATCGATCAGCAGGATTCCACCCATACCAATCAAACCAAAAAGAGCGCCAGCCAGGATCGGTGTCAGGATGGTCTCGATCGCTTCACCCATCTGGACCAGGCTGTTTGCCCGGGTGAGTTGTTGTTTGGGGACCAGCATGACGATCGAAGCAGAATAGGCTGGTTGTTGAAAGGAGGCAAAAATTGAGCCCAAGAAGCTGAACAGGTATACCATCCAAACCTGCATCTGATGTGTGTAAAGTAAATAAGCTGTGGCGATGGTGATCACCCCTGAAAGAGAATCAGAGATCAGCATCACCCTCTTCCGGTTCCAACGATCGGACACAGCCCCTGCAATGGGAGAAAGCAGAATGCGCGGCAGCATGCTGAACAATGCAGTCAGGGCAAAGGGCGTTGCCTGACCGGTTTGGCTGAAGATCCAAACAGCAAGTGCAAAGCCGATCAAGCCTGATCCGATCATTGAGGCGAGTTGACCCACCCAGAGAATAATAAAGGTCTTCATCCCCTTTTGCGATTTAATCATCCTGGTCATTCCCTTTCTGCTTCATTGTTGTTTTTATAAATGTTGGGATAAAGAAAACAGGCGAGGCTGTATTCATTGGCATCATCACCCAAATCCGTTTCCTCAGGAAGTTCAGAAAACTCTTTAATTAACGATCTTAACTTTTCAACGAATTTTTGATAGGATTCATCGCTCAATCGTTTTCGCGAAGAATTAATCACCATGTCGGGTGGCACAGGCTGCACGCCATGTTCAGGGATGGCTTTTCTGGCTTGCAAACTGCGCATCATTTCAGAATGCGTGGCTTCCAACAGGGATGAGACCATGCTAACGACATCCTTACGAGTTTCTCCTGTTGAAAAATCGAGCAAAGTCTTGTCAATTTTGATCTCATCTGCCACAAGCCAATACAGTTTTTCAATCAGGTTGTTAACCACACGGGTCTCGACAACTTCGATCAAACCGTGTTGTTCAAGCAGATTGAAATGGTAATAAAGCCTGCTGTTGGGCAATCCCAACCTGCTGGCAACCTGGTTGACTGTCATGGGTTTGGGGGAAAGGATATCAATGATCTGCAACCGGAGAGGATCTGTCAGGATTTTCACCGTATCAAGATCATCGATAAAAAGGACTGGACTTCTTGAAGATAAGTTTCTCATAAAATTTTTCTTAACCATTAAATTTTATTTTAACGTTCAAATTATTTTAATGCTCGATCTTGTTTCTGTCAAGAAGAATCTTTATCTCGGCTCTTTATCAATCTGATTTTCCCCCATCTATATTTTGGAAGGGATTGGTTCGCTTGAAGTGTTTACGATTTTCATGATAAAACCCGTAGGGTACGCACCGTATTTGTGCGTACCAAAAACGCGGTTTTTAGGATGAACTTCCGCGCATCACGGCACTCTGCCTGGCTAATTTGCCCCCATCCATCCCCCTGAAGGGGTTGGCTCGCTTGAGGTGTTTACGATTTTCATCCTAAAACTCGTAGGGTGCGCACAAATACGGTGCGCACCAAAAATACGGTTTTTAGGATGAGCTTCCGCGCACCATGGCACCCCACCTGGCTAATTTGCCCCCATCCATCCCCCTGAAGGGATTGGCTCACTTGAGGTATTTCAGAATTTTATAACAAAAAAGAGGCTGTCAGGTTTGACAGCCTCTCTATAAATGCGTTAAAAAGGTGACAATTTGTGATTATTCTGAATTTTCAACCTGTTCAATGACTTCAACCTGCTCATCTTTTTCTGCCAATTTCTTTGCTTTCCGCTTGCGGAAAAAACGAATCAGGAAATAAACGCCAACTCCCAGTGGGATCAGGAAGGGCAAGCAAAAGATACCAAACCAGATCAGGGCATCAACCAACATTTGACCGACTTCTATCAATTGCTCTACGGCCCGCTTAACAGTACCCTTGGGCTGCCAGCCTATAACTTCGATCGGTCGGATGGATACCTTGGGTTGAATTCCTAAGCTCAAAGAGGACAGAGCCACAGATTCCTGAAGGTATTTCATCCTTCCCTTGACCACTTCAATTTCACCGCGGTAATAAGTCAATTGCTCGAAGATGTTCAGGACATCCTCGGGTTCCTGGGCGTCATCCATCATCTTGGCCAATGCTGCTTCTGCTGTTTCCAGATTACGCAAACGAGATTCAAGATCTGTATATTCCGCAGTCACATCCTTCCCTGAAACATATTCGGAAAGAACATCTTCAGAAGGGTTTGGCGTCAGCTCCCGGATCGCAGCGATAACCGAATCCAGCTGCCCTGCCGGCACCCTGACTGTCAGGGTGGCACGGGGCAGAGTTCCCCTGTCGGTTGTGGTTTTTGTCAAATTTGAATTAACCACAAAGCCGCCCGCTTTTTGAGTCATCGCGATCACGGCTTGTAATACCGTTTCGGGATCTTCCACTATGATCTCCATATCTGCGTTATATGTAACCATGCGATTGGTAATATCCGTCGTGGAGCTCAATCCAGAGACAAACCCGCCGGCAGATTCTTCAGGTTCAGCCTCATCATATCCATATTCGGCTTCATAGAAATCATAATAAGATTCATACATTGCGGCAGGCTCTTCCACGTACTGCTTATCACTTAAACCTTTCGAAGCTGCACAAGAACCTAATAGCAAACTGAGTGCGATGAGTATTGCAAATGTTTGAAATGATTTTTTAGGCATGTTTTCTCCTTCCTTAATAAACAATTATGACCGTTGTATACCTCATAGACGCTTAAAAACATCAATTCGTTCCATTAATCAATTTTGATTTTATCACCAACCAAGCGCTAAACGAGAAGCATGTCGATGCGGTAATCCTGATGAACGGATTCTTCTTTGGACACTTTCGATATCATAATCAATCCGATGAAAAGTCCATAATTCTTTCTCATCATCATAGATGATAAAAGCTGCACGCGGGTCATGATCACGGGGTTGACCAACTGAACCTGGATTAATGATCATCTTTCGATTTGTATAAAAAACATCATCGGGGAATAAATGCTCCAGGCTGATAGAATGATCTTCATCATCCTCAAATTGGAATACGCTGGGAATATGCGTATGCCCGATCAAACACACCTCGGTGTCAAAGGCATCCATATTCGCCCGAGCGGTCGGGATATCCATTATGTATTCCCAAACCGGGTTTCTTGGGCTTCCATGCACCATGGTGATCTTCCCATCAACAATACGATCCTCAAGCGAAGTCAGCCACTCTAAATTTTTTGGTCTGAGCACACGAGAAAGCCAGGTCAACGAAGTTTGCGCTTCAGGATTAAATGCAGCCATTTCAATTTCTCCGATAATGGCTGCATCATGATTTCCTTTAACACATCGAAGTCCTGGAAGGTCTTTGAGTCTTTCGATGCACTCATTGGGATCAGGACCATATCCCACCACGTCACCCAAACACCACACACGATCAAATGGCCCGGCTGCATCCAGCACAGCATTAAGCGCTGTGATGTTGGCATGGATGTCTGAGATGATTAAAGTGCGCATTTATTTTTAAGGCATATAGAACTCAAAGGTCCATTCGCCATCCACATTCATCATATCAGAGTTTTCACCGAAGATCACCACCCAGGTGTTGCCAGATTTAAGTGGGAATATGTCGCCATTCTCATCAACATATTGGATTGGTTGATTCCTTTGCGGCGTGGTCCAGGTGAGGTCATAAGCCTTGCCGTCACGAAAGACGATCGCTCGCTGACCGACCACATTCCAGATATTGATGTCATGAAGTGCGATGTCGAGTTCGGTGTAATTAGCAAACAGCAAGATCACATTGGAAAATGCCAGCTGCTCGTCGGTAATCCGATCAACCAGTGGGATCATTCCCGGACCGGTGCCATCGCCTTCTTCAATCCAGCGCAAATACTTCCCAGCATCCTCATCGTAAACCCATTCACCCCGGTTCAGATGAGTAAAAAGTGTTGTTACCTTTGTGCCAGCTTCGCCGCCCTCCGGAGCAACAGGATCAAAAGCCATCCCCTCCAGGAGATAGCGATGGTTGTCGACACCGCGATTGGAACTGTAGGTTGTGACTGCTTCTGAATTCGCGAAAACACTGGTCACATAACCACGTCCGTCATCACATAAAGCCGGGCATGAATCCCTGCCGCTGACGATACGATTGCCAAGAATGTCTGTGATATGTTCTAATACAGTAATATAAGCGCTTTCCATACCAAGGACACCTTCAAAAAGGCTGACGATATAGGGATCCACCAGGCGGCCGGAACGAACAGGACCAATTTGGTCGCTATCCTGCCCGTAATAAAGCCCCATAAAACGGTTGGCTCCTGCTCCAATGTAGTATTCAAAGACCATATCCGCATAGGACAGCCCGGCGTGTGGGCGACCGGAAATAGGGTAGTTGGCGACCTTCACCAAAACAGGTCGACGATCGAGGATCGTAGGATCTGCAACGTGCAAGCCGGTCAGAGGATTAACATCCTCAGGAAAGTCCGTCGGACCAACCGGACCGACGACTGGTGTGGGTGTTACTGCCTCCGTGGCAGTTGCACGATCCGTTGGGGTTTTGTCCTGCGTTTCCTCAGGTTGCGCAGCCTGGGTTTGTGCCGCATACGTGCCTGCCATACTCAAATCAGGCGTGCTGGCAGATTGACATGCTGCCACAACAAGCGCTAAAACAACCAGGATTGTCCAGTATAGGGTTCGTTTTTTAATCATTTTCATTTTTTCCTCTGAAATAATTGTACTCTATTCGTGGATTTTTCTATCGCCATATCGGTAAACGCGAAGTGCTCACCGTTCCTGATAAATACACAATCCGTGTTATGCTATTTTGACAGCATCAATGATCTCGGCAACCATATCAAAACGGTTGAATGCTGGCATAAAATAAACACCCTGGAAATCATTTTGCAAGTTTTGCACCAGATCTATCGCGATTCTGACACCCTCCCTGACACCGTTTTCACCTGCAGAAACCATAAGATTCTGGACCGACTCGGGAATAGTGATCCCTGGAACTTCGTTATGCAGGAATCTCGCATGCCGATCTGTCACAAGGGGCAAAATCCCAACCAGGATTGGTTTTTCGATTGCGCCGTATTTGTTCTCATACATTGCTACAAAAGAACGGGCTTTCTCCAGGTCAAAAACCGGTTGTGTCAAGAAAAAGTCAGCGCCGGCTTTCAGTTTTTTTCGGAGAACTCGGATTTCCCGATCGGGGTTGTTGGGGCTGAGGTTCAGGGCTGCGCCAACAAAGAATGAAGTCGGTTGACCGATCTCCCCACCAGCATGGTCAACACCCGAGTTAAATCCCTCTTTGATTAACTTGATCAAGCCTGTGGGAACCATGTCGTAGGAATCACTGGCATCAGGATAATCTCCAATGGCGGTGGGATCGCCCATCACGACAAACACATTCCTGATCTTCAACGCGTGCGCTGCCAGCAGATCTCCCTGAACTCGCAGCAGGTTGCGGCCGCGCGTGGGAAAGTGCAGCGTGGTTTCAACGTCAAAGCTGGATTGGATTAAGCTGCAGACAGCCCAGGGGCTCATGCGCATGCGCGCCATCGGACTATCGGCAACATCAATCACGTCGGCACCGGCATCCGCCAGAAGTGAAGCGCCTGCTAAAAGTTTATGAAGGGAAAGACCGCGCGGCGGATCCATTTCGACGGCGATCACAAATTTTCCGTCTTCGAGTTTTTGTGACATTTTAGAGCCTTCTTCAGCAGGTTCCTGCTCAACCACATGGGCAGCCTCCGAGCCAGTAAAGAGGTTTGTCAGCGTTTCTGGGGGTGTGCGCTCAATCGCCTCGGCAATCACAGCAATATGGGCGGGCGTTGTGCCGCAACATCCGCCAATCACACTTGCACCTGCTTTCCAAAAAGACAGCGCATGATGGTGAAAATAATCCGGCCCCGCAGGATACATAATCCGGCCACCCACCCTTTCGGGAAAACCGGCATTCGGCATCACAGAGAAACGACCCTCAGGCACAACCGACTTCATCTGCCGCAATATTCTTAACAAATGAACAGGGCCACCCGAACAGTTCACGCCAATCACGTCCGCACCCATCTCATTCAACCGTCGGGCGACGTCCTCGGGCGAATCTCCCAGAAGCGTTCGCCGGTCCCGGGTGAAGGTCATCGAGGCGATCACAGGAATGGTCGGATCCACGTGACGGGCAGCCTTCACCGCAGCCCCTACTGCGTAGATATCGACCATGGTTTCAATCAGGATCAGGTCAACTCCCGCATCCACCAGTGCCCGGATTTGCTCAACATAAATCTCAAAAGCTTCTTCCGCCTGCAGTCGCCCAAAGGGCGCCAGGGGAACTGCCAGGGGACCCACATCGCCGGCGAGTAACACATCTTTAAAGGATGCGGAAATCACCTTTTGTGCCAGGTTTACGGCGGCTGTGTTGATCTCAGGGACCTGTTCTTCCAGACCATGCCGCCCCAACTTGCTCCGATTGGCACCAAATGTATTCGTCTTGATCATTTGAGCGCCAGCCTGGATGTAATCTCCATGAATTTCAGCCACAATACCAGGCTGTTTCAAATTAAGTTCATCGAAACACGCTTCAATAGGGATCCCTTTGTCATGCAGCAGCGTGCCCATCGCACCATCAGCCACGATCGGCCGATCCAGTTCAGTGATTCTTTTGATAAATTTATTCTCCATGTTGTTCATATTTTCTCTCTCAAAGCTTATTCTCTCATTAACTGTTGAACCCGGCTGACGCCCACATTGAAATACTTTGCGTCGGGATGGTGAACAATTATTGCGGCGGTTGATTGTTCGGGAACAAGCTGGTAAGCCGATGTAAGGCTCATGCCCAGTTCCTTTTCAACTGGCAGCAATTTAAAAACCTTGGCATGGTCTTCCAGCTCGGGAATAGCCGGGTAACCCCATGAATAGCGTTTGCCCCGATCTGGTTCAAGATTTAACTCTCGCAGGATATGTGTATGCAGGTAATCTGCTGTCGCTTCCGCCATCTGTACCGACAGGCCGTGCAAATAATAGCTTTCAGCATAATCTCCAGCCACCTGCAACTGATCGACGATTTCAGTTGCCCGGAAACCCACTGTGACCACCTGGAATGCGACCACATCCATCTTGCCCGATTCTTTTGAGGCAAAATAGTCAGCCAAACAATACGCTTCCCCGATTTCAGCGCGAGGAAATTCAAAGGTTTCCAAAACCACCGGGTTGGGGTCGTCCATGGTCTTGGGATCATAGATATACAAGATATCCCCTTCCGACTGGCATCCCCAATAACCATAAACACCCTGAGGCTGCAGCCATCCCTGAGTTTCCGCTTCTTTCCGCATACGCTGAAGGCGCACATCATATTCTGCCTTCAATTTTTCCCATTCTTCTCCATGCTTATTTTTGGCGCCCCAGGATAAGCGATAGAGTTCATTGATCGCCAAATGTTCACCAACCATCGATAGAGGCATGCTCTTTACCACCCTCGGACCCCAGTAAGGAGGTCGGGGCAGCACATCCAGGGTCCTGGTGTTGGAACGCCTGTTAGGCTGTTTCCCTTCTGGCTGATGATCTAAAGAACGTCCCAATTCATAATCGGCTTCTTTGTGGATCTTTTCGATCAGCGTTTTTTGCTTCGCCGGATCTGTAAGCGCATCCATTGCGCCCAGTCCGTCAAAGGCGTCCTTGCAATAAAACACACCCGGCGCATAATAATGGCCCTGTTCCGTCAGCAAAATGCGTTTACCGAAACGCGGGTTGATGGCGGCGCCGCCAATCAAAACAGGTATATCCAGCCCACGCCGATCCAATTCATTGACAATCAGGGGCATTTGCCTGCTTGTGCTGACCAAAAGGGCGCTTAAACCAATCGCATCCGCCTTTTCCTCCACTGCCCTGGCGATGATCGTCTCAGCCGGCACCTGCTTTCCCAGGTCCACCACGCTGTAACCATTATTGGAAAGAATGGTCTTGACCAGATTTTTTCCAATGTCATGCACATCACCGTAAACCGTTGCCAGGACCAGCTTTCCTTTGGTCGTCCCTTCCACCCTTTCGAGGAAGTTTTCCAGGTAGTTCACAGCGATCTTCATCACCTCTGCGCTCTGAAGCACAAAGGGCAGGATCAATTCACCGGCGCCAAATTTATCGCCCACATCCTTCATCGCCGGCAATAAAACATCGTTCAGAATGCCGACCGCTGTCTTTGCGGTTGGTTGGGATGGGTCTCGGTTGAGGATCAGATCGATATCCGATTCCACATCCGACTTATACCGGTGGAGAATGCGCCAGTGCAGGCGTTCCTCAGGCGTCATCGCGATCAGGACAGTTTGCGTGCTTTCCTGGGCATCACCGGTTTCTTCAACTGTGTCAAAATAAGCGATGAGCCTTTCCAGTGCATCTTCATGGCGGTTAAAAATCAAATCCTCTGCCAGAAGGCGTTCTTCTTCAGGAATTTCCGCATAGGGCTTGATCTGGGCAGGGTTGACAATCGCCATATCCAAACCTGCTTCCACCGAGTGGAACAGCATCACGCTGTTGAGCGCTTTCCTTGCAGGGCCCGAGAGCCCAAATGACACATTGCTGACGCCCAATGTCGTCAACACCCCCGGCAGGGCTTGCTTGATCAATCGGATTCCGTTGATCGTCTCAACAGCGGAATCGCGCAGTTCAGGATCACCCGTGGCAAGCGTGAAGGTCAGCGCATCATACACCAGATCCTGGGATTGCAGTCCCATTTCTTCCACAGCAAGATCGTAAATGCGTTGCGCAACCTGCAATTTTTGGTCTGCTGTCTTTGCCATGCCCTGTTCATCAATTGTGAGCACGATAACTGCGGCATTGAATTGCTTCGCCAGAGAAAAGATCGCCTTTGGTTTCTCGGGACCCGCTTCAAGATTGGTGGAGTTGATCAAACTGCGTCCCGGGTTTGTTTTCAGGGCAATCTCAATGACATCCAGTTCGGTGGAATCGATCACCAGAGGAACAGGAACCGCATTGGCTAATTTTTTTACAATCTTAGCCATCAATTCGTTTTCGTTTGCCGCTTCCGTCAAAGCAACGCATACATCCAGCCCATGAGCGCCGCTTTCCACCTGAGCACGTGCCATCTCAACGATAGCATCGTAATCTTCTTCCATGACCAGCCGTTTAAATTGTTTTGATCCCTGGGTGTTCAGGCGTTCACCAATTAAAAAGGGGGCTGGTACCTGCTGCATCGCAACGGCCTGTACAGGCGATGCCAGCATCGGGGTTACCGCAGGTTTCTGCAGCGGCGGTCGGGTTTGCACCAATCCTTCATGGATCACCTGGATATGATCCTCGCGCGTACCGCAGCAGCCCCCCACCACACGCACACCGTATTCGTTCACAAACTCAAGCATTAACGCAGCAAAGGGTTCCGGTTTCATCGGATAAACAGCTTCGCCATCCACATTGAGGGGTAAACCTGCATTGGGAATACAGGAGACTGGCAGGTTGGAGTGTTCAGTCAGGTAGCGGATCGGTTCACGCATATAATCGGGACCTGTTGCGCAGTTCAACCCGATCACATCAACCCCCATCCCCTCCAGTATCACCCGTGCCGCTTCAATATCCGTTCCCAGCAGCATGCGTCCTGTCGTATCCAGGGTAACCTGCGCCTGGATCGGGAGCGTTTTACCGGTGACTGTAAAGGCTTCATTAATCCCACGCACAATCGCTTTCACTTCCAGGATGTCCTGGGAAGTCTCAATCAACAGCAGATCCACACCGCCTTCAATCAAGCCGATCGCCTGTTCTTTAAAAATATCCACAATCTCATCAAAGGTGATATTGGACAACCCCGGATCCTCCGTGGAAATCAATTTCCCGCTGGGACCCATGGAACCAGCGACGAAGCGCGGTTTTTCTGGCGTGGCATATTCATCTGCAATTCTTCTCGCCAGGGCAGCCGCTTTTCGATCTCTTATACACATCT
>LSQX01127120.1_pt1 | contig 11309 bp, 12 predicted proteins | sample 654561 | NCBI WGS metagenome assembly LSQX01 (sample SAMN04489861, study PRJNA283612) | anaerobic digester metagenome | isolation source: 4 biogas reactors fed with cattle manure at either 37C or 55C with and... | place: Denmark: Kongens Lyngby | collected 2014 | reverse complement strand
ACGCGCCTGCGTGAGGCGCGACGCCGGGGTTAACGTTCGTAACTTACGGGTAGCGGGTTTCAATCCACGCGCCTGCGTGAGGCGCGACGATGCGCCAGCGGGTGCAGTTGACCCAATACCGGTTTCAATCCACGCGCCTGCGTGAGGCGCGACTTGAGAGCGACATTACAGCGATTGATACGCTTTGGTTTCAATCCACGCGCCTGCGTGAGGCGCGACAGCACAACTATAACTTGTTAAAGAACAAAGAGAAAACAGCCCCTTTCCGCTACACAGCAGAAATAAGCTATAAAAGAAAACCCTTAGTAATTCGAACAGCGATTTACACATATAAAACAACAGGTTGCGCTACCGCTAATCTCTTAGGCTTTTTATGAGAGCATCCGATTAGCGGACTAAAGAATTAATGGATCACGAAGAGGATCATCTACAGGCTTTGCACCCCAGTGTTCAACTTTATCTTTTCCTTTTTTACCTAATAGGTAAAAGCGTAGACTATCCTCTTCTGAATCATAAATATCTAACAACTTGGACTTGAGCTCTACATATTGAGCTGGATCTACTTCACATTCGAAGACAGAGTTTTGAACACGCACACCATAATCTAAACAGGTTTTGGCTATTTGTCTTAAACGACGACGACCGGCAGATGTAGTTACGCTAACGTCATAAGTTACAAGTACTAACATTACTTCACCAAAAATGGCGGATAAAACTCAGTGTCGCCACGTATATGCCTTGCTAACAAAGTTGCTTGGCAATGCGGCAACAAACCTATTGGTACTTTTTCTTGTAAAAAGGGGTGCTGAATTTCAACCTGCTTCCTTTCTTGATAAGTGGTTAAGAGAACTTTACGAGCATCATCTTTTAAACGCATAGCACCACTGGCTTCAGTAATAAAGTCTGTAGCTTGGATCTGCTTACGATTAATCACTGTTAACACTAAGCGGTCTGCCCAAGAAGCGCGGAATTCTTCTAATAAATCCAAGGCTAGGCTGGGCCGCCCAGGCCTATCTTGATGTAAAAGCCCAACAAATGGATCCAAGCCAACACCATACAGTGCGGATATACACTCCTGAGTAATCAGTGAATAGATAAATGATAATAATGCATTCACCGGATCGGTTGGTGGTCTGCGTATACGGCCACTGAAAGAAAAATCCGCACCTCGCAATAGCTGATTAAATACTGAGAAATAGCTGCTTGCAGCTTCACCTTCTATACCCATCACTTCGGGAACGCTTGTAGCATATTGCACACGACGCAAACTATTTTTTAACCGCTTCACTGCTTCTTTTATCTGTAAATTTTCACCATGATTTCTTAGTTCTCTTTGTAATACAGCACGACTATTGGCTATTTTTGCAGCAACAAATAAGCGTGCTACGGCAACACTTTTCTCTGAACAGTCAGCCCAGCGATACTGCTCCCTTCTAAGTAGAACATTACCAGTTTGTCGCCCTTTCACACGGGCTAAAAAACGTCCGTACTCGGTAAAAAATGCCACACCTATACCTTCATCGGCACAATAGCCCATTAAAAATGGGGACATTGATACTCGACCAAAACACAGAATGTTACCGATAGATAAAGATGGAAACTGGGCAAGCTTTTCATCGCCCAGCTTGATGACTAGTGTTTCGCGTTCTTTATGTAAGTAGCTGCCTTGAGTAGTAATATATAACGTATTAAGAAATTTTTTCATCTGCAAACAACTCTTTTATATAGCTTGCAGACTTATCATTTCGATAAATATCTGGCTGGCATAGGTTTTTAAGCGAACACGCACGGCAACGTTTCTTATCTTCTGTAGGTGGTGGTGTAACCCCTTCTTGCCTTATTTTATAAGCAGCATGAATAATACCTAGGGTGTGTTTGCGAAGCTCTGTGTTAATTATCACGGCCTCACGTTGTCGGGTTTCCCAATACCAAATCGCCCCTTCAGTTACACTGCTTTCTTGCATCTCTTCAATACACAAGGCTTGTGCACACAATTGAATACGATCCCAGTCTTCAACTTTAGGTTTGCCTCGCTTGTATTCAACAGGGAAATACTTAGATGGCTCACCTGAATGTACTTCCAATAAGTCCATTTTCCCTGTGATTAAATGCTTCTCTGAGCGCAATAAAACTGAACGCTCATAACGAATCCCCTTGCGTTGCTCAGGTTCGCCGCCATCTACACGTTCGTGTAGACGGCGACCATCGGCAGTAAAATAATTCTCTTCCCAAGCCTGCTCTACATGAATTAGCGCAAACTGCCTCGGACAGTAGGCGTAATGTTGTAAGGCTGAAATGGGAAGAAAATAAGTATCCATTTAGAATACCTCTTGCACCGTCACGCCTGCAGGTAGGTCACTGTCAATCGTAATATCATAATCTGCAAAGCTACGTGCTGGACTACCATCCTCACCATCTTTGCGTGAAACTTTAACCAAATCGAATAGTTTGTGTGCAGGGACGTTACCCATAGCATTATCGTGCTTAAATACCACTAGCTTACGGGCTGCCATTTCACCACGAGCTGCTGAACGGTCATGCTCAAACATATTGGTCAATGAACGCCATAAAAGTTGAAGGTCGTCTTCAGAAAAGCCTGTTTGCTCAGCTAATTTGGCGGATATAAAGCCATGCACACGGTAAAGACCATAAGGCACGATATGCTTACGCCCCATAGTACGTTCTTTTTCTAGGTCTTTTTCATTGGTTACCGCCATACGCGTAATGGATATTTCCATAGGTACGATAGGATCAATAGAAGTAGCGAAAGCTAACTGAATAGGCCCACGCACTTGACCAGCGTTAACTTCAGTAGTCATTACCGCACCAAAAGTACGTACATCAAAGAAATTAGCACACATCCAAGCAGTTAGCTCACGAGCTTTTGCTACATCTTTAGGTAGCTTTTTTGGGTCGGGTTTTACGCCAAGTGCTTCATAAGCTTTTTTATGCTGATTGTTTAGCACAGATTTTTCTTGCAAATAAATTTCAAAACCTTGAGTATTTTCTTTTTCTAACGCAACGTAATTACGAATTTTGCGCTTTAAACACACATCAGTTACTAAACCTTGGTTAGTTTCAGGGTCTAGCCTTGGTAAATTACCTGCATCGGGGTCACCATTTGGATTGCCATTGGTAACATCAAATAAATAAACAAATTCGTAGCGGTTATTAATTGCAGTCATTATTCTGTATCCTCAGTTAAATTTTCTATTTCTGTATTTTCTTGTTTAGTAAAAAACACTTGCCTTTGTTGGTAATAACCTAAAGCAAACTCCCCTTGTGCTTCTATGCGTAAGCTTTTAGGGAAGGTAGCACCTAGGCTATTTATAACTTCACCCATAATTTTTTCTCTGTTAACTGCAAGCCCTGGCTTATTCTTACGAACTTTGCCTAAATGGTTTTGCGTGCTACGTAACAACACTGGAAAAATATGGGCAGGAGTTGCTGATGCAGCACCGTAATAGCGNNCGAATTGTGGCATTTACATCGCCTCCTAAAGCGTCTTGCTGTATTTTTTCAAGTACAGCAAATAAGCGGCCTAGCAAATAGCCGGGCTGCGTATTAGTAGTATCTAAACTCACGGGCATTTCTCCTTTAAACTTGGCAGTTTTAGTTAAACGATTGAATCTGGTTATTACCGCTTTTATTAATGCGACACGTAGCCCCGTCACTTCGCCATCGGCACGAAATCGCATTAATAGATTGCTTAATAAGCTGTAGGGGTAGGCATTACCTGTTAGCACTGCTCGGGTTATCTCACCAGCTAAGTGTGGCGGTATATCTTCACTTTTGGATTTGCCCTTGCGTATAGGTGCCGTTGTTTGGAGTAAACGCCAAATAGCTGGTGGGGTTCGCCAAGGCAGTGGTTCTATCCTTAAGTCTTCATAATGTTGAGCAAGACGTTTAGCGAATACTTGTAAGGAGTCTGCTTGCCAAAAGCGAATAGAGAGACGGGCAGCATTGGGTGCTAAACCTAGAATGTATATCTGAATATCATTCGTTAGTTCTTTATCTAGGTCTGTTAGAGGGCGACCTTGACGAACAGTATCTAAAGCCCTTTTAAGTTTTTCTGCTTCTTGCTCATCTTTTGCTTCAGGATCCATAAAAGCTGCAAATAGGTCTTCTCCAGCATCGACTGAAGCTTGCGATTTGGCTTGCGCCCAAAAAACTACTGTTGCATCACCTAACTGTAACCTTTGACGGTTATTGGTATCGCTACGTAAAAGATAATTAAGGGCTGTGGTATAAGCAAAAACGGACTCTTCACCTACGGGTGAATTCTCACCTTGTTTTTTGCCATAGGATTCAAAAGAGTCTTTGTTGAATGAGACAATAGCTGCGCCAGAGCTTTGAGCATTTTTAACATTTTTTATTGCATCATGAAGCCTTGCTATTGGTTCAACTTCGCCAGAAACTAGGCAAAAACCCCTTGAAGCTTCACCTGTCGCTGATTGTTTAATATGTTCGAGATAAGTATTCTTTATTAATTTACGCTCATAAATATACTCATGACATCCACTTTCCTCTATTCTGAATGTAATATTAGAATCAATAAATACATCAGCTATAGTAGGGAAAACTGGAACTTCGTATAGCTTTAATGGCTCCCAGTTTTTTAAAAATTGTACTAATGCTTTAGCCCCAATATCCTCGCTATTTCCAAGTAATCTTAGATGCTGCTCTTTAAAAGCTTTGTGTTGTTCTTGTAGTCTAAGCAACTGCTCTTTTATTTTTGCATCTAAACTCTCTCTACTTTGAAACTCATTGCAAAATCCTGAATTTCTGTACTCTTCGTCAAACAGCTTATTAATACCTAATGAATAACTTGTCTTATCCCAAAAATTAAATGGTTTTAAAACTTTGCCTGATCTGCCAAAGGCAGCTGGCACCAAATATTTTTTAGCTCTTGGTTTCTTTCCGCTTAAATCACGCATATCTTCTATATCAAGAAAATTTCCCTCCAAATCTAGAACCAAGCAAAAATCTAAGCGTTCACTACTATAACCGGGCTTAGCAATTTCAGAATTAGGCTTGCTCGATAGTACATCGTAATAATCACTCAAAGCTGCGAGTATCATGACTTCACCTCCTGTGCTGAAAGATCAGGCACTTCTATCATGCCATCACGCATGATGGCTCGAAAAAACAAAGGTGTATTGTCGTTAGCAAAGTCAATATCGTGCAGCATCCAACCTAAGTCTTTTTCCCCATGTAACTCAGGTGCAGACACAAGCTCCTGTCCACTTTCTACTAGCTCAAAATAGGCAGGAAATTCACGGTTCCCCATACAAGGCATATGAAAGTACTGCCCACGTTTTGCACGACGATTAAAAATATCCAGATGCTTACCTGCATTATCATCAGCGCCAGCTTTATCTGTTAATTCAAAGTGTGCCGTAATAACATAAGCAACATCACGTAGTAGAGTAGTGGCTCGCTGCTGGCGATTATCACCATCATCAACCAAAAATCGCAGACCCTCTGTACTCTTTCTATTCATTGCTGAAGTAATATTTCGAGCAGATATCTTATCGCTTATTTCATTACGCCGGATAGATTCAAAGCGAATTGGATTTAACACTTGGATACTGTCAACCACCCAGCGTATAGCTGGCTTCCAATGTATAGCTTCTAAGATGCCACGCGCAGCGGAAGGCGTTATCACATCATAAGAAACACGCTCTGCTTTCATTTCTGGACGTGTAAAGCATGCTCTATCACCCCAAATTAAAAGTTTTATTCCATAGTTCATATTGGCCTCTTTATTCTTTAATGAACCAAGCTCTGAGCTTGTATAAATTCAGGATTTTCCCAGTGCAACCCATAATCTGCGCTGTATAAATCTGGGTTTTCAAGCCGCATAAATTGCTCACCAAACTGCACTTCACCCACAGCATAAAGTGCGCCGCTTTTTTTCAACTCCTTAAAAGCACGCTCGGGAATTTGTACTAGGTAGGTTTGTAGCTTTTTGGCCGCTGAAGGCGCGTATTCTAAATCTTTGAGTGCGGCTTCTATTTCTGGATGTATTTGGTTAGTGCCTGGTATGAAAGGTACTATAACTGGCAGCATATTTGACTCTATAAACTGAAACTCTTGAGCCAAGGTTTCAAAGGGTAGGCTTGCAGGGCATGATCTTTTTAATAAGTCTAAAAGATTTTTAGCATCTAACTCTTGATCGCCTTTTTGCCAATAGAGTTGCTTAAAATAGTCTTCAACTGCTGCTAAGCTTAATAAGTCTTCACCGTGCTTACGTGCAACGCTACGAAACACTTGGGCAAACTGTTTTAATTCTGGTGGTGGCGCCCAATCTTCATTTTCAGTTGCAAAAACACGCGTTTCACTTTTACTTTTATCCCTTAAGCCTTCTCGATTACAGCGGCCTGCTGCCTGTGCGATAGAATCCAAACCTGCTTCAGCTCTTAAAACCAAAGGAAAATCAACATCCACCCCTGCCTCAATTAATGAAGTGGAAACGACTCTGCAAGGTTTACCCGCTTTTAAGGTTTTCCGGATTTCTGCTAATACTTCACTACGGTGCTTAGCATACATAAGTGTTGTTAGATGAAAGGTACCTGGTAGGTGCTCTATTGCTTGATATAAAGCTCTGGCATGGCGGCGGTTATTTACGATACATAATAGTTGATCTTTTACTTCAAATTCTGCTGCCAACTCTTCATCTGACAAGGTGCCAATATGCCGAACATTCACACGTCTTAGCTTTTCATACAGTTCTATAGGGTTAGGTGCTAGCTCTTTTACGTTTTCAAAGCCATGTGAAAAACCTTGCTCCTTATTTAAAGCAGGTTGAGTAGCAGTACACAGCACTAAACTAGTTTTATAATTTAAGGCCAACTCATTTAATAAAGTAACGCAGGGGCGCAATAATTTAAGAGGCAAGGTTTGCACTTCATCTAAAATAACCACACTGTTAGCAATATTATGGAGTTTTCTACAACGAGAAGGTCTGTTGGCAAACAAGCTTTCAAAAAACTGTACTGATGTAGTCACTATGATAGGTGCATCCCAGTTTTGCATGGCTAACTGGCGCTTTTCTTTAGATTCAAATGCTTTGCTTTCATCATCTTCAAAAGCGCTGTGGTGCTCTAAAACTGCGTCTTCACCTAACTCACCGAAAGCTTCACGAAAAACCGCTGCATTTTGCTCAACGATACTGGTAAAAGGAATTACATAAATTATGCGCTGCATACCGTGCTTTATGGCATGACGTAATGCAAAAGATAATGAGGTTAAAGACTTCCCACCGCCTGTAGGTACAGTTAAAGAAAACAGGCCTGGGCGTTGTTCAGCCTGTGTTTGTACATGCTGTAATATTTCGCTGCGTAACTGCTTAACTTGGGTGTCTGGTTTAAAACTATTCAGTAATGTATCTAGCTTAGTATTCAATTCAACAAGACTGGGATAAGTATAGGTATTTCTTAAAGGTTTATTTTCTACCTTCCTGTAAAAATTATCTGTGTCAATAAAATCAGCATCAACTAGGCAAGAGAAAATCATTCGTGTTAGCAGGCTTAATTGAAAACAACCACGCTCACTTTTAGGCGTAAAACCACTGGGTAGCTTTAGCTGGCTTACTAGATTTAACTCTTCCTGCCAAGCATTGTTTAATTCGGGAAGCTCATTAGCTAAACGTGCTTCTAAACTTGATATCTTTTGCTTTTCTGCGGCTTTTCCGTTTGCTAGGCCAGCATGATGCCCCGCAATGGTATAGGCCAACAATTGACCGATCTGCGGATAAAGCTCTAGCGCTTTTTTTGCACCCCAAGTTGAGTGATCTACACGTACCCCGCCCTCAAGTCGTGCTTGAAACTCTCGAGTATACTTACCCAGATCATGAAGTATTCCTGCCATTTTGCCATGATCTTGTGCGTTAAAGGCGCGAGCAAACTCTGAAGCTAACGCAGCAACGCGATTTAAATGTTCTTGCAGGAGCTGCCAACCTGCTTTGGGCTTCCCTTCTACTGAGTGGGCGTAATATTCCATATTTTCAGACCGTTGTAGTTGTTTACAAAAAAGTAATGGGAATTACAGTGCCAGCATTTTGAAGCTATAGCAACACTGTACAAAAACACCGTAATCAAACTTGACAGTGTTTGGCAGGTTTGCCCTCTTATCAGTTAAATAACCACTTTTCTATGTCGTTTTTGTTGACGATGATGAGTTGTTGCGCCTTAGCGTCGGCTTCATAAATGCGGGGGTTTATATTTAAAAGCTGTAGCTTATAACTGACTAAACAGCCGCGAGTATGGATCTCTAGTTGTCCGTCGTGCATGTCGTACTCGTGCTCGAGTACTTTGCGTTGCGACTCGCTGAGGCGTGGATCGGGGGCGATTAAAATGCGGACTTGCGTGTGCCAAGCTTCATCATCACTGGCAGAAATAAGGCTTTTATCTAGTAGCTCGGCAGCTCCTTGAAAGCGCGCCAGAACAAAATCTCTAAAGCTTTTACTTTTTTCGCACCAAGCACGCAAATGCCAGCGCTGGCCAGTATTGACCAGATGGTGCGGCACGATAATGCGTCCCTCGTCATTGGGGTTGCTAATAGAAACATAGGTGACTTCTACACGCCGTCCTTCGCGCAAGGCTTGCATCAACGGGCGCATAAGTTCAGGAGTGATGGGACGTCTGGGCGGCTCTAGGCATATATTGGCGGGGATAGCATCGTGATGTGCGCTCTGCCCTGTTACCCAGCTAAGGTATTGTCCCACTTCACGATTGATGTGCCGCGGAAAAAACTTATTGGTCGGGCGGTAGGTTTTTTCACTGCCGTGGTAACGCAAAGCTTCTGGATTTTGTGCGAGAAACGTCCGCATCCGCTTGCTTGCCTGCTGGCGACTGATAACGTGGATGCTGGCTAGTTGCGCTGGTTGCACGCGACCTTCCCAATAAGCTAAAAGCTCCACCAACCAAGCAAAAGAGTCGTGTTTAAAATCGCTCATTAGGTAACTGCTCCTTCAGTGTGTGGATGTGCTTTAGCAGAGCTTACTGATTAACCACGCTTCGATGCCAGTAGACTTTTAAGTGGTGCGGGAAGGATATTGTGGAATTTCTGGGTAAGACGCTGCTCGTACTTTTGCCAAAGAATGCCTAAGTAAATGAGACTCAGACCCATAGCGGTTAGGGCGACAGGAAACATCCAGCTGTCTTTAAAGACGCTGAATGCCAGATGCCCAAGGTAGCCGTACGCACCTAACGCACCGCAAACTACAAAGATGCGGCGCACCAATAATACGCCAACACAGATCATGAACAAGTTGGTGCAGAAGTACATGAATTTGGCCAGTTCGCTGTCTGAGTGTTGCATTGATAGACCGCCCCAAAAGGCCAACACGCCAAACAGGTAAATCCAAAAGGCATAGTCGGCTGTGTGATGCGCACGAATATCAACCCACACGGCCAGCGCAATCATTAGTAACCCTGTGTACATCGAAACCTGCTGCCGCAACTCCCAAGTAATTGCGCCTCCGCCAATGATGGCAACGATGTCCATGGACATATACCACAGGGTGAAGGCAATCGGCATGATCAGGAAGGGGTATTTATAGCGCCAAGCAACAATCACCCCCACCGCTAACGTGCCCAACTCCATGTACAACCAATGCCATTTAACGTAGCGGTGATAGTCGCGGTACTGGCTTTCATCCGGCCATAGTCCAAGCCAATGCTGTAGGCCGTAAATAGCCAACGGGGTCATACAGACGACAAAGGTGGCAGTAATGCCAGCGGGGATGCTGAGCTGCCTGCTTGCGAAGTGGTTGGTAAGCTTTAAACCAACTCCAGCATAAAGCAGCGATAAAAAGAAGATGCCCGCGCCACCAAAAGACTCCCAGCCAAGGTTCATAAATAAGGTCATCGCGCCAATGGCCATCAGCCCGCCCAAGTAATACAGCACATGGGTAAAGGTAAACCGAGGCACATCAGCCGTTTGCCGCTGTATGAATTCAATCAGAGAATCGGCTTGAGTTGCCGAGAGAATACCGTGCTCGACAGCGCTAGTGAGTTGCTTCCGTGTTATTTTCATATCCTTTTGACCTCATTAGTTAATGTCGCGTGCCCTGCTGGAGATGGAGCAGTTTGTGCGCCAAGCCGCTTTAGGCTGAGTCAGGATTACATGGCCCTTTTCAACAACTGCTCCACTACTTCCGGGTCGGTTTCACGACGGATTTGATTAAATAGCTGCTGCGCTTCGGGGTAGTTACGCATTAATAGCGCCAGCCATTGTTTTAATCGGCCCGGTGCTTGGCGCGGGGTGACGTTGATGCGCACTCGCTGCCAAAACTCCTGTATCAGCGGCATCAAGCCTTCCCAAGTTAGTGGCTGATAAGATTCGCCACGCTGTAGCGCTTGGATTTGCCGCGCCAAATCCGGTTGCGTCACCAATCCCCGACCAATCATCACAGACTGCACGCCACTGACTTCGCGGCAACGCAGCCAGTCCGCCACCGACCACACCTCGCCATTCGCCATGACTGGCACATCCACCACGTCTTGAATTTTGGCAATCCATTCCCAGTGCGCTGGTGGTTTATAACCGTCTGTTTTGGTGCGTGCGTGCACCACCAGTTGTGCAATTCCGCCCTGCGCCAACGCGCGCGCACAATCTAGCGCAGTGTCTGTGTTGTCATAACCCAAGCGCATTTTGGCGGTGAGTGGTGTGTGTTTGGGTAAAGCGGCGCGCACTTGTTCAGCAATACGAAATAGACGTTCGGGCTCTTTCATCAAAATCGCGCCGCCTTTGGATTTATTAACTGTTTTGGCGGGACAACCAAAGTTTAAATCCACGACAGAGGCACCCAGTTGCGCTACTTGTGCGGCATTTTCAGCCAAGCAAACAGGATCAGAACCCAATAATTGCACGCGCAGTTGTGTGCCGCTTGCCGTTGCGCTGCCCTGCTTTAATTCGGGTGCAATGCGTTGAATGATTGACGGTGGTAGCAGCGTGTCGGTGATGCGGATAAATTCGGTCACGCACCAGTCGATACCGCCTTGGCGCGTGAGCAGGTCGCGCATCATGGCATCGGCTAAGCCTTCCATGGGGGCTAAAGCGATTTCCACTGGGTCAGCCCTTATCCAAATCGCGCCAAGCTTTGCCGTAGCCGGTCAAAAACTCTTCAGGCATGCGCTTTGGGCGACCGGAGGTAAGCTGCACACAAACAAAGGTCGTGCGGGCGCGCAGCAAAGTAGCGCCATCGGCAGGACGAATCAGTTGAAACAAGCGATCCATTTTTAAGCGATTATCGGGCGCAACAATCCACGTGCCCATGCACAGCTCTTCGCCCAAGTAGGCGC
>LSQX01269674.1_pt2 | contig 11310 bp, 12 predicted proteins | sample 654561 | NCBI WGS metagenome assembly LSQX01 (sample SAMN04489861, study PRJNA283612) | anaerobic digester metagenome | isolation source: 4 biogas reactors fed with cattle manure at either 37C or 55C with and... | place: Denmark: Kongens Lyngby | collected 2014 | reverse complement strand
ACGATAATCCGGGCCGCCCTATCTTCACAAACTTTTTCTACGTATTTTTACTGAACCATTCTTGACAACTCCAGAACAACGACCCGATGAAAGGATATGCAAAAAGCACAAGAGCTTTTGAACCTAAATTCCCGCATCCAGTATTGCTAGGCATATATGGATAGCGGGAGAAAGCATTCTTACAAATACGTTGCGGGGGATTTATCCCCCTTGTTTTTTGACTCAAGCATAGCTATAATTATTGCTATTAAGTGCGTGGAGGCGTGGCGATGGATCCGATGTTGGAAGGTAAGAAACTAAACTATCAGCATCACAAGAACGGTACGACGTATGTGTATGAAGTGCTGGATCGTTATTGGGATAAAGATAAAAAGCAACCGAGAACGAAGCAAATATGCATCGGAAAACTCGATCCGGAAACCGGAGCCTTTATTCCATCGAAGCGATTTGGCGAACATGGAGCGGCAGCCATGAGTACAGAGATTACGGCTAAAACAGTAGTAACCGGACCGTATCTGCTTTTGGAACGGATCAATGAAGAAATCGGATTGGCGACGTGTCTTCGGAAAGCTTCGCCGGATCATTGGCGGGAGATCCTGGCACTTTCCTGGTACGTTTTGGCATCGGGACAGGCCTTGTCGCACGCGGATATCTGGCTGTCCCAGCATGAGTCACCGACCGACCAGATACTGAGCAGTCAGCGGATCAGCGAATTGCTCGCAGACATCAATGAAGATGTGCGGCAGACGTTCTTCAAAGTGTGGGGCAAAAAGCTATCCGCTCACGACTATCTTTGCTATGACATAACGTCGGTGTCCTCTTATGCTGAGCAAAATGAGTTTGTCCGTTATGGGTATAACCGTGACGGAGAATCCTTGCCACAGATCAATCTGGCCATGGTCTATGGTCAAAAACGATGTCTCCCGGTGACCTACCGGGAGCTGCCTGGATCGGTTACCGACGTCAAGACATTGGAAAACCTCATCGATCAATTCGACAAGCTGGCGTTTTCCAAATTACAGCTGGTATTGGATCGAGGATTTTACAGTAAGGCGAACGTGGATCTTCTGGCCGACGCCGGGCATCACTTCGTCATAGCTGTGCCCACGCATCTACGATTCATACGTGAGCAGATCGATCGTTATCGTGACGAGATTGATGGACCGGATGGGTTACGACGGATCGATGGAGAAGCGATCTACTGCAAGACGATTCTCTATCCTTGGGGCGATCAAAGGCGACGCTGTTATTTGCAGATCTACTTTACGCCGCAGCGTATGGTGGACGACCGTGTCCGATTCGATGAATTCATCTTGCAGTTGGAAGAAGAACTACTGGAAAACCGCCCGGTCGATGAACATGAAGAGCAGTACAGGCAATACTTCACGGTGAAAGAAACGCCTAAACGCGGGCGTAAGGTCAGCCGCAACAGTCAGGCGATTGTGGATGCCAGAAAGAAGTATATCGGCTTTAGTGCACTTCTTACCACCAAACTCAAAGATCCGATCGAAGCACTAACCGTTTACCGGGAGAAAGATGTGGTTGAGAAGTGCTTTGACGATTTAAAGAATGAGCTTGACATGAAGCGTCTGCGAGTTCATACCTCTCAACGCATGAAGGGGCGGACATTTATTCAATTCATTGCGATGATTCAATTGGCTCAGATAAGAAAAACGATGCGGGAAACTGGATTGGTCAAACAATACACCGCCAAACGCTTGCTGATGGAACTAGAGTCGCTCACCACCATCGAATACACAGGACGATACAAAAACAAGAGAAGCGAAATGACTAAAGCTCAGCGCGAGATCTTTCAGGCATTCAATGTGATGCTCGATTGAGCGTCGCGGGAGACATAGTCATAAAACCATCGGGAATTTAGGTTAAGAAAGCTCCGGGATTGCTCAACGTTGCCCTGCAGTTTATACGCCCTGGCGAGGGCTTCGTAGCCAAAGGCCAGATCAAAATCGCCTATTTTGTTTTTCTGACAGATATCGAGTGACCGCTGTGCGTGATAGAGCGCGCTTTCAGCCATACCCGCGGCACAATAGACCCGGGAAACCTGCCATTCACCTCTTGCCATATTTACCGCCTTGCCGGCAAAACTCCAGTGGTAAACGGAGGTGTGGGCCATATGAATCATGACTAGGGTTTCATAATCATTTCTATCCTTTTAGCGAGCAGATCCCAGACAGCGTTGAAGGTTTCCTGTGCCAATTTCATGTGCATGTCCGGCTCGATAAGTGAATTGGGCTTATTCATGTACGCCCCTCCTGTGCTTGTGTTCCGACTCATCAGTCAATGCAGGCAGTCGATGATCGATGAAATATGCAGTCGCTTGCCTGTAACACTAATGCCTTTTGCAAACAAAGAAGGGGCCGTCGGCCCCTTCTTTGGTCCGCGTTTTTTTAATCAAATGTCAGTTCCAGCTTTTGCTATCGACTCGAAAATCAGCCGTCCGACTTCGGCACCGCCGTCCAGAACGCCGATGCTTTTATCGCCGTAGTACGCTGCACGTCCGTGTACCGAGCGCATGGCGCGGGTGGCTTCTGCGCCGCTGGCAGCAGCCTTTGCTGCCGCTTCAAGGCATCTTTTCAAATCGTCGCCGGGGCAGGCGAGGAAGGCATCTTTTGCGGGGACAAGAGAGTCCAGAATTGTCTTCTCGCCCGGTTTTGAGCCGGCTCTGTCCATGATCAGGGTGATGCCTGCATCCAGTGCGGCGCCGAGCTGCTCGCGGCTGGCCGTCTCTTTGCCCTTCAGTGACTTTGCCATGCCGACAAGACCGAAGGAAATGATCGTGCCGAGTGAGGAGGGAGCCGCTTCGTTAAAGGCTTGACTGCACTTCATCAGGAAACGGCCAAGGTCCGTTTCGTCGCTTCTGCCGGCGCAGTCGGCGAGCGCTCCGAATCCGCTGTCCATGGATAGCCCCAGATCCCCGTCGCCGTTCACCTGGTCCAGCTTCACCAGGTAGTCTTTGTGTTTCGCCATGGTTTCTGCGACTCTGGCGAAAGCTTCTGCGAAATCCGATTTAGTCAGCATGTGATCTCCTATTTATTCTCGCTTGTGTAAAACGGTGTCAGAGCCGGTGCGCGGAGCCATCCGGCCAGTTCATCGTCCAATTTCAGGATCGTTACGGACAGGCCCGCCATTTCCATGGATGTAGCAAACTCGCCCACGTGCGGCATATAGAGATCAATGCCGCGGTTTTGCAGCCGTCTGGCGATGGCGCGAAACACAATGTACTGCTCCTCGAGAGGCGTGGCACCGAGTCCGTTTACCATGACGGAGACCCGATCTCCCTCATTCAGCTCGAGATCGCTTTCAATCTTTTCCAAGGCGAGATCCGCCATTTCATCAGCCGTCATCATCGGCGCTGTGTCGATGCCGGCTTCACCGTGAATGCCCATGCCGACCTCAACGATATTATCCTCGATCGTGAAGGTCGGACTGCCGACTTCCGGCACGATGCACGGCGACAAGGCGAAGCCGATCGTGCGCATGTTGTCGCACGTTTTTTGCGCTGCCCTTTGCACTGTTTCGAGATCGTGTCCTTTTGCTGCAGCAGCGCCTGCAATTTTGAAGGCATACACCATGCCGGCAACGCCGCGGCGCTTGTTCCGCTTGTCATTCGGGGCGGACGCCACGTCGTCGGCCACGCGGACCGTCGCCGTTTTGATGTCGTCCATGTCGACCATTTCGGCAGCCATGTCGAAGTTCAGGTTATCGCCGCCGTAATTGCCGTAGAGAAGGAGCACGCCGCTTCCTTTATCCACGGCACGGATCATGGCTTCCATTTTGGACGCGGATGGTGACGCAAACACGTTGCCGATCGCGCAGCCGTCCAGCATGCCGTTGCCGACATAACCCAAAAATACGGGGAGATGACCGCTGCCGCCGCCCGTCACGATACCAACCTTGCCCTCTTTTACTGGCTGGGCATTGATGAGAATCTGGGGATCATCATTAAGCATGGCGACGCGGCCGGCGTGTGCCAGCGCGATGCCTTCAACCGTTTCGCGTGCGAAATCCGACGCCTTGTTCATGATTTTCTTCATTGATTGCCGATCCTTTCTCTCTGCTGTTTTTTCTACAGTCCGTATTTTTCGATCATGCCGCGGGCGAACTTAACACTCTCTCTGACGAATGTTTCTCCGTCCGGTGCCAGCTTGCGCCATACCCATGTGCTCATGTTGTCCGTCACATCAGAGAAACCTTCGAAACCGAGGTAGCCGTCAAACCCGATCTCCTTAAAAGCCTTGAAGATGCCGTCCCAATCGATGTGTCCCGTCCCTGCTATGCCGCGGTCATTCTCACACATGTGGAAATTTGTCAGACGCTTGCCGGCCAGTTTGACCGCATCGTAGAAAGACTTTTCTTCAACGTTCATGTGATATGAATCAAGGTGGATGCCGACATTCGGTTCACCGATCATGTCGAGCAGACGCACCGCCTGTTCCGACGTATTGAGAAGATACGACTCATAGCGGGTAACGGGCTCCACTGCAATCGTGATGCCCAGGTCATTTGCATGACGCGCCACTTCTTTCAGAGCATCTGCCGAAAACTGCCATTCCGCTTCGGATGGCGCTTTTTTCGCGTCTTTCATATATTCGGCATAGATCACACCGGAAAAACTCGTCGCTCCGACAGCCGCCGATGCCGTGACACATTCCTTCAGGTAATCTGTGCCGCGGCGTCTTGCCGCCTCGTCATGCGAGGTGATGTCGACCTCCGGTCCGAGCAGCACCGTCGATGTCGTGACAGCGAAGCCATCCAGTTTTTCCTTAACCGCTCTTGGATCGAACAGGTCGAGCCGCATGAGCGGGATCTCGATAAAATCAAGGCCTGCTTCACGCACCCTGTCAATAATCCAAAGGGTATCATTCGACCATTCGTTGCACCATTCATACGCGTGAATTCCAAGTTTCATGTCAAACTCCTTGTCTTTTGACCGGGTTTTCTTCCCGGTTTGATCTCAGTTCTTCATCCTGACGCGATACCGCCTCAAGAAATGTATCCAGGAATTGCCTGCCGGTCCGGATTTGCTCACGGTTCATGATAAACGATTTGCCGGCCGTGATATTGATTCGGTCGATTCTCGCTCTCGCCGCTTCATCATCGATCGACGTCACATCCTTATTCTGTGCCATGCCGACCGTGCGCCTGAGCAGCTCTGTCCCGGTGTAACCGGCTGTGTCAGTCAGAATTTCCCCTGCATACCAGTCGAGAAACCCTTCAGTTCTCGCCATGACGTCCGGCTTGGACTCTGCAAATCGTGCTTTGAATTTCTGCGTAAACATGTCGACAACTTCGACGATCGTCTTTTCGACCCAGGCACAAAATGCTTCTGCTTTGTACGTGTTGCCGTTGCACCAGGCGAACATGAGATTGGCGGTTACATTCCCGATGTCGTAACCCATCGGGCCGTAGAACGCGAATTCCGGATCAAAAACAACCGTCTTCTCCTTGTTTACGAAAATGGAACCGGTATGAAGATCCCCGTGAATCAAGGATTCCGCCTTGTTCAGGAATGTGAATTTCAGTTTGGCGACTTCCAGGTGCAGCGCATTGTCCTGATACAGCTCCCTGTCCGCAAACGCTCTGATCGGCGGAAAAACCTTGTTCCGCCCCTTGTTGTCGTTTACAGGTTCCGTCAGCACAAGATCCTCCGTGATTTCACACAGCTCGGGATTCATATACTCGACAACCAGTGCCTTTTTTTCCTGGTGGTCCATGACGAGATCCGAGGTGGACAGCAATGTGTTCACCATGAACGTCGTGATCTGGTCGGCAAAGTTCGGAAACGTCTTGTGCTGCATCAGGGCATAGCGCATCAGTTCGAAATCCCGCATGTCTTCCATCAGCGAGAGGCACATCGTCTTATCGTACGCGAAGACCTCGGGCACGAGGCCCGGCGCCACTTCGGCGTGCAGTCTCAGGATCTGGGCTTCCTTGCGGTTTCGCTCGGTTGACAGCTTCATCTCCTTGGAAATGCGCAGCGTGACACCTGCCTGCTTTGCAATGAGCGAGCGGCCGGTCTCCACATCCTCCACGCGGTAAACATAGTTAAGATTGCCGTCACCGATTTCCTTGCAGGCAAGCTTCGCGTCAGGCGGAAAAAAATGGCTTTTCTCCCTGACGTACTGGATGACATCTTCTTCTTTCAGCAGAAAATAAGTATCAAATCGTGACATCTCACTCTCCCTTCAGATCGAGGTAACGCTGCGGCACACCGCCTGTTGTCACCCCTAGATTTCTCCTGATCTCGAGAAGTGTGTCGATCTCGTCAAGCGACAACTCTCTGACTTGTCCCAGCTGCTTTAAATACAGACGGATCCTGGCGTATTGCTCCAGTGCGTGCAGGCGAAACCAGGCCTCGGTCAGGTCGCGCCCCCAAGTGACCGCTCCATGGTTTGAAAGAAGGCAGGCATTATGCGTCTTCACATAAGGCGCAACAGAATCGGGCACCGCACTCGTCCCGGTCGTCGCATATTTGGCGACCGGAATGACGCCGAGGGCGATCAGCGCTTCGGGATACTCGGAAGGCTCAAGCGGAATGCCGGCGATTGCAAAGGCAGTCGCCGCCGGCGGATGTGCGTGGCAGACGCCCCCCACATCAGCGCGCTCTTCATAAATGCGGATATGCATCGCCACTTCCGACGATGCCGAAAGCATGCCCGATTCAAGCACATTCCGGTCGAAGTCCAGCTTCACAAGCTCAGAATCAACCAATTCTCCTTTTGACACGCCGGTCGGCGTAGTCCAGAGCACGCGCGGGCCTACCCGTACACTGATATTGCCGTCATTTGCCGCCACCAGATCCTTCTCAAAGAGATAGCGGCCAACCTTTAAAATGTCTGCTTTTGCTTTGCTGTCGCTGGGATATTGCATCATGTCATCCGCCTTAATCGCCTCTTATCCGAGATCATCGTGATAACCAGCACGGAGATCAGGATAAAGCCGTATGCACTCGTTCGGTAGTTGGTGTCAATCCGAAGAAAAGTAAACAGCTGTGTAATGAACTGCAGCAAGATAATCGACAGTGTCACGCCGGCCACCCGGCCTCGTCCGCCGTCCGGGTGTACACCGCCAAGCACAACGATCAAGATGGAGAAGAGCGTGTACTGGGTGCCATAGTCTGACTTTGCCGAGTTGAAATGCGAGGACATCAGGATTCCGGAGATCGCACCCATCAGACCCGAAAATGCGTAGCACCGGAGTGTCGTCTTCAGATTGTTGATACCGGAATAGCGTGCCGCCTCGTAGTTGCTGCCCATGAAACGGACCTGACGGCCGAACACGGTGCGGTTCATCACAAAATAGACAAACACCAGCACCGCGATGAACACGAAGAGGACAACCGGGATCTGACCGATACTGCCGTTCGCGATGAACTTGTAGTTGTCCGGCAGATCGTTCAGAGCCGGACCCTTCGTGATGATCAGGGCGAGACCGGCATAGAGTTGAGAACCGCAGAGCGTGACCAGCATTGGCGGCAGCCTCAGAAAGCCGATCAGCGACCCGTTAAAGAGCCCTGCCAGAAGTCCCGTGGCCAGTGCGGCGAGAATGCCGAGCACAATCGAGAGATTGGACTTGCCCATGCCGAGCATAATTGTCGCCGCAATCACCCCCGACAAGTTCGCGATGCCGACTAAAGAGATGTCGATCCCTCCCGAGATCATGCAGGCCATGACCCCGAATGCCAGTACGCCGTACTCCGGGAACTGAAAGACGATGGAACGCAGATTCGACATGGTATAGAAACGATCCGGCATGAACAGGGCCATCGCAATAAGAATGACCACGATCAGAAAGGATAACGCAATGACATTACTGTCGGATTTTTTGAGTACGCTTCGCATAATCCCTCCTACACTTTCGCCTGCTTCATGGAAGCCATTGCTTTCAATGATGTGAATGCCGTGCCGAGAACGATCAGGAAGCCCAGAATAAACGGTTGCCAGTGCGTCGGAATCCCGAGCATGATCAGGTTGTTCTGAATCAGGGCGATCAGGGTCACACCGAGAATCGTACCGGATACGGATCCGTGTCCGCCCGTGATTCTGGTGCCGCCGACTACGACGGCCGCAATAATCATCATCTCACTGCCCATCAGGTTCGTCGGACTTGCGGCCCGGTTCAGGATGCAGGATACCATGGCTCCGATGCCCACCACGGCGCCGACAAAGATGTAGACAAAATATTGAATCCGGATCACGCGGAAACCCGCAATGCGCGCAGCTGACCGGTTTCCGCCGATAGCATAGACGCCCCGGCCCATCGTCGTGTAGCGCAGGAAAATCGAAAGACCGATTGCCAGCACCACCGGTATGATGAACAGAATCGTCAATGAATAGGTGAGACCGGACGACGCCGTATAGGTGAACAGATAGCTGCGGAACATCTCGTTAAGCCTGTCCGGCAAGCGCGACAGCTCGGTCGATCCGAAAAATGCCAGAAGTCCACCTGATATGAGGCTGTTCATGCCGAGTGTGGCGATCAGCGGCGGAATTCTCAGGGACGCAATCAGGACGGCGTTAATCAAGCCAAAAAACGCACCGATCAAAATAGCCATGCCGAAAGGAAACCAGAGATTGTCGATTTCATAGTTGAGCATCATTTTTACGGGCAGATACATGGCCGCACAGGCGATGGCCGGAAATGACACATCGATGCCGCCGGATATGATGACCAGCATCTGGCAGAGCGCAAAGATCAGCATCAGGATTGCGGCTCTGGCCAGTATCACCACTGTCGAGAATGAGACAAAGGCATTGTTTCTCAACCCGATCGCTATACTCAGAACCAGGAGGACCATAATGATCACGGCCTGATTTGATGTCAGAAGCTCGCTAATCCGTGACTTCGTTTTCATGTGATTCCTTTCCCGGTCTGCTGAGCAGTGCCAGCAGCTCCGTTTCGCTGACGTCATTGGTCACCCTGCCGACGATGTAGCCGTCATGGACAACGATAATACGGTTGCAGTTCTCCAGCAGTTCGGAAATATCGTCAGATATGACGATCACGCCAACGCCTTCAGCTGCCAGCTGGCGAACGAGGTCATGAATCTCCGCTTTGCTGCCGATATCAACGCCGACCGTCGGACCGTTCAAAACGAGAAGTTTCGGCTTCGTATTCAGCCATTTGGCCATGACACATTTTTGCTGATTTCCTCCGGACAGTGTGTTTATCGGTGGTTCAGCCGAATTCGTCTTGATGTCGATATCCCGAATCCAGCGGTCGGTATCTTCATTCATCTTTCCGGTTTGCAGCTTCAGCCCTGAAAAGTATGCGGGCAGGGAAGCCGCCATGATATTGTCCTGGATTGAGCGTTCCAGAAATAATCCCTGTGTCAGCCGGTCTTCCGGCACATAGGCAATGCCCTGGTTCATGGCATCATCGATCGACTGAACGTTAATCAGTTCCCCGTTCAGATGCATGGTGCCGGATTCTGCCGGTGAAAGGCCGAAAATAGCATCGGCGATTTCCCCTCGTCCTGAACCGAGCAGTCCCGTGATGCCGAAAACATCACCTCGCCTCACGGCAAAGCTGATATCGTAAAATGAGCCTTCTCTGGTCAGTTTTTCAACTTCAAATACCGTCTCATCGGGAAAATCGCCCGGCGCGGGACTGTATTTGACGGCCATGAGTTCGCGGCCCGTCAAGTCGTGGGAGAAGCGCGCATTGTTATATTCGTCTCTGGTGCCGGACGAGATGAACTCGCCGTTGCGAAGGATAGTTATGCGGTCGGCGATGCGGAAGATCTCGTCCATTTTGTGGTTGACGATCATGACGGCGATGCCCTGATCTTTCAGATTCCGCAGGATGTTGAACAATAAATCAACCTCGCGCGACGTCAGCGCCGTCGTCGGCTCATCCAGAATGATCAGCCTGGCATTATTAAACAAGGCCCGGCAGATCGCCACAAGCTGTTTATTCGAGACTGATAGCCGTTCCAGTAGGATGTCGGGATCAATATTTGCTCCGATCGCCGCCATGGCGTCGATGGCGCGTTTTCTTGTCTCCTTCCAGTTGACAAGCTTCTCGCCTTCCAGAAGCAGCCGATTGATACCGATATTTTCGGCGACAGACATATTCGGGAAGACGGCGAAATCCTGATAGATGACTTGTATGCCGTGTCGAATGGCATCGATCGGCTTCATGTTCCGGACGACCGCACCCTCGATCTCGATTGTTCCCCGATCCGGATGATAGACACCGGAAATCACCTTGATCAGCGTTGATTTGCCACAGCCGTTCTCTCCGGCCAGACAGTGAATCTCACCGCATCTTAACTCGAGGTCAACACCTTTCAAAGCCCGGACGCCGCCGAACGCCTTGCGCACATCCGTCAGCCTGATGAACGGATTCGTATTTTCCATACACACCTCGCTAAAAATCGGGCCCAGGTCCTGCCGGAATCTGAGTGTTGCGCAGGATCTGGGCCGCGTCGGACAATTACTGCCGTTCTAAGAAATTCTAGTAATGGAATTCCTCGTTCTCAGCAATGTTCTCCTGATCAAGATAAACATAAGAGTTCGCATAGATGACCTTGTCTTCCAGAACCAACTCGTCATAACCCTTGATGAAAGGATCCTGAATGCCTTCTTCGATGAGTTCGTCGAAGCGGTCTTCCAGAACGGCTTTTGCGACTTCAATCTGAGCCATCGCAGCCATCGCCGAATCCCAGAAGAAGAAACCGCTTGCAATGCCTTCCTCGACGTAACGTCCGGAGACCGAATAGATTGAGATGCCGAGGATGACGACTTTGCCTGTCAGCCCGAGCTCTTCAACTGCGCGCGAAGCACCGGCCATGTCTGTTGAGGCCGAGCACTGGATCGCTGCAATATTCGGGTTGTCTGTCAGCGCTTCCTTGACTTTGTTGTAGGCTTCATCCTGGCTGTCTTTTGTCTCCAGCTTGCCGACCATGGTCATGTCCGGATATTCTTCTTTTTGACGCTCTTCAGCGCCTTCCGTCCACTCCATGTGGGTCTTCGATGTCAGCGCGCCGACCAGCTGAATGTATTCGCCCTCTTCATTGACTTTTTCCGCAATCTTATCCATGATGGCCGCACCGATCGCCACGTTGTCAAACGCTTCGACGTCATAATCGATGTTCGTCATTGACGACGCTTCGTGCGTGATTACAATGATGCCCTGCTCTCTGGCTTTCTCCAGAATCGGTTCCATTGCTTCCGTGTCAAAGGGGGTGACACAGATTGCGTCATAGTCTTCGGCAAGCAGCGACTCGACGTAAGCGGCCTGACCTGCACCGTCTGTCGATCCGCCGTAGAAGATGTCGTCATCGAA
>LSQX01189599.1_pt2 | contig 11310 bp, 1 predicted proteins | sample 654561 | NCBI WGS metagenome assembly LSQX01 (sample SAMN04489861, study PRJNA283612) | anaerobic digester metagenome | isolation source: 4 biogas reactors fed with cattle manure at either 37C or 55C with and... | place: Denmark: Kongens Lyngby | collected 2014 | reverse complement strand
CCTCCGCCGCCTCCGCTGCCTCCCCCGGGGTCAATTACACCGCCTGCAGGTGCAAAAGGAGTGCAAGAAGCTTCGGAAAACCCATGCTGCTGAGATTTATCCAAGGCAGTGTTGTAAGCTTCAAGCCTAAAATTATGTGAAACTCCGTTTTCAAGACCTGTAAAAGTATAGCTTGCAGAGCTTGCCGGAAGAGTTGTTTTCAATATGCCATCCTTGTAAACCATGAATTTAGTGACAGCACTGCCACCGTTGTCAATGACTTTCCAACCGAGTGCTGCCTGCTTGTCGCCGGGAACGGCAGTAAGTGTGACTGAAGGTCTTCCTATTTCTACTTCTACTTCATCTGAATCAACCGAGCCTTTATAAAACTCGCCCCTTGCCCGGGCAGTAATTGATATTTTATGTCCTCGGTCTTCTTTTTTTACCATGTAGGTTTTATAGGTCTCACCGGAGATGGGTTGACCATCTCTTAGCCACTGAAGTCCATAGTCTTTATTGTCATCTTGAACTGAATCACCGTTAATCATGCTGCCTGCTTCCAAAGTGAGGATATCTCCATTCTTTATCTCTGCAGTCTGCTTGATAAGCAGTCTGCCTCCAAGCACAGCCTTTTCCACTGTTACGGGAGCCGCAGTTATCGTTCCCGACCAGCCTTGGGGAGCAGTGTATACAGCATGAATGGTCTTCCCTGCATCATTGATTTCAACTGTGTATGTATCACCAAAAGCTAACAGTGTATCTCCCTCGTACCAGCTTATTGTTCCTCCATAAGGTTCATCTTTGTCCAAATTCAGGCTCAAGCTCAGGCTGTCTCCCGGATCAACAAAAGCCGGGTCACTGTAAGCTCCATTGCTTACGATGATTTGTGCTGTCCCGGTCACAAGCTTATCGCTCTCCCAGCCGGCATAGTATATCTTATCACCTATGGAGCCGGAAGGAATCTCTGTGACAGGGCTGCCGGAAAAGTCAGTCTTTTCATACCAGCCCATGAACACATCTCCTTCTCGGGAGGGCTCCGGCAAAGCGATTGCACTTGAAGCAGTTGAAGCTAAGGTATAGCTTCCCGGCACTGTAGTATCCCCGCCAAAGGAAGCGCCATATCCTTTATTGAATGTAATCCTGTAAGTTTTATCCAAGTTCTCTTTAAATTTTTCTATATTTACGAAACCGTTGCCGTAATAGGGGTCAAATCCTTCTTGACCAAGGTCATCGGTGCTTTGGCAAAGCAAAGTTACAAAATCAGCCGGAGAAAGAGCTCTGTTTCTCTGCTTTGCCATGGCAGCCATTGCTGATACCACCGGTGCGGAAAATGAAGTTCCGCTGTTTTGTTCAATGTCGTCATTCATTTTTAGAGAAAGAATGTCGGTGCCCGGGGCAGCAACAGTAACCTGGTCGTTGAAGTAAGAGTAAGCTCCGTCAAAGACAGCCTTAACTGCCGAGCCGCTGGTGACATAACCGGCCTGCTTGCAGGCGGACACGCTCACAACACAATCATAAGAAGCCGGATACATATAGTTGCCGGAGTTTCTATTAGTATCGCTTGATGAATAATTTCCTGCAGAGGCGACCACAATAATGCCTGCAGCCACCGCTCTTTGGCATGCTTCTTCTAAAGATTCAGAATAATTTGTACCGCCCATGCTGAGATTTATTACATCTGCATTTTTTTTAACGGCATAGTCATCAATTGCTTTAATAATGGTGGCAACATCTGCATTACCATTAGTGTTATAGGTCACATTGATAGGCATAATTTTTACATTCGCTGCCACACCGTCTATTCCGATAGAATTATTGACCTGGGCAGCAATAATACCTGCTACAAAGGTCCCATGATATGCATTACCACCTACTTCCAAATTATATTGCTCCAGTATATTTTCTGCTTTGAAATCCGGATGCTCTCTGTATACTCCTGAGTCAATAACTGCAACCGTAACACCGTCACCAAGCATATCAGGGAGACCCTGAGAATCAAGGCTGTCCCAGGCAGCCTGCACCTTTACAGCCAAGAGATTCCACTGGCTTGGGCTGTAGGAAGGAGTATCCTGCAGGGTAAGTATGTAATTAGGCTCGTAAAATTCAGCTGCACCGCTGTCTAGAAGAGCCTGAGCCGTCTGCAAATCTCCTGTCAGGCAAAGCCCCTCGCTTACCATTTCAAGGTTTTTTACTGTATTTAAAGCAGCCCGGCTCATGGGCATAGGCGATTCAGCCAGGCGCACCAAATAACCCTTAAATTCCTCCCCAGACTGGTCTGCAGCCTGAACATCAATCTGAAAGGCCAAGGAAAAGGTAAGTATAATCGTAAGAATAAGGCATGATAATCTTTTTTTCATCTGATAACCTCTCGGTTTATATTGTTACCGCCGGAAAGCAGTTCCGGCGGTATTTTATTTATTTTCCGCTGTATTTATTTTCCGCTGTATTTTTTAACAATTCCTGTAATAAATCGGGTGAGAATCGTGCTTACTTCCATCCGGCCGGTCCCTTTCAAAGGCTCGAAGGTGTTTTCTCCCACACCCTGAATCAAACCGGTGTCAGCACACATATAGACATATTCTGATGCCCAGCTGCTTATCTTGTCATCATCGTCAAATTCTAAATCCCTGTCATACGCATCAAGCTCCATACCGAGGAATTTGAGAAAACGGGAGAGGAAAACACACATTTGCTCCCGGCTGACAATATCATCAGGTCCGAAAATCTCATTGCTGTAACCGCTGACAATTTTATTCTGCACTGCCCAGAGAATTGCATCCTCATACCAGTCTGCACTCAGGTCATTGAAGGGCTGGTCTCCTTCTGCTTGAGGGCTTCCTGCCAAACGCCAGAGGACTGTTACGAACATGGACCTTGTCATCGGCATATGGGGTGAGAATCTATTCTCGCCTGTTCCCGAGAAGAGCTCTCTTGCGGCTGTAAATATGATGTATTCAGCTCCCCATTCTCCTTCGATATCGTCAAAATTAACAGGGTTATCAATCAGCTTGTAGTCACCCAAACCGACAATCAAGTAACTTGCCGCTTCATCGCTTAGCAAGCACCAGGGCAGTATGGAAACATTTCCGTCCAGGTCTGTGTACTGCACAAGCCTGCCGCCGGCTGCCCCTGCTAAATCAACTATCAGCCTGTTGACATCAAATCCGTCTCTCAAAGTTCCTTTTGGAATTCGGAGCGTCAGCCCGCAGCTTGTAATAATTATATCATCCTTCTCATTTGCCGCTGTTATCTTATCTATGTCTGCTTCCGGCAAAGGTTTATTCGGCAATAAGAGAGTAAATACTTTTGCTCCGCTGGCATCACTGATGATCCTGCTTAGATTGCTTGCAATTGACATGCTCGGCGCAGTAACCTTTATTGCAGTTACATAAGCACCATCCCAATATCCTCCGAAATCAGCATAGGCAGTATCAGAAAGTTGTTGAATCTCCTGCGCCTTATTATCATAAGCTGTCTTGGCATCCTCCACGGCTTTTTTCTGGTCTTCTGCAGCCACCTCTGCTGATTCGAGAGCAAGCTGGGCTTCTGCTAATTTGCTGCGAGCATTTTCAAGTTCTTCAAACTGTTCAGCACTAACTCCGTAAAGCCCTCGTACAGCTATGAGATACCAGCCCCTGCCTAAACCGGCAAAGGTCTTAATATTTGGATTAAGGGAAACATCATCCCCAAGATTCCAAACAATATCATCTTCTGAGCTTTCAGCTGTATCGAGTGCTAAGAAGTCACCGATGGTATAATGCTTTTCTTCTGCAGGACTTTTAATTGGCATAAAAGCAAACTCAAAGCCTTGGGTAACTCCGTTTTCTACCGAAACTGTAATCTGTCCATCTGATGCATTATAACTGCCGGCAGCCAAGCTGTCACTAAGAATTGTGATGGCCCTATCCGTTACAGTAATCATCAGGCTTGCATAATTGGAAGGATCAGCCGCATCAGCTACTATCAGCTTGTATTCGACGGAGTCGAGACCCTTATAAGTATGGGTAAAGCCGTCTTTCTTGTTCATGTCTATCCAGCTTAAACCTTTATCCCAATCAGGTGTGCTCAAATCATAATCGGCTGCAACTAATGCCATTTGATAACGGTCATAGTATTCATTATTTTCCATATTATCGGAATCCTCTGCATTATATGCACCGCCGGCTGTATTTGTCAAGTCTGCCGAGATATAACCATTGTTTCTGTCCTGGTTCCATGCTTCATTAGACCTAATGCTGCTCTTGCTCAGGTCAATTCCCAAGCTTGCCACGGTAATCGCAATCCGGTCTGTATTACCAGCTTTATCTTTAGCCACAAGTTCATAGCTGCCGTTATGCTCAATCTGCAGAGTGCCGCTTAGGCTAAGGCCTTCAGAGACATTGACAGCATAGCCGTTGATGGTCACCTTAGTTATATCATACTTTGCACCTGAAGTCTTATATGCCTGCCAGGAGAGCATCCCGTTTTCATAGTTCATTTTCACATGGGGAACTTCATCGGCTACGGTAATCATCACGCTTGCTGAGTTTGAATCATCTGTCATGTCGCGAACTATAACAGTATATTCACCGGGATTCAAACCTCCATAGGTATGTGTAAAGTTATCCTTAGACATTTCCTCCCACTTTAGCGTCAAATCATCTGCCACATTATCAGGATTATACCCGCCTGCTGCCAAGGCCATCTGATAGCGGGCATAGTATTCATTCTTAGCAGTAATGGAATCATCCGTGTTGTATGTTCCACCCACAGCGTTAGTAAGGTCTGCTGAAATAGAACCGTTACCGTTATTTCTGTCCGGATTTGTGGAAGCAACTGAAGTAATGATGCAGCCGCTCAGGTCTAATTTTAATTTATTTACCGGAACACTTTGGTTAGTTTCGCTGCCGGCAATATCTTTGGCCTTAAGTTCATAATTCCCGTTGTGCTTAATCATAAATGTACCGCTATGATTTTGACTTATACCTTGATTAACTTTAAAACCATTTATAGTTACGGTATTAATGCCTGCCCCTTCACCCATCAAGGTTCCGGCTTTCTTATAAGCATTCCATAACAAGCTGCTGCTGTCTTCGTCAAAGGTCATTTCTGTCATTGTAATGCCATCATCAATCTTAGCCATGTAGAGTACTGCCGCACTCCAGGTATTATCATCTTTATTGACTGTACGTGTCCAGTAAATGCCGTTTTGTCTAATTTCAAACACTGTTGGAATTTGTGCAGCATCTTTTCCTTCAAATTCACTATCCTTAAATAAATATACTTGGTGTTCATTGTTTGAATTTTTAGTGTTTCCGTCTTGTTCTTTAAATCTTATATTAAGTTTATTTATGTTATCATTGTTTACATAACCATCAAGCAGCTCATCTTCCAAGTAGAAATCCGCATCATAGAGAGGTACATCCACAGTGTCCGAAGTTTCTGGCGATAATTCATGGAACCAATCCACCATAAGAACCGTGCTTATCGTATTACCTGAAATGTCTTTGGCTATAATGTCGTAGTTTCCATTGCTTGCAATTTTTCCAAAATCATACCTCCAAAGCAGTTCGTCATTTATGAAAGTCACTGAGCTGTCTCCCGCACCATATTGCTTTCCGTTTATGCTGATATACTGAAGCCCGTTGTTGTCTAAGACATAGAGGGACAGTGGTATGGTCTTGTCTCCCGGTTTTATGGATGCGGTAGCCGGGAAACTGCGGCTCCAGATAAACATTGGATTTTGCCCGTCATATTCCGGGGTGGGAACCTCCCCTTTCGAGTAATCTTCTACCATCCTGTCAAACGAGGCACTTGGACTGTCAACTTTGACGGTTATGCTATAAGCTGCGTATTTTTCATTTGTTACATCAATAATCTTTGTCGGATTTTTCCCTCCATTGTCGTTTGTATAGTTATGTGCTGTATGTCCGGGATAATCACTGGTCACCGTCACCTTGCCCTGGAAGTAGAGGTTTATCTTCTCAGCCACGGTTCGGAAGGTAAATGAAGCGTTTTTCTCTCCCATGGACAAGTTGCTTCGCAAAGGTGTCTCCTTGTTTTCCCCTGTTCCCCATGTGGGCACATCATTAAACTGCCAGGACTGACCTGTTCCGTCCGGGTTATAAGTACTTCCGTCAGAATTTATGAAAGTAAAAGCTTCATTGTCTATAAAGATGTCAATACCGTCAACAGAGTCTGTAACTATAAAGGCCACTGCAGCCTGACTTTCGGTATCTGCATCATAAATGTGTATAATCCCTGAGCCTGCCTTGGAAGGTGTAATGGAAAGCACACCGGATACAGAGCCTCCTGTTTGACTGCCTGTCTGCTTAAAGTTAAGAATGCCCAAATTCAGCCCATCGCTAATATCATCTATTTCCGTCACGCTCAATGCAGGCTTGGTCCCCCTGGAGCTTACTGCTGTGACAGGTATCAGGGTAGTAGTTCCCAAAGGTATTACTATAGAGGGAGCTACAGTATAGCTGGTGGATGCCTGTATAGCTTTATTCTGTAAGTTGTTGGCAGAATAATATTCATTGTGCTCAGCATTTAAGACACCTGTATTCATGCCGGTTATAGTGTCAGAGCCGGCAAAAAGCTCAATCTTAAGGTCTAAATATCCTGCTTCACCCGATTTGAAAACCTCTGATGGCACTTCAATGGTTCCGTGCGCCCTTCTGCCTTTTCCTTTTTCAAGGTCATTATTTCCCTTAGTGCCATCTATGTTAAGATCATCTGCGTTATAGATATAGAGTATACCCTTCACCAGATTTTCATCTGTATTCACATTTGCTGCTTGTGTATTTAGCAGATCTTGTGCCATATCAATTTCAAGACTGTTACTCCTCAGGTCTAAGACAGAATAAGAAGTGTTATCATTTTCGTCCTTGCCGTCTGCATATGTAAACTGGGCATATACACCGCCTGCATCAGCAGACCCCCGGTTAGCAGCTACGAAGTCTACATTAAGGGTTGTTTTGCTGCCATCAGCAGAAATACCGGCAAGGGAAACTTCTAAGTCTTCTATTGCCAAGTCCGGATATTCCTCCACTGTAAAGAGGTCAATTTCTGAAGATTGACAAGCACCTGTATAGTTTTCATCTTCGCTTACTTCAAGGGTAAATTTTGTATCTTTAGCTAGGTCCGTTTTTAGCGGTTGACAGAAGCCTTCCAAAGATATGGTCTGGCCTGAACGGATGTTGTCCTCTATCTTCCACTCTGCCAAGTCTTGCTCTCCGGCTTTCAGTTTTGCGCTAATAGACTGATCAGCACTGCCTCTGAAGGCTGTATCACCGGTATTAACTGCACTGATATTTACATACAGCTTGCTGCCCATACTGAAATCAGGCTTGCTGAAGGAAATTCTGCCCTCCCCGAGCTCTGCATTTCTCTTGCTGTAGCTTATAGCATACATGCCTAACTCGCTTACCATGCCGCCGCCACTGTAGGTCGGCATAACAACATACTCTGGTTTATCCTTATTATTTTTGTAGCTTCTTAGCTCCAATGTTGTCAAGCTGCCCTGGCTAACAAGCAATAGCTCACCGCCGGCTCCTTTTGCCGCCTGCACGTTTGAGAAAGTCAAATTATTCTTATCACCCATATCATTAGGATATGCCTTAAGATTTTTTAAAATTTCATCCTTGGCATCACCGTATAAATTCCCTATATCAGCTTCATTCAAAAGACCGTTATCTTTCGTGCAGCCTTCACCTTTAAAGCCTAAATATGCCGCTTGAGTGGTAAATTTGCCCCAGTCATAGCGGATGGATGCCTCATAGGTATCCATATTCCTCATAGCAAGCATGACTCCATCGCCCCAGCTGTTGCTAGCTGCATCATAGGCTGACAGATAGAGAGCATTGTTAGTTGTATTTGGAACACTGCCAACATATATAGCAAAAATTTCTTCATTAGCGTCCACTCCTATTGTAACCTCTAATTTCCCTGAAGCCCCTGTTACTTTTGTGCCATCTGCATTTGTCTGAACCTGACCGGTAAAGAAAGGATAAATAGTACCTCTTTTTACATCATTATCCGTTATACTCTTTAGACTGTCGTCTAAAATAATATAGCTGGCTCCGTTCATTTCAAAGAGCAGGAAGGTGTGCTCCCCTACAGCCATTGTATAGAAATCTTCCTCTGTCCCTGTCAGCATGGAGCTGTCAATATTTGCAGTTAAGAAACTTAAGTTTGAGAAATACGGACTTTCGTGTTCCTTGACTAAGACTCCCTCAGTATTATAAATACCGTCCTTCTTACTACTATTATCATAATCCCTGGTCATTCGAAGAAGATATGGGGCATCCCAAGCTGCTTCTCCGCTTCCATTTATTGTAACCTTGCGCAGACACAAGCGCTCCACGGTAAGGTGATCGGTAATTTTACCACTGGTATCGTAATCGTAAACATCCTCACGTGTGGTATATGCCACATAGTAAGCATCACCTAATTTTGTAAACTCCACATTACTTAAGGTTTGACCGGAATTTAAAGCTGTTGATTCAACTGACCATTTACTACCATTCCGGTATGCTATATTAAGATTTGACTGTATACCGAAAACATCCAAATAAGACTTTTTCATGCTGCGCAGATAATCTGCGTAATCTGTATTACCCATACCGTTTTGCTCCAGAAAAGTTGTGTACTTCTCATAATTGCTATTATCTGTATCCAATGTCACAGTACTGCCGAAGAATATGGCATCTCCGCCGCCCGGTGCAAACAAATAGTTTACTGTATCATCAGCGCCGTTAGCATCTCCGTACAATATTTCAGGTTGTTCGGTAAAGGCTGAATCACTCGAAATATAGGGAGCTCCCCCCACTTCATCTGAATTAGGTGTGCTTGTATAGCTCCATGATGCTTTTTTAAGAACAGTGTTCTTTGCTGCATTTTTCAACCTGTTCTGTGAATAAGTGTTGTAATTTTCAAGGGATTCAAAGTAGTCATACCAAAGCCTATAAGTATCATAGTTGACATCTGACGTGTCAGGCTCCGGAATTTCCCTGAAGTTGTCCGCATTCATTGCCGTTCCTGTAATGGCTCCTGCCGTCGTCGCTGTTGTATAAGGCTCCCCGGTCGGTTTTTCCGGATTGGTTTTTGATTTATCCTTGTAGCTGACCCAGCTAGAGTTGATGGTATAAGTGGCAGAGGTTCCGTCACTGCTTTCATCCACCCAGGCATCAAAGTCTAAATCGCCGGTGCTGTCATTATCTAGCGGTATGTATAAACCTCCGTCAGAGCCTGCAGGATTTGCAAGACCATATGTTTTTTCTGTCTTATTGTATGCCAGCTCTGACATTACAAGCTGGGGAACATCTTCTGCTGCAACATTATTTCCACCACGAGAAACAGTATATAGTATAAAGTCTCTTTCTCCTGCGGAAATCACCTTATAGTCACTGCCGTAAAGCATGTCCCTTCCTAAGTTAGCTGCATCCGCACTGCCCCCGTAACCTGAAAACTGGAAAGGTACACTTTTGTCTATAGGATCATAGGCCTGGGTGCCCATGTTCGAATCGGCGTTGTCCTCAGGTGCATAAAGCTTCTGTTTATTTGCAGTTGACCGCGGCGGTCGTATGGTAACTCCCATATAGCCACTGTCTGAAGCATCCTGTTCTACCCAGTCGTTTAGGAAATGCCAGCCGGTTTCCCAGTCTTTTCCGTCATAATCAACGGTATAGGTTACTGCATCAAGCTCAAAGGTAAAGGCAAGAAGTACCACCCGTAAACCTAAGCCGATGGAGAAGCCGAAGCTTTCTACACTTGCCGGCTCATATTTATCAGCAGAAGAATCTTCAAGATGTTCCATATTATATACTCCCAGCAGGAAGCTAGCTTCAATACCGAGTTTAGCATATAACTCCAACTTCAGGAGCTCTACGCCCACACCCGCACCAATCTCTAAAGCTATGGACGGTGATATTTCTATACCCTTCCAATAAACCTCATTTCGTATATTTTCTATTCTTGCAAGATAAGTTATGGATGTTACATCATTCTCATATTTATCGCTGTAGTCTAAAGGACGAAGCCTAACTAAAACTGTCTCGCCTAAGTTCATATCCTTTTGTTTTTTTAGCACCACCTGAGTATCAGATGTTCCATCAGAGCTTATGAAGCCTCCTATATAACCGGAATTTTTATCTGCCGGCTCCCAGCATTTGTTTATGGTATTATAGGTGCATACTTCCACTGACAGCTTGCCGTTAAAACGTATATTAAAAGCCTTAGAGTCTGTTGTAAATTCGTACAGTTTTTTATTCTCATCCTGCACTTCTTTATATGTCAGATCAATCGGTTTCTTTGCAGAACCGGCTGATATAGCATCATGCAGAGGAGTTGCTTCCTCAACGGAGTCTCTGATAACGCCTAAGCCTGTTCCAATCTCAATCTCTCCTTTAAATTCGAAGTAAAAATATACTATGGGACAGACCGTAAGCCTCTCTTGAATACGGAATGACAACTCCACAGTTAAGGATACGGTCATGCCTTCAAAATAGTATCCGTTGTCCAAGGGGTTATATTCAAACATAAATGCTATCCCTACGGCAAAGCCCACACTGAAACTCTTTGATTGAAACTTGGATTTGTCAGGAGTAAGAGGTTTATTTTTTACCCTATTGTGTTCCTGTGAGGCTTTTTTGAAATCGTCGTCACCGCCAAAGTTGCTTTTGTCGAAAAAATCTTTAAATTGTGTCCAGTTTTCCTTATTCTTGTCAGTAAAACTTTCGTTTTCAGATCCTTTTCCAAGTCCAACCTCACCTAAGGGCAAGCCAAGGGCAAAGCCTACCTTGTTTCCATCAAGCACTATAGTTAAGTAATCAGTAGCGGCTATTTCCATAGCTCCTAAATCAATACCTAAATCTAAGTTGAATTCGCCCATCTCACTGCCTGACTTATCCATATTAATGTCGGAAGAAGGTGCTTCATCCTTTTGCATCTCCTTTAGATACTCGGCATCCGGAGTAGTGGAGAACTGACTCAGGGTCACGCTGTCAGGCAGGACACCGTAAAATATATCTTCGGACTGCACATAAAAGTGTCCGCCATTGTCTTCCCAATTTTTATGACCCCGCAGATATACACCCGGACGGCTATATTCTATGATTTCTTCTGTTGTTGCCTGCTGTTCCTGAGTAACCACAGCAAATGTGGTTGTACCGGTAAAGGAGCTTAAGTAGCCGTTCATTCGCCCTAAACCAACTCCATTGTCATCGTATTTATAACCGGTAATTATATCCTCATCATCACGGGTAATGCTATAATCTTCTGTAACAGGAGTGGGACCTGCAATGCTGTTTTCAATAATAATGGGTTCCGGTGCCTCAAAGGGATACAAAA
>LSQX01177361.1_pt2 | contig 11310 bp, 12 predicted proteins | sample 654561 | NCBI WGS metagenome assembly LSQX01 (sample SAMN04489861, study PRJNA283612) | anaerobic digester metagenome | isolation source: 4 biogas reactors fed with cattle manure at either 37C or 55C with and... | place: Denmark: Kongens Lyngby | collected 2014 | reverse complement strand
TGTGAAACAATGGACTTAAAGCCTGACATGAGAGTCCTTGATTTAGGTTGCGGAAGAGCCTTAAGCAGTGTTTTCCTTGCAAAGGAGTTTGGAGTTCAGGTTTGGGCATATGATTTATGGATAGAAGCCACAGATAACTGGAACAGGATAAAACAACAAGGACTTGATAACAAAATTTACCCCATACACGGTGATGCAAGAAATATGCCTTTTGCTGATGGCTTCTTTGATGCAATAATCAGTGTTGACTCATATATCTACTTTGGTACAGATGATTTGTATTTAAACTATCTGCAAAAGTTTTTATCTCCTGGTGGAACATTGGGTATTGTATTGCCTGGACTTATGAAAGATTTTGAGGATGGTGTTCCAGAACACTTAAAAGACTTCTGGGGGCAAGACTGCTGGAGTTGGCATACAGTTGACTGGTGGAAAAAGTTATGGGAAAGAACGGGATTGGTTGACATTAAAGTTGCTGACACAATGCCAGAAGGCTGTAAGATGTATATTAAATGGAAGGAAGCACAGGACAAGGTCGGTAAAAATCCTTGGCCGCAGGATACTGCTATTCTTAGAAAGGATGCCGGCGAGTATGTTGGATTTATCAGACTTGTAGCCAACAGAAAGTAAATCTCTATATAATATAGTTTTAGCCAGAGTATCATAGATGGACAATTAATATGGTATAGTGGAAATATTGATAGACCTTGCTTATAATATAAATGCAGGGTCTTTTTCTTTTAATAATGTTTTTTATCCCACTCGTCTCTCCATTGCTGATAATCTAACCCCGTCACTATATAGTTATATCTTTGCCAAAATACTTATCAGGCTCTTCCTTTGTTGCCTTTTGGAAGGCTTCGTCGCACCACGGATACCAGTCTACAGGGTTATGTGCGTGTTGTAATAGGTATGGAGATTTTTCATGGATTAATCTATTATGAGGTCTATCTTTTATCTTCATTAAACTCTATCCCTTCATAGTACATTTCTAGTATTATACCCTGGAAAACCAGCCTTCTATTCAGATATCATTATGCCAAGGTGTATGAGAACAAAAAATGACCATAAACCCTATAACACTGGTTTATGGTCACCTTTCTTATTATCTATTATCCTGGATATACATAGAATTTTTTATTTCGTATAATAGAAAAATACGTCATATAATCTGCCAAAATTATTCTATTTTGTTTAGTAGTTCAAATATTTGATTCTCTAAAAAAGCAGTAGTCCAAAAAATGTAACCGTATTCTCTCCATTAATATATTTTATGCTTGCCGATTTAGCAAGCTCATTGACCATTATCCCAAAACCTTCAACAGACGGAAAGAGCTTTTCAGGGAATCTACATGGATTATATGGATAAGTACACTCGCTACATCTCCTACAACTTTCATTTGACAACAACAGAAAATCAGATAGTTTATCTTTCACTAAATTAGCAAGCTTATCACAAACTTTTTTAAACTCATTGTGCCCAAATATCATACCTTCATAATCAAAAGAATCTTCCAAATCATATTTTGCACTAAAAACCAATGCCATGTCATATTTCAAACATTTTTCTTTACACTCACTAATTGTCCCAACGGCAGGTGGACAAGCCCATGTCGTACCGTAGTTTCTGCAAACATTACCTTCGCACAAACTACGAACTTCATTTGAAAAAATAATGTGTTTTGTTTCTATTAACCCATATTGATAAATACCGGTTTGTTGTAATGAAGAATTTTCAAATATCATATTAACCTCACAAAATCCACATAATCTATATTGCATATAATCCTACTAATGCGACGATAATATTATGAATACGACACCATTGAAGTGTGAACCAACTCATTTTTATGTTTTCATTGTATCCTTATCACCATCAAGCTTTGATTTAACCCACTCGATAGTCAGAGAAGCCAAAAAAGATACAATATAACCTACAATAAGGCACATACCTGCATGTTCTAATATTGATGGGTATGTTTCATTATAAAGATGTGGATACATAGCTCTTGAAATAATTACATGCCCTAGGGTTACTCCTAGACTTGGCCCGATAGCAAATCTTAATGAACGTTTTAACATTCTATCTCCTCTCTTATCAACCACTTATTCAATAATGCATGATATTATCCATGATTTCAACTTTGTTCAAATCTCCATGATAAGTATACCAAGTTCCTTGCCTATTGCATATACCTTCTGCTATTCTTGTGCTTTTTCCAAGATTATATTAGTTAGTCCACTCCTTATCATAAGGTCATCCCCAATAAAACTTTTTCTCGTGCTCTTATGGTAAGCATTGGTTTGGTGTTGGTCAATTTCTGTCCGGCTTTATAGATCAATTATATCCTGGCGATGATTTCTCAAATATTTTCAGTAAACTATGACAATTTCTATATTGTCCACTCTATCAAGTAATTTCGCAATATTCTTTTATGACTTATCTAACCTCGATTTTGTCAATATTTGACCACACTCATTACATGTTTAGACTGGCATGTATTAAGAATTTGCAAAAAGATTGAATCCTTTTCGATACCTGCGTCGTCTAACTTGCGAATGTATGATAAATTATGTATGGATCCATACCACCATCAGTTAAGGAGCAGATTATGAAAGATTTAGTGAGCAGAGCCCGGCATGGAGACGAACAAGCCTTTTATGACCTGATTTCCCAAAATCGGGGCCGACTTTACGGGACAGCTTTGAAATACCTTCGGAATGAAGCTCAAGCCCTTGAGGCTGTTCAAGAAGTCACTTGCCGGGCTTATTTGAAGCTGCACAAATTGGAGAATCCAGAATACTTCTCTACTTGGCTGGTTCGGATTATGATCAATTATTGTCTGGACGAATTGAGAAGGCATACCCGTACCGTTCCGCTGGAAGACTGGGATGTACCGGGTCAATATAACAGTGCAGCTAGCCATGAAACCCGCATGGATCTGGAGATTTGTGTAAAAAAGTTAAAGCCCAAATACCGAGATGTACTGGTATTGAGATATTATGAAGATATGAGTGTGAAAGACATATCAGCCGCCATGAAAAAGCCGGAAGGAACCATTAAGACCTGGATCATAAAAAAATCATAAAAGCACCGGATGAAAAAGTTCATCTGAAGGAGCTTAACCTCGGGAAGGCATCCTTATCCATGATCATACAGCTTGAGTTAGAAGCGATTCATAACGACACGGTACATGAGTTTCTTTCCTGGATCGCAAGGGACAGTAGCAATCAGGAATTGTGTAGAGAAATGACTGGGATAAGATCCGGTGATGGCTCAAGTTTTATGGAATATGATTATAAATATACCTTTGATAAACCTATAAAAAGTCCAGTACGGTTTATGATAAGTGATTATCCAAACAAGATTGAGAAAGAGTTTGAAGTAAATATACTGCAGTAGATGCTAAATATAAAGTAAGCAAGTCTTCTTCCTGATTGCTTGCTTACTTTGTATTTCATTCAACCAGCCTATTACAACTTTATGATATAATATTATCAAAACGGCGCTTTATATAGATGATGCGTTAACATCATGTTATAGCCGTTTGTATGTAAAAAAACTTGAGATACATGACAATTTGTTTATTTTCATTTCACTTTTGTATGTAATTCTCGGCTATTATGATGATTAATTTAAATCATACGACCGATTACAAGGTTGAATCCCCTTATTTCACAATATAAGAAGATTTACTTATCTTCAGCTCTTTAGATTTATATTTAATCCCGAAGATGATAGCTACAATTAATTCTAGAATAAAAACCACATAAACCTTCCAATTCAAATTTAACTGTAGATATCCTTCACTTCCTATATATACTGCTAATCCTATACAACCATTGAAAAATGCATGACTTAATACGCATAAGAATATATTCTTTGTATATTTATATAAAGTTGAAAAACTGAAACTTAAAATGATTGCTAGAATTGTATACGCTGTAAAAGGCAAGGCGCTTTGCACCGTTCCACTTATCAGCCATAAAGGTAAATGCCATATACTCCAAATAACACCCACTATAAGTACTGAGACTAAATAATTCGTTACTTTTTCTAATTTGGGTTGTAAATACCCGCGCCAACCTATTTCTTCTAGTCCTCCTCCAATTATGAAAAGAGGCAAATTAATAAACATATAGAGAATAGAAATAGGCTCTTGAATACCAAATGCAATCCAAACCATGAGAAAACGCCAGCAAGTAAATAACCCAAAAATTAACCATGCTTTCTTATCTATACCCCTGTTGAAAACAAGTTTAATGAAAGACTTTAATGAAAAGCTTTTATTAGACTGTCTATTTATCATGTAGACTCCAATAGGAGGTCCAAGAGAACCAATCAGCAAAGGTATCCAAGTTAATGGTTCTCCATACCAAAGTGCATCAAAAACTCGATTTGCTATAATAATTATTAGCCAAAATAACCATGATATAGAAAATGTATATAGTAAGAATAGCCTGATTCCCTTTAATAATTGTTTTCTTTCGGTCATGTTGGTCCTCCTTGATAAATAGCGTATTAAACAGGCTCTGGAAAATCTGCAGCTTGTATTGCTTTGCACATGATATCATTAAAGATCAACTGTTAGAATTTTTAAGTCCTCTTAATAAATATATTAAGTATATAATAAGAGCTACAGCTGTTAATATTAAGGGGGGCACAGTGGAGTTTTTAATCAAAAGACCAGGATTATCAATTCCTTGATCTATAAGTCTTTGAATATATGGTGGAGCAATTAACGAATAGATCTCTTCCATAAATAAGAAAATAAGAAAATAAAAACCGCCTCTATAGAGGATATTTTTTGTTTTCATCCCCATGGTACATACTATAATACCTACTAGTAAACAAGCAATAATCAAAAGCCTCAAACCTAATAACATTTAGTTACCCCATTTCCCATTTGGTATAATTCTACAATATGATTCAAGGTGATTATATCAATTATGCTGCATAAATGAAACTCTAAAGCTATTAAGTCCCTATATTTGTGTAAAAAGCGAAATAAATTGAGCCAAAGCTCATACCCCGGCAAAATATGGTTGCGAAAGAATACCAAACCGAGGGGATATAAACCATGGTTCAGTATAAAAATACAATAACCGAAGAACTTTTTATCAAATGAAAAAGATAAATTATTTTCCATAATAGCCCACATCCTTTAACTTGGCTCAAACACTAAGCCCAATAAGGCGTTGAGCATTATTTTGATTTACCTGATTTGAAAAAATATGTAGCTATCCAGTACTACTGTATATCAAAAACTATACCTGTGCAATATACTAAGTAATTATATACCTAAATCCCAATTATAGAGAATTCATTAGAAAATGCCGGGTATCCAGAGTGCTAATACAAGGCCTAGTACGAAGGAAGCGAAATTGGCTGCCAAAGCATATACACCTGGCTTCCATCCGGGTACCTTTTTCTGACTGTGTCGTCTCAGATACACCGTATATACGATCGCTTCTACTATTACTATTATGAACTCCAACAGTATGAAAAAAATCAAAAATGCCAGCTGTCCGGCATGGTAGTTTACAATATTTAAAGTCAAATTCAATCCTATCTGTGTTATGAAGTTAACAATTGCGATGAAACGAAATTGTTTTTTTCCCCGGAAGCCAAACAGAAGTGCAATTATGAGCTCAATGGCGATGGTGAGTACAATACGGGCGATCAAGGATAGTGTTTCATTGGTAGTATCATAGGACTCTACAACAGATAAACCTGTATTGGTGACTTCCGCAGTGAAGTAGCTGTCAAAGGCATAACGCTCATAACTGGCGTCACTTACCAGAAAGCTGTCCGTTTCGGGGAAATACAGCAGTATTTTGAATTCCCTTGGTGGATAGTATGTCCAACTGAATTGATGGGTTTGCGAGCAGTCCTTAAAATATTGCAGAAAATAATAGCTATCTTTATCAAGGTAGTCGGCAAATTTTACATAAATTTCATAGTCTTCATCGCCCTCCTTGTACTGGTCCTTGCTGTTATTTACCGCCCAGTAAGGTCCGGAGGATTCCACACTGGAGAGCAGCGTTACATAATACTCTTTACCTTCCAGCCCGGCAAAATCGATAAAGATAGAAGGCTTAGGTCCTATATCTGCATTGGCAGTTACAGGGAAGAGAATCGAAATCGATAACATACAAAATAAAACAAAGACAATTCTTTTTACCATAGATTGGTGTCTAGATATATATTGTCGTGCACCAGGTTTGTCAAATTGCCAATTAAGAATTCTACCCATAAAATATATACCCCTTTCTTGACCAGCCTTACTATATCCTCCAAGAAATAGCACCTTATTTACTTTAATTCCTGTTCTGCTTATACTTAACCAATAATGTCAAAAACATCACACTTTCTATGTGTAAAATCATTATTATTTACTTTCATTTTTTTTGCAGGTGAAATTATGATCTTAATATTTATCACTCCAATTATATGGTAAATTACCTATATCTAATTTATCAAAAAAATATCCACCAGGGAACTGGTGGATAAAATATATAGTGGATAAAATTTATATTAATAGTCTATCCCTAAATCAAGTTCAACATAATATTCTATTGGTTTTTGCTTAAACAGATACTCACCTTTTCTAATTGAAGCAAGCACTCCAGCGCGATTTCTTATTACATCAAATGGACTGTCCCCATCAAGAACGATGAAGTTTGCATCTTTGCCTTCTTCTAATCCATATCTGTCCTGGATATTTAAGCAGCGGGCTCCGTTATATGTGATCAAATCTAAATCCTTTTCTATTTCTTCCGGTGACATGATTTGTGCTAAGTGAATTCCATTGTCAAGGATATTCATCATATTTCCATTACCCATAGGATACCATGGATCATTTATTGAATCTTGTGCAAATGCAACGTTAATGCCTGCTTCCATAAATTCTTTTACTCTGGTAAGCCCTCTGCGTTTAGGATATGTGTCGTGGCGACCTTGGAGATAGGCGTTTTCTGTAGGACAAGAGACAAAATTCATCCTGCTCTTTTGGAATAAATCCATCATCCTGTAAGCATATGAATCATCCGCTGAACCAAATGAGCATGTATGGCTGGCTGTGGTCCTTGTGCCATAATCCTCCATAAGGACAAGGGCATTTAACAACTCCACAAAGCGTGAATGCGGATCATCCGTCTCATCACAGTGTACATCTATAAGCTTGTCATATTTAACAGCAAGTGCTAATATGTCATGAATGGATTTTTCACCAAATTCTCTAGCCGGTTCATAATGGGGAATTCCTCCGACAATATCAGCTCCCATCTTAAGGGCCTCTTCTACTAAATCACGTCCACCCTTATATGTGTACATTCCTTCCTGTGGAAATGCCACGATTTGAATTTCAACTATATTCTTTAACTCTTCCCTCAACTCCAACATAGCCTTTAAAGCTGTGAAATTTGGATCTGTAACGTCTATATGCGTACGAATGTATTGTACTCCTTGGGAAACCTCATCTTTGATTCCCTTAAGGGCACGCCTTTTAACGCCTTCTATGGTTAAGTTTTCTTTGAATTTGGGCCACATTTCAATTGCTTCAAAAAGCGTACCTGATCCGGCACCTGCTTGTCCAAGATCAGATAGTGTGTAAACATAATCCAAATGCAAATGAGGATCTACATAAGGAGCAATGACTAATTTGCCGCCTAAATCAATAATCTCATCTGCTGGTCCCAGGTCCTTACCAATGGATTTTATGACCCCATTCTCTACTAAAATCTCATTGGCATCATCGTGACCATAAATAACTGCATTTATAAATTTTTTCATAATATCCTCCTTAATTTTACTTATTGTGTTTAAACAGCCTTACCGCTGGCTTCTTTTGGCTTTGATAAACTCATGTTCATTAGAACAATTGATGCCAGCATAACAATAATCCCGACATATCCAACTAAATTGATCCGTTCCTTTAACAAAAACACCCCAGCCACTGTAGCCACAACAACTTCAATAGAAGCAACTATAGTTGTTTTTGAAGCATCTATTCCCATTGAAAGCCCTTTAAAGAATAAAATATTCGCCAGACTGCCGCTAAGTGCAGCACCTGTAATAGTCCAAAATAAAAATGCACTATTTGTAAACAAGTCTAAATAAAGCCAGGGTTTAGCAAATACAGCGGTAAAGATTGAACTGAATAACAGCATGTAGAAAGCCATTGTCCCTGAATCGTCTTCGCTTGTACCAATTTTCCCCAAGATAGTGCTAAGTCCATACAAGAACCCTGCAAGAAGTCCCAAAGCTAGACCCAGCCCTGAAATATTCAACGATGCAAAGTTACCACCGGTTACCATTAGTGTACATCCAATAAGGTTCATAACAAGGGCAAAAATTTGATAGGCAAGAAGTTTTTCCTTAAAGAATACTACAGCCATTATGGCTGTCCAAACCGGAGCTAAATACATAAGAATTGTTGATGTTGCAACTCCTACCAAAATCATGCTTGTGTCCAAAGCGACCTTGAAAATTCCTTTTGTTAAGACTCCTAATAATATACTGACCAACAAACCCTTTTTTGATATTTTTAATCCATCTATACCTTTCTTTGCTAATAAATAGAACAATAATGGTGGAAGCGCAAAATAATGGCTGGCAAATGCTGTCATCAGTGAGGATGCGCCTATATCACTCATCTTAGTAACAAAAAAACCACCAATTCCCCATAATGATCCTGCCATTGCAACAAAAAGGTATCCTTGTAGGTATCTCTTTTTCTCCATACTAACCTGCCCTTACTACACGTTTTTAATATTATACCCTCAAATGCTTTCTTCCTAACCAGATGTCCTAATTTCAATGACGCAGTATCTATCAGATACACAGTCATAATTCCGTACTAATATAAAATTCCCAATCATAATATTTTATAAGGAAATAGTAAGGGGGGTTAAGTGAATATATGAAGGTTAAAGTTAGTTTGCTTCCCATTGTTCAAAATATAAATTTACCCACTGTTTTGAAAACAACCATACTTCCGGGTGACTCATACGAGAGATTATTTATTGCAACTCAAGTCGGGGAAATCTATTACATAAGAGAAGAAGTTATACAAACCTTTTTAGATATACGTTCACGAATCATAAAACTAGGTACCTCCAATGGTGGATATGATGAACGAGGATTGCTGGGGTTAGCCTTTCATCCCAATTTTTACTATAACGGTCTGTTCTACCTTCACTATTCTGTAGCCGGAACTCAGGGTCCGGGTGCTCTTCCAGAACCTTTTAGTCCTAATCCTTGCGACCCCAGCACTTTAAGTCTAAAATGGTTAAATAGAGAGAGTCAATATGATCATATTGATACTGTTGAAGAATGGATTTTACAACCAAATGGTCAACCTCAAAAACGACGGACCTTACTTAATTTGAGAAGACCCTTTGCTAATCATAATGGTGTCAACAGCTTAAACTTTTCTCCTGAAACAGGTAAACTGGTTTTAACAACGGGGGATGGTGGTTCCGGTTATGATCCATTTAATCTAAGCCAGGACTTAATGGAGATAGCCGGTAAAATAATTGAAATAGATGTGGACAAAAACACATATATCTATAATTCACCTGTAGTTACACGTTTTGATGAGCTTCCCATACCTATTCAAGAAACGCTTACGGTAATTGCCAAAGGAATCCGCAACATATCCGGCATTTCTTTCCAAAGGTTTTTCAATGGATACATCAAACATATAGGCAATGTGGGACAAAATCTGGTAGAATCGATTTTTTCCTTTGTACATTATAAGCCAATACCAGTTACTCAAATTGTTCAAGCCTATCTAATGAAGTCTAAACCCAACCGGGAGGGATTTATTAATTTTGGCTGGCGGGGATGGGAAGGTGCCTTTCCTGCATCGATTATAAGGGAGTGCCCTGAAAACTCGGCTTTAGAGAAAAAAATAATTGCATATTACAACGATGCAGTCGTAACATCAGCCAAGCGTATTCAGCCCACAATTAGTTATTTTCACGAAGATCCTCGTCCGGATAAATTCGGGGGAACTGCGCTTACAGGGGTCCAGCCATATATGGGGAATAGCATCCCCGGTTTAGCACGAAGTGTTGTGTTTGTAGACTTTGCCCGCCGTGAAGAAACTGAAACACCTGTTAGAGGAGTTTTAGCTCATACCAGGGTAAGATCAGATTGTCGTCCAAGTGATTTTAGTGTTATTGAAACCAATTATGATTTTGGCCCTCAATCAGCTTATTATGTCAGCTTGGGAACAAATCTGAACCAAACCAGGCTATTTTTAGGCGTTTATGGTTCAGCCAGTGTAACTGATTTTAACAAAGGTGCTGTTTTTGAAATTATTCCTTATTGATAGCTGTATAATTTGGCATAATTCTAGTTGGGATGAGAGCGAATGTTCATTTCAGCAGAATATTCGCTCTCAATTCAGTATATAGTTCCTCAGTAGTTTCACTGTTACGAAAACTTATATATACATCTTTCTTATCAAATCGTTCAATCTTTATTGTAGGAGATGACTTCGCTTGAACAAAGAGTAAAATTTCACCCAGAGTATCCGATTTAAAATTCCCTTTCAGAGTTCCTCCGATACCCCCATAACCATTAGTCCTTATACCAATATCCATATCCCTGGCACTTTTCTCTATAAGAGATATATCAGCAATTTCAGAGAAGCCAATGTTTAATCCATACATAGCTTTTATTTGTAGGCAATCATCAAGTATATTCACATTAGGGTCCTTTTCGCCATAAAAAAATAAGGTACCTACCGCAATAAAGATAACAGCAGATATAATAATTGCAGCGACAACAACCGATTTTCGCGTCTTTAATGCTGAATCATCCGTTTTATAAGTAACCGATGTGCTTCTGTACTTGTTATAAATCCGATTATACACAAAGATTAAGACAGCAATTCCGGGTACACATACAATTACTAATAAAACAGCACCAACTTTAATACTAAAAAGTGACAATATACCTGTCACAAACATACAAACCGCGTAAATTGCCCACATCAAACCATTCGCCCGGTTGTATGATGGAATATCCGTTATCTCTTCAGGCCTTACAGTACTTCCTGACCAAAAGTGCATTGGAGCTTTACGCTTGAACGCCCAAAGAGCTATTACCCCAAAAATCAGCGAACACAACCAACATATAGTGGCAAATATGATATTCTCAGACGACATTGCTATTGCCTCCTCATACTTGGATTTTAAATATCAGGAATAAGTAGAGAACTGGTCATTACTATGCCTGGAATCCCGCAAAGTGAGTGTGTCCACTCGAATAGTTAACTGTCTATCCCGGAATCCATT
>LSQX01040886.1_pt4 | contig 11310 bp, 14 predicted proteins | sample 654561 | NCBI WGS metagenome assembly LSQX01 (sample SAMN04489861, study PRJNA283612) | anaerobic digester metagenome | isolation source: 4 biogas reactors fed with cattle manure at either 37C or 55C with and... | place: Denmark: Kongens Lyngby | collected 2014 | reverse complement strand
ACCAAAGTAACCTGACTGTAGACGCAAAGTTTCACGGACGGTAAAAAATGGGTCATAGACCAACTCCTGAGGAACCACCCCTAGTGACTGTCTAGCCTGTCGAAACTGTTGCTGAACATCATAACCCATGACTTTTGCACCACCTGCGCTTGGCCTAACTAAACCGGCCAACACGGAAATCAAGGTAGTTTTCCCCGCACCATTAGGGCCCAATAGGCCAAAGAACTCCCCTTCTTTCACATCAAAACTGACGTCATTAAGCGCCTGAAACCCCTCGCTCTCAGACTCCTTACTCAAAAGACGGCGCCACATCGAGGTATCTTTTGAGTATATTTTTGAAACATGCTCGAATTGAATTGCACTAGACATGATATTTAAGTTTCTTATAACGTAAGAAGTGAGGTTAAGCCAAAAGCTTAACCTCACTCTAATAATTTAACCCTATTTGACAAGCGAACGATATAGGCACTAATAAGCGCCAAACAACTTTTAAACACTTGCCCTTGAGGACCACCTAGCGTCGGAGGCTCTGAATTAAACCATCAATACCACTACGATTGATTTCTCCGGCAAACTGATTACGATAATTTTGAATCAACCAGATACCCTCGACATTAACATCGTAGACTTTCCAAGTATTACCAGCCTGCTCCAGTCGATAATCAACGGCAACTGGGGTACTGCTAATACCGCCAATCGTTGTCCGTACCACCACATCAGCTGCAGTAGGATCGCCACGAAACTGTAAAACGTTAATTGTCGTATTGTCAGTTACGTCTTTTAAGGCACCACTATACGTACGAACTAAGGTCCCTTTAAAACCATCTACTAAAGCAGCACGCTGCTCTGGTGTCGCTTGACGCCATGGCTGACCAGTCGCTAAGCGCGTAGTCTTTTCCATATTAACATGTGGCACTATGTGTTGCTCTATCAAGCGATTAACTGCTGCAACATCGCCACTACGGGCTGCCGAGTCATTTAAAAGGCTACTCAACGCCTGATTAGCTATTTGCTCAACAAATGCATTAGGATGCACCGCCTGCGCCTGTGCAGTAGCAAATACTCCTAAACTTAATAATGTGGCTAGCGCACTGTGCTTAATCGTCTTCGTAGCAAAAAAACTCATAAAAATCTCTCCATAATCAATACCTGTTACTGTCTTAGAAAAGTCTTACTTTTAACTATTAAATTTTGAAATTGACAATAACTCTTTGATTAAATGTACAGCATTTATTGCTGTACATTTTTTAGCCTTTGTGTAGATATGTAACCCTTGAACTTAAAGTTCAGGATCATCATACTGCGGTAAATCACTTACTTGCCCTGCCGCATCGTCTTCCGGATCATCATACTGAGGTAAGCCGGACGAAGCACCTGCATCTGGGTCATCATAATCAGGCAAAGCACCATAAGATAAATCATCTGTCGTAGGTCGATATTTATCGATAGTTGGCTTCATGAACATATCTTCACCTGGACCATACCTACGATCATCTTCTTTAGTCCACGCTGGCACCTTGGTACCATCGGTAATTTCAGGCTGCTTTTTCTCAGCAACCAGTGCACGACGATTCTGTAAATAAGCATCACGCACAAAACTATACTTATCTAAAGCGATGCTATCTGCTAAATCACTAGCATCAAGTAAAGAAGCCCTAGTATCAATCGCATCAACCACAACGACTGGATTACGCAATCGGACATTATCAATACTCCATGGAGATAGGTAAGCAGCTTGCTGGCCAACACTATCAACGGCTAAACCACCTATATCACGGAAGTTACTTGAACCCCAGATTGGTAACACGACGTGGTTACCTTCCCTAACTCCCCAAACGGCCAAGGTTGTCCCAAAGTCATTACGTATTTTATGGGCACCGTTCATTGTGGCCACATCGATACATCCCCCAAGTCCAACCGTCGAGTTAAACAAAACTCGACCAAAGGTATTAACTGCGTCTAAGCCTCGCCCCTGCAGCATACTATTGAAACCGGACCACACGTCACCCAAGTTGCCAAAGATATTACCAATACATGTTCTGGCTGGGTTTGGCACTAAGGCTTCATACGTCAATGCAATGGGACGAAGTACCGCACCATCAATCGCCTCATTAACTTCAAACATAGTGCGGTTGTAACTTTCAAAAGGATCGTTAGGATCCGGGTGAGGCACAGACACGCAGGCCGATAAACTTAAGCCTAAAACTCCTACTGCTGTCATTCTTTTAGTAGCAAGAAGCATAATTTTCTCGTATGTTGATATTAATTGTTATTAAATTTACTGTGGTCAATTTAGTCTGATGACCCTTCTCTATCCGCAGTTGAAAACAAGAATCTACTAATCAAATCCTCAATTACCACCGCACTCTGCGTGTAGATGATGGAACCACCATCTGCTAGCATTACCTCATCAGCACCAGGACTAAGATCTAAATACTGCTCCCCAATAAGACCTTGAGTCTTGATCGATGCTGATGTATCAGTCGGAAACTCATACTGTGATTCAATATCCAATTCTACGATCGCTCGGTACATCTGGTTATCAAACAAAATATTTTTGACTCGGCCTACAACTACGCCGTTACTCTTAACAGCAGAGCGTTTTTTTAAAGAGCCGATATTATCAAAAGAGGCACTGACGGTATAATTAGGTTGTAAACTAAAAGTGCTCAAATTTCCAGCACGCAGTGCCAGAAACGTTAAGGCCAAGATACCTAACAGCACAAAAATTCCGACTACAAACTCTACTCGTTTACTCATTTTTGAACCTTTGATTTAAAACATGACGGCGGTCATTAAGAAATCCAGACCTAAGACCGTTAAAGAACTGATAACCACAGTGCGAGTGGTTGCTTGAGAAACGCCCTCTGGAGTGGCCCTACAAGTCCAGCCTTGATGTAAGGCAATCAGCATACATGCTACACCAAAGACCACACTCTTAATAACGCCATTGAGTACATCATCAAAAACATCTACTCCTGCCTGCATTTGCGACCAGAAGGAGCCATCATCAACAGACAGGGAAACCACGCCAACAAACCAGCCGCCCAAAACACCCACTGCTGAGAAAATCGCCGCCAGAATAGGCATGGCAATAACACCACCCCAAAAACGCGGCACTAAAACTCGCTCAATCGGATTAATACCCATGACTTCAATAGCATCTAACTGCTCGCCTGCTTTCATTAAGCCGATTTCTGCAGTCAATGAAGTGCCCGCACGGCCTGCAAATAACAATGCAGTCACTACAGGCCCCAGCTCTCGCAACAAGGACAAAGCAACCATCAATCCTAAAGCCTGTTCCGATCCAAACATGGATAAAATATTATGTCCTTGGAAACCCAAGACAAAACCGACAAACAGACCTGAAACCGCAATAATCAACAGTGAATACACACCGATGAAGTGAATTTGCTCGATAAGTAAACGCGGACGCTTAAAGATAAATCCCGTACGCGCTATTATTTGTAGAAACAAAATAAAAATATTGCCTAAATGCCCTATAGACTTAATGACATAGGCACCAAGTGCGGCAATCCAGTTAAACATCTCGCCCCCTAACTTTAGAACTCGACTGCTTATGATGAGCTAACTGCCGCTGCTTTTCTGCGTACCAACTTTCATAGTCAGGTGTACTAGGGTACTCAAATCGTGCACCATCCTCTGGTGGCAACCCCTTAATAAAGTTTTGGACACGCTGATCATCCATGGCGCGAATCTCTGCTGGTGTGCCCTCTGCGATAATAGCTCCCTGATGCAGCATATATACATAGTCCACGATTCTAAAAGACTCCTCGATATCATGGGTAATCAATAAGCCGGCTGTACCTAATTGCTTAGTGATGCCACGCAACATGTTGGCCGTCTGATTCATTGAAATCGGGTCAAGACCTGCAAATGGCTCATCATACAGCAATAACTCTGGCTCCATCACAATAGCGCGAGCCAAAGCAATGCGTCTAGCCATACCACCAGAAACTTCCGATATATTTAAGTGTGCAGCAGCCTTTAAACCAACCGCTGATAGCTTCTCAAGCACTCTATCCACAATTTGTGCTTCATCCATTTGCGTCAATTCTCGCAATGGATAAGCTACGTTTTCAAAGGTGTTTAGATCAGTAAACAAAGCTCCTTGCTGGAACAACACACCCATCTTCTTGCGTAGCTCGCTCAACTCCTTAGTACTAATGACATTACTTACTTGGGAAAAAAGCTTGACGACGCCAGCTTTAGGCCGAATTTGTCCAGTCACGCCACGTAAAATGGTTGACTTACCTGATCCTGAACCACCAATTAAGGCAATTAACTGCCCTTGATGAATTGAAAGATTCACCCCACTTAAGACGATGCGAGAACCATAGCCAAGACTGACATCTTCAAACTCAACTACTTTTTCTGAGTTTGAGAAGTCCACTTGATCGGCTTGTAAACTTGGCTGCGCTAGCGTAGCGTCTATGGAAGAGCTATCTGAGCTGGGATTTGACATTAAAAACGTAGTTATTAACTTTCTATTTTGTTATAAGGACTCTTGATTGTAAAAAATCAAATTTTTTTATGCAATAAATATAACATTAAATCAGTCCCTTAGTTACAATAAACTATAACTTACAATTTTTACTGCTTAGGCAATGATAAACGACGACCAACACACAAAAAAAGCCTTTAACTGCCTTGACTTAGACAAAGCGCAACTAGATAACCTACAACAACTCGGCTATGAGCAAATGACTCAGGTACAAGAGCTTGCTTTACCACCTGCACTAAGCGGAGACGACCTAATTGTTCAAGCACATACTGGCAGTGGCAAAACTCTAGTTTTTGCCCTCACCATCATGCAAAAACTAGAGTTGGATCAGTTTGAAGTTCAAGCGCTCGTGCTATGTCCGACACGCGAACTAGCGTCACAAGTAGCAGATGCTATCCGCAAAGTAGCACGTGCTTATCCATCTGTTAAAGTTAGTTTAATATGTGGCGGCACCTCGATCGCTAGACAGGTTGACTCCTTAGCTCATGGCACTCACATTATCGTTGGCACACCTGGGCGCATTGAAGATCTTATTAATCGTGGTGCTCTTTTCTTAGACTCTGTCAAAACTCTCGTCCTAGACGAGGCAGATAAAATGATGGATATGGGCTTTTACGACAGTCTCAGTGCCATTGCTAATGCCTGCCCATTAAAACGTCAAACACTCATGTTCTCAGCCACTTACACTCCCGAGCTACTCGAACGCACTGAAGGTTTTTTACTGAATCCCCAAATGGTTAAGGCAGTCGAGCAGCAAAAACCCGAGATTAAGCAATCTTTTTATTTAGTCGACGAAGCAGAACGACCGCAAGCCATCATTAGCCTCTTAAATAAGTACCTTCCTATTTCTACCCTTATTTTCTGCAACACTAGAGACGACTGTGAGATTCTACATCGAACCCTCAGTCGAGCTGGTATTATCAGCCATGTACTTCACGGACAAATGGAGCAAAGAGAAAGAGAGGATGTCATTATTCAGTTTGCAAACCATAGCTGTAATGTCCTCGTGGCAACCGATGTCGCCGCTCGGGGCCTAGATATTAAAGAATTAGATCTAGTCATTAATGCCCAAATTTCACCTAACGCAGACACACACATTCATCGCATAGGACGCACCGGACGTCAAGGTGCAGAGGGACATGCCATTACTTTGATCTCAAAAAACGAACTTTTCCGCAAAAAAAGAATCGAAGAAGTAATGGATTTAGAATTTGAAACCCTGTCGCCCCCTGCAAAACTTCAAGGTCGTTCCTCTCTAAAACCACCCATGCAAACCATTACACTACGTGGGGGCAAGAAAGACAAATTAAGAGCCGGTGATATCCTAGGCTCATTGACAAAAAACATGGGACTAACAATTGAGCAAGTTGGTAAAATCACTATTCATGATTTTGTTAGCTTTGTCGCAGTTGACCGCCAAATAGCACCACAATTAGCACAACGATGGCAAAGCGAAACTATCAAGGGTAAGCGACGAAAAATACATCTACTCCCTTGATTAATTAGTCAAAATCCTCGGGAACTTATGGGCTTATTTACAGTCCAAATTAGCACTCATACTGATAGAGTGCTAAAATACAATGACAATTCCATTGAAGACCGCGTTCTATCTGTGAAATTATCTTTAAGGACAAATATTTACTATGACAAGTCAAGCATTAGCTTTAAATAACCGCGCATTAGCCACCCTTGGCTCGGGTGCTATAGGCAGTATCGAGTCATATATTAGTAGTGTTAACCAGATTCCTATGCTTACGCCCGAAGAAGAAAAAGATTATGCAGAGCGTTTGCAGTATCACGGTGATTTACAGGCTGCACAGTCATTAGTTCTGTCGCATTTACGCCTCGTCGTTTCTATCGCACGCCAGTATTTAGGCTACGGCCTAGCCCATGCTGATCTGATTCAAGAGGGCAATATCGGCCTGATGAAAGCAGTTAAGCGTTTTGACGTTAACCGTGGCGTACGTCTTGTATCTTTTGCTGTGCACTGGATTAAAGCCGAGATCCACGAGTATGTTATTCGTAATTGGCGTATGGTCCGCATCGCTACGACCAAAGCTCAACGCAAGTTATTTTTTAACCTACGTAGCATGCGCCCTGACAGCTCAAGCTTAGATCCTGAACAAATCCAAGGCATTGCAGATAAGCTTAACGTTAAGCCAAATGAAGTGGTCGAGATGGAAATTCGCTTAACTGGTCGTGATATGTCCCTTGACCCCGGCCCAAGCTCTCACTCTGCTGATGACGAGTTTACTCCCATCGACTACTTATCAGATGAGGGAGAAAACAGCCCTTACGAGGTGTTGGCACGACGTGACCACGAGGAATTACAAACACATGGTTTAGTTGCTGCATTAGAGTCTTTAGACCCTCGTTCACGTCGTATTGTTGAGTCGCGTTGGCTACAGGATGACGGCGGCCTGACTTTGCATCAACTCGCTGAGGAATTTGGCGTGTCTGCCGAACGTATTCGTCAAATCGAAGCAGCTGCCATGAAGAAAATGCGTACCTTTCTTGGTGAAGATGCCCTACCATAAGCAATTACTAACCGCTTACGAAAAGATACAATTTTAAAAGCGATTAATTGGAACAAATGCTGTGTTCTACTGACTAATCTACATGAGTGATGGAAATGCAGTACCACACTCATCATTCGTCCGTTTTCTCCTCTTTCCCTTCCCTTGAGGACGAATGCTTCAAAACACTTCCGGCCCCCCTTACCGGAAGTGTTTTTTTATTTACTTAACCAGTAACCTTCTAATATCATTAAGCATTTCCTCAACGGACATACTATCCCTAAAGAGCAGAACCGAATCCGCTTTCTTATCTAAAACAAAAATATAGGAGCTATGCTCCATTGTGTAGTGATTCATCTCAAGGGGAACTTTGTTATAAAAAATGTTAAAGGACTTGGCAATAACAGCTAACTGTTCCGTGTTAGCAATCAACCCCTTAAAGCTAGGATCAAAATAATTCAAATACTCTTTCAAACGTAGCGGCGTATCTCGCTCAGGATCAACCGTAATAAAATACACCTGCACCTGCTCAGATTCCTCCTCAGTTAACTCAGTTTTTAATCGACTCAGCTGTGCTAATGTTGTAGGGCAAACATCTGGGCAAAGTGTAAAACCAAAAAAAACCAAACTTATTTTGCCCTTAAAGTCTTCAAACCTAAACTCCTGACCACTCTCATCCACAGCTATCAGAGCTTGCCCAAAATTCGAGCCTCGAATGACACTACCATGATACTCAGAAGCGAATAAATTAAATAAACTTCTTAGTTGTGCCTGACTTGGCCCAACCATAACGAAGCACAACACGACACTAAATAGGACAACTCGACTAATATGAAAAAAACTCCACATAAAATCTTTTAACCTCACTTAAGTCAACACAGCAATCTAGCTTTAGTCACAGCTAGACACAGTTCAAGTCCTAACTGTTGTTATATACTGAGAGTCAACGATATTTATTAATATAGCCAGTATACAGAGGAAGATTTAATCATTGAAGCTTGAGAAAATGCAGGCGCTCTATCAGCAATTAAGTCAACGAGTTCAAGAGGTTCCGGTGATAGGCTCTAGACCGCTACTTATCGCCGATAAGATTGCTGGTTTCATACACCCCGAAGCAATTAAGGCATTACGAGATAAAGACTATTTTAAACAGGATGAGTTAGCAGTCTATCTGGCTAACGCCTCTCATAGCAGGATAGAACTAAATGAAATTTTACTTGACATCGCACTTTCTCTAAGAGCTGCAGGTCTAACTAGAGCTTGGCGTGATGAGCTCCTTAATGTCTATGCGGAAGGAAGTGCTATAGGTCAAATCGAACGCGCAGCCATGCGACCTCTCGGTTTATTAACTCAGGCCATACACTTGAATGGCTGGACCCCCGAAGGGGATATCTACTTACAACTCAGAGCGAGCAGCAAAGCATTTGACCCTAATATGTGGGACACCTTAGTCGGCGGCCTACTCAATGCCGAAGATAACTCGACAGAAGGCCTACATCGTGAAGCTGAAGAGGAAGCAGGATTAACACAAAGTGATCTCAAGCAACGTACCCCTATTCGTTCTATCTTAAGAATGCGTCGTCGCCTACCCGAAGGCTATCAGCTTGAGGACATTTTAGTCAGTGACTGTATTATTCCTCCTGATACAAAAGTTGAAAACCAGGATGGTGAGGTTGAACGCATAGAGACCTTCAAGCCTTCCCAGGTCATTCAAATGATTGAAGACGGTGTTATTACCATCGAGGCAGCCATCGTTCTCCTCGATAGTTTAATCAACCCACATATTAATAGCTTACGTCAGTAAGCCTAAGGAGACTAAGATGAGTAAAGATCCATTTAACTTCAATTTTCCTTTTCTTAATACCATGCCGGAAGATATCGGTGATCCCAACCTGATACTTGATAGCATGAAGATGATGAGCCAAGCTTGGCAAAATTTTGCCACTATGGCTCCACAATCTACGGCAATGGCTATGGACCCAAATGAACTCGATAAACGCATTGAGGAACTAAAGGCCGTTGAATCCTGGCTTAAATTAAACTTGTCCATGCTAAGCAGTAGTATCCACAGTCTAGAAATTCAAAAATCTAATCTACAAAACTTCAGTAGTTTTATGGAGATGATGAGTGAGCCAATGAAAGCTACTCAAGCTGCCGCCGCACAACATAGCCAACCTTCAGAGACCTCTGCTCCCGCTCCCCAAAAAAGCACGGAGGCTAGTAGCGAAGCAGAGACAGAAAATCAAGCGACTAGTGACACCGCTGATGAGGCTTCACAAGAACAACCCAGCTTCACTGAGGCAAGCGAGCTCGTTCAAGAGCAAGCCCTAAACTGGTTTAATCTTCTCGGCGACCAATTTAAAAACATAGTTGCCTCTGTAGCTTCGGCGACGCCAGATGACACAGCAGAAACAAAGGAACAAGCAGAAGCGCCAAAAACTCCCGCCAAAAAAGCAAGTAAAAAAGCGGCTAAAAAGAGCGCCTCCAAAAAAAGCAGTAAAACCACAGCTAAAAAAACATCAGCTACTAAAAAAACAACCGCAAAAAAGACGGCTGTAAAAAAATCAATTAGTGAGTAATTTGACACAAAGTAACGAGCAATTAACTTTAACTTTTTATTAACTTTTACCAAAAAAGAATCATGAAATTAACCATTGTAATCTTAGCTGCAGGTATGGGTAAGCGTATGCAATCTGACTTACCCAAGGTCCTTCACACCTTAGCTGGCAAATCCATGCTGGCACATGTTATAGACAGTGCAAGACAATTAAACCCAGCACAAATCGGTGTGGTTGTGGGTCATGGCGCAGATACAGTGAAGGCCTCCTTTGAAGAGCAAAATGATTTAGCATTTGCTCTCCAACAGCCCCAATATGGCACTGGACACGCTGTACAACAAGCTGAACCTTTATTTATAGGTGATAGTGAAGAAGACAAGACACTTATACTCTACGGTGATGTGCCACTGGTACAAGCTTCAAGTCTTGAGCGCCTAATTAAAGCTGCCGCAGATGGAGTGGCTATTTTGACTGAGATTCTTGAAGACCCAACAGGGTACGGACGTATTATCCGTGACTCTAAAGGTAGCGTTAAGAAAATTGTTGAACACAAAGACGCGACTCCTGAGGAGTTAGAGGTTAAGGAAGTTAATACTGGCATCCTTTGTGCACCTACCGTTAAGCTTAAACGCTGGTTAGCTCAAATTGATAACAACAATGCTCAGGGCGAATATTATCTGACCGATATCATTGGCTTAGCCGTTAATGATGATGTGACCGTTAGTGCCACACACCCTGAAGCTTCTTGGGAAACCCTCGGGGTCAATAGTCGCTTACAACAAGTTCAATTAGAGCGCGCTTGGCAACAAGAGCAAGCTCGTCGTTTATTGGTTCAGGGTGTTACCTTAGCTGATGATAACCGTATCGATATTCGAGGCACACTAAATTGTGGCCGTGATGTCTTTATTGATGTGGGTTGTGTTTTTGAAGGGGATGTTGAACTAGGAGACGGTGTCCATATTGGCCCTTATTGCGTACTGAAAAATGTGAAAATCGCCAAAAACAGTAAAATTGAAGCCTATAGCCACTTGGATCAAGCTGAAATTGCTGAGCAATGTAAGGTTGGACCATATGCCCGCCTACGTCCTGGTGCACAACTAGGCACAGGCAGTCAAATTGGCAACTTTGTAGAAATTAAAAATACCCGTTTAGGTGCCTTTAGCAAAGCCAGTCACTTAAGCTATCTTGGCGATGCCGTCATTGGCCAGAGAGTCAATATCGGCGCAGGAACCATTACCTGCAATTATGACGGAGCTAATAAGTTTACTACGGTGATCGGCGATGATGTCTTTATCGGTTCAGACACCCAGCTGATTGCTCCAGTAACCGTGGGTGAAGGCGCCACCATCGGCGCAGGCACTTCTTTACGCCAAGATGCTCCGGCGAATCAACTGACCGTTACTAAAAGTGAGCAGACTACTTTTGCTAATTGGAAACGCCCTATTAAGAAAAAACACTAATACATGCAACAACAAGAAGTAAAGCCTAGTAGTGCTCATCAGCCGCAACGGAATACACCGAGGCGGCATCGAGCCATGGGTAGTGCCGGTATCCCCAAGCCTCAGCGCTACTGGGCTGTTACAGCCATCTTACTGGCAATCGCAGTCAGTGTTATGGATGCGAGCATTGCCAACTTGGCTTTACCTACCATCTCCAAGGAACTCAACATCCCTCCGCATTTGACAGTTTGGGTAGTCAATGCGTACTTAGT
>LSQX01360387.1_pt1 | contig 11313 bp, 7 predicted proteins | sample 654561 | NCBI WGS metagenome assembly LSQX01 (sample SAMN04489861, study PRJNA283612) | anaerobic digester metagenome | isolation source: 4 biogas reactors fed with cattle manure at either 37C or 55C with and... | place: Denmark: Kongens Lyngby | collected 2014 | reverse complement strand
GATCAGACTCAACCGGATTACCCCAAATACTGGCGATAATCTTTAGAGTGGTTGATTTCCCCATAGATGACCTATACCCATAATCCACTATAAAGCTGGGACAACCAAGGATATCTAAAAGAGGTACACTGAAGCCTGCATAGACTCCCCATCGTACAGCAGGGAAAAACAGTAATGTTGGCGATAGGGCTCTGTACCACTCATATAAGAACCCCTTACAGTGAAACCCTCTTGCAATTTGATCTGTTCCGACATCTTCTGTGTGGTAACGGGGTTTCCCACCTTCCCAAGCGTGACTTAGAAATTCACAACCATGGAAGAAGCCAATATCACCTGATTCAGTCTGATGCCATCCCAGTTTGCCGACTGATTCAACTTTCTCAAGCCTTTCTAGATTAACGCCCTCAAACGCCGAAAGGTATTCCTTCAGTTCGCCATGTTCAACTCCCGCAAAAGGAAATCCCTGATCCCTCAGTGGCTTTAACCATGCAGTACCATCCAGATCTCTTCGCTTGATTGTCACACTATGCCACTCATCTTCCGCGTACCAGCTTATCTCCAAGAAATCGATCCGATCATTTGAGCGTGAACGCTCGGTAACAATCACAGGAACAGGGCAGATCGTCTTAGCTAGCAATTCTGCATATATTGTCTCTTCCTCATCAATCTGATAGCGAATTCCGGCCTCAGTTAGAAGGTATCCCTTGGGAACCATACTTTCCTCATTTTCGATCAAATTACCGATAGACTCCGCGACCGATACAAGTGGCATTTTTTCAACATTGGACGCCTTATTTTCATATCGTTTTAGTCGTCCCTTTACCAAGTTATCGATCTTTTTGATCTCTTTTGGCTCTCCCCCCTGTTCAAGACGCAGCAGAATCCTATCCCACTCCTCGGGTTCGCACTTGCGTACCACGCATAGAGCGTCCCACTCCTCAAAATTATGTAACATTTTTAGTCGAAGATCTGTAGAGCTTGTTTGCTGTATCGTTGTCCTGATGATCCTCTTAGCGCGGTCTACTAGATTGCCATTAGGAATGGGGAAATAGGCGATGTTAGATGGTGCTTGGTTGGCTGTTATACGAATCTCCTCCTTGTCTATCGTGGGCATTTCAGTCCAAATAGACCGAACATTACCTTAGGTTTTTTGTTACACTATCCCAAAGTACTTCTCGAAAAAGGCCATAAGCTTAGCAATAACGTTCTGCTTCTTGGCCATGCGGCCTCCGCCTCCAAAGCGAGAAACCGGTGGTAAAATTCTGTCCACATCTGTTCCTGTCGTTTTGAGTACTCCGTCACGGAATGATCCAGCAATGAACCTTTGGGTTTCCTCTTCCTTGAGCTGTTCGTCACAGATGATTTTGGTGAGATCATTCTCCTTCTGCTCCACAACAAACCGGCGCCACTCGTCATCCACTTGCGTTGTGTGATTGACTTTGGCCAGGAAGCCTTCAATGAGCTCTTTCTTGCTTCGAAGCTCAATACTCGCATTAACGGCCTTATCAATGATGGTAAGGATGGTTTTATCCTCACAGTTGGAATCACGGTACTTGGCCACCAACATTAAGATGTAGTCGATGTTTACCTCTATTTGGCGGATCAACTCGATCTCAAAGACCAAATCATCATTGATGTTTTCCTTATCTGCCTCTTCACCTTTCCTGAACTCCTGGTAGAGATCAAGATAAACGCTTTGATAGTCCTGTAAATCTCGGGGAGTAATAATCTCGTTACCCTCAAAGTCATCAAAAGCGGTAAGGATATTTCTTACGCGTAGAATAGCTCCAAGCAGACGAATGAATTCCTTCTGATTCTCTTCTCCCACAATGGGTTGGCCCAATGGATAACACTCTTGGAGCGACGCGATCATCTCCACATATCCTGGATTATGCTTGTCTCCCTCATCAAACCCATGGTAATACTCCTCATAAGTCCGCAGAAGGACTATGCCGCCTGCATCTTTGTTACCAAAAAGAGCAATGGCATCATCTGTTGCCTGCTTTAGATCGCGAAAGCAGACGATATTCCCAAAGGTCTTTACTGAATTCAGCACGCGATTAGTACGAGAAAAGGCTTGAATCAATCCGTGTAGTTTTAAGTTCTTATCTACCCAGAGGGTGTTTAGAGTTGTCGCATCAAAACCTGTTAGGAACATATTGACCACGATCAGTAAGTCCACTTCACGATCCTTGACTCGCTGAGAGACGTCTTTATAGTAGTTCTCAAATTTTTCTGCCGTGGTGTCAAAGTTTGTGTTGAATGCCTGGTTGTAGTCTTGAATCGCGGCATCTAGGAAATCCCGCGATGTCTTGTCCAAAAGATCTGTTTCAAACCCCTCATCTGGCAGCGCGTCATCAGGATCTTCTTCGTTTGCACTGAAGCTGTAAATTGTGGCTACAGTGAATCGTCGATCCTGTTCTGCAAGTTGCTGCTTAAACTCAGCGTAATACTTCATGGCCATGGGTATAGAAGAGACGGCAAAAATGGAATTGAAGCCAGCCAAACGCTGCCCTCGTAGCTTATAAAAGCTATTGCGCTTAGTTTTTTGGTCAAAGTGCTCTAAAATATATTTGGTGACTTCCCGAATGCGCTCAGGTGCAGACGTGGCCCGCTCTATATCAATGGCTGGGACTTTAGTATCCGCTATGTTTGGTTTTTCCTTGATGGTGTTGATAAAGTCAATCCTAAAGGGAAGTACATTACCATCGTTTATGGCATCGACAATCGTATAGGTATGCAGTTTATCCCCAAAAACCTGTTCTGTCGTACGCTTTAATGGATTTCCGCCGCTTCTGGCATTCTGTGCAAAAATCGGGGTGCCGGTAAACCCAAAGAGGTGGTAGTGCTTAAACGACTTGGTGATTCTTGCGTGCATCTCGCCAAACTGAGAGCGATGACATTCATCGAAGATAATAACAATGTGCTCTTTGTAGACATCATGAGTCTTATTTTTGGCAATGAATCTATCGAGTTTTTGGATGGTCGTAATGATGATCTTTGCACTGTCGTCTTCCAGTTGCTTTTGCAGTATCTTTGTAGAGGTGTTACTGTTGGCAGCGCCTTTCTGGAATCGCTCATACTCCTTCATGGTTTGATAATCTAGATCTTTTCGATCTACTACGAAAATGACCTTATCAATGCGAGGCATCTTGGTGGCCAGCTGTGCAGCCTTGAAACTGGTCAAGGTTTTACCTGAGCCAGTAGTATGCCAGATGTAGCCTCCGGCATCCAGAGTTCCTGTTTTTCTGTAGTTTGTCGAAAGTTCAATGCGATTTAGGATCCGTTCGGTAGCTGCAATCTGATATGGGCGCATGACAAGCAAGAGATCTTCTGATGTGAAGACACAATAGCGGGTCAGGATGTTCAAGATGGTATGCTTTGCAAAGAATGTCTTGGTGAAGTCCACAAGGTCTGGAATCGTCCTATTGTTAGCATCCGCCCAAAAGCTGGTGAATTCAAAGCTATGGCTGGTCTTTTTGCTCCGGCCCGTCCTATTTTGCGCTACCTCTTTAAGATGCTGCTCCCGAGTGGTGTTGGAGTAGTACTTGGTATGGGTGCCGTTGGAGATGACGAATATTTGGATATAATCGTAGAGTCCTGATCCGGCCCAGAAGCTATCCCTCTGGTAACGCTTAATCTGGTTAAATGCCTCCCTAATGGGTACTCCTCGGCGTTTTAACTCCACATGAACCAAAGGAAAACCATTCACCAAGATAGTGACATCATATCTTGTCTCCCAGGTACCCCTAGCTTCTTCATACTGATTGATAACCTGCAGGCTGTTATTGTGAATATTGGTCTTGTCTATCAAGGTGATATTCTTGATGCTTCCATCATCACGCTGCAGAAGCTGGACGTGATCCTCTTGGATTTTCCGAGTTTTTTCGACAATACCTTCATTGGCGCTAGCAAGATGTTGTGTGAAAAAACGGTGCCATTCATCGTCGGAAAACTGGATCCTGTTCAAAATCTCAAGCTGTTTCCGCAGATTGAGAATCAGGTCTGCCTCGCTTTTTATATCAACCGGTTGGTAACCTTGGCTTTCAAGCTGCTTTAGAAACTTCTCTTCAAGCATTGCTTCACTTTGGTATTCTCCACTCCGATTGGGATCAGGCGTATATTCCGTTACAACGGTGGATTCACTGGTTGAAAGTACTATGTTGTAACTCATCAGGATTCCACCTCCTTGAAGGTTAGGAGCTTGTCCCTGTAATACTCATATTGCTTTTTTCTTGCTTCTAGTTCTGCTTCTAGTTCCGCTTCTAGCGCAGTGAATTTGTCCAAGATACGGACGATTTCTTCTTGGACGGGGAGAGGGGGGAGGGGCACCATCATGTCTTTAACAATTGTCCAATGACGGTTATATCCTCTATTTGGTATATTCAAGGCTGAAAGAGCATGATACAAATATCTAGGTATCACCCCGCTCCTAGCTTTAAGAATCTTTATCCCGTCAGCACCTTGAGCAAAAGGGAAGTCTACATATTTCACTTCTCTAGTGTGCTCGCCGAAGATTACATATTCTCCATGTGCCACAAGTGCATCCTCATCGTCTGTGTATCCCGCAACCAGGTCTTGCCCTTGATCCACTATCACATACTTCCCAGAGGAACGATAAGACGTTTTTTTGATCTTCTTCGAAGACGAGATGTTTCTGCATAATGAACCCACTTTTTCGTTTGGAACTCCACCTGGACAGAGCTCTAAAATCAGCTGTGTTAGCCTGCTCATGACCCCACCTCAATCTCTGCAACGATCTTGGCAATTTCATCCCTCAGCACCTGACTTCTTGCCACAATCTGTTCAATCTCCTTGTTCAACTCATCAATATTGATAATTTCCCGGGTATCTTCTTGCTCTACGTAGGTGCTCACTGACAGGTTGTACCCTTGTTCAGCGATCTCTGAGTTAGGTACCAATCTCGTGAAATGATCCTTGTCTTCTCTCGCTGTATAGGCAGCCACTATGTTTTCGATATTCTTGGCTGTGAGCTTATTACTATTGGTTACCTTGATGAACTCCTTGGACGCATCGATAAAGAGAGTCTTGTTCTCGCTTTTGGATTTCTTCAAGACCATGATACAAGTGGCAATGCTTGTCCCATAAAAGAGGTTGTCAGGAAGCTGGATAATGCAGTCCACGTAGTTGTTGTCGACTAAATACTTTCGGATTCTTTGCTCTGCACCCGTACGATAGAGAACCCCAGGAAAGCAAACGACAGCTGCTGTTCCGTTAGTCGAAAGCCATGACAAACTGTGCAAGATGAAAGCAAAGTCAGCTTTTGATTTGGGTGGCAATACCCCAGCAGGGGAAAACCGAGGGTCATTGATTAGTAGTGGATTGCTGGCTCCATCCCATTTTTTTGAGTAAGGCGGATTAGAGACAATAGCTTCAAAAGGTTCATCGTCCCAATGAATTGGATCAGTGAGTGTATCGCCATGGCCGATATCAAACTTGTCGTAGTCGATATCATGCAAGAACATGTTAATCCGGCAAAGGTTGTATGTGGTAAGGTTGATCTCTTGGCCGAAAAACCCCAGGCGCACATTCTCTTTCCCCAGAATCTTAGCGAACTTTAGCAGTAGCGATCCCGATCCGCAAGCTGGGTCATAGACTTTGTTTACCTCGGTCTTACCAACTAGAGTAATGTGGGTTAACAACTCGGATACTTCCTGTGGAGTGTAATACTCGCCGCCACTCTTTCCTGCGTTTGAAGCATACATTCCCATCAGATACTCATAGGCATCACCAAAAGCGTCGATGGAATTGTCCTTGTAATCCCCTAACTTCATATCGCCAATTCCGTTCAGGAGTTTGACCAGGTTCTCGTTGCGTTTAGCTACGGTTCCTCCTAGTTTGTTGCTATTCACATCCAGATCGTCAAAGAGGCCTTTGAAATTCGCTTCACTCGGCGTCCCTTGCGCAGAAGCCTCGATATTCCTAAAGACCTTCTGGAGCGTTTCATTGAGATTCTCGTCATTGGCTGCATGTTTGGCTACATTTTCGAAGAGTTCGCTAGGCAGGATGGAGAACCCCTTCGTAGTTACAAGGTCCTCTCTGGCCTGCTCAGCTTCTTTGTCAGAGAGCTTTGCATAATCAAACTTTTTGTTCCCTGTTTCCCATTCGTTCTGGTTAATAAAGGATGTCAAGTTTTCGGAAATATAGCGATAGAATAGCATCCCGAGCACATACTGCTTAAAATCCCATCCGTCGACACTTCCCCGCAAGTCGTTTGCTATATTCCATATCATGCGGTGTAGCTCTGCTCTTTCTTGTTCTCTTCTGTTGTCAGCCATTACCCTACTCCTCCAAAATTCTTATTGTACGAACCATCCTATAACGGACACTGTAAAGAGCGGCAGCCCGCATGTATGGTCCGTAATCGTCTTGATACTAAATCTTCCCTTTGTTCACCTTTGCTCCGAGTCAAGCATCCCCACTGGACACAGCTCCGAGAACTCAAACTCATATCTATCAGTTATCTTCTTCACCGTATGACTGAAGAGCACAATCACTTGAGCCGTGGATACTCCTTCTGGGACATTGTTGATTTGGACATAGCGACAACCATCCACTGAACAGAGTGCAGCCTCCGAATCGGCGAGTGTTGTACCAAGATGAGATATTTTTAAGATCAAATGATGTTCACCTCACTACCTCTGGAATATACGTAATCAAATCTAGTCACAACTAGCAACAATCTCATTTCTAGACTCCCACTCGGCCCACTCATTCTCGACGGCCCTTCTGATAAAGATCGCCTGTTCCGCAATCATATTCTCGATTTCTCTTTCTGAGTAAATCATGGCGTTTCGAATACGGCTTGCAATTCTATCCATACGTTCTGCAAACTCAGCTTCTTTATCTTCAAAAGGCTTTTCAACAACGTTATTAAAGGAATCTCGATTGGCAGCAGATTCGCGATAGGTGAAGTCCGCCCTCACAAATTTACCGAGACTACTCTCCGGACCTGTCCAGTTTTCTTTGGAGCTGAAGACCTCATACCCCCGTTTTTCCATAAACTCAACGAGCCGGTATTTATGGCGTGCTTTTTGGGTTTTATAAAGTTCGGCGTAGTTGGTTATTATCGATAACAACTCTTCTACGGTAAAGTCTTGCAAGGCCTCGTCTAAAGTAGTCTGGATCCTCTGCTTTGTTTTTTCGCCTAAACGGGTATGTACAGTCACGTCTTGCTCATTCCAAAAAGTAATTAAAGAATCAACAGTGATCCCTCTCTCATCCAATTTGTTAGAATTGGTCTTTTGGGGTTCTTGTTTTTTTTCAGTTTCCAAAGTGGCAGCTTCTTCTATTTCGGATTTGGTAGAGAGATCTAGTTCTTTTTGATTATAGTTAAGTGAATATAGTTCGGGTGCATCTGGTGCACTAGGGTGGTTACTCTGGTGCACTACCCCTGGTGCATGAGGTGCACTACCCCCTAGTGAATGTGATGCACTACCTATTGAGCTGGGGTGTTTCTTATTATTCTCTGGTTGCTTACCGTAAAGGGTATACAAGTTACTTGAGTATTCCTTATCATCTTTCATCCTTCGCTCTTTGCCGATGTAGCCTAGTTCAATTAAGCGATCTAAACATTGGATCAATTTCCGGCGGCTGCATCCCACTAGCGTTGCCAAGGTAGTAAGGCTTGGGTAGCACTGCATTTCTTTATTGGCGAACTTGCAGAGGCAAATATAAGTCATCTTCTCATATACATCTAGCCCAGTATCCTCAATCATGTCATCATCAACCATAGTAAAGGTAATGTTCCGGCGATCTTGAACCTCGATTAGCTGGCGATCTGACGAATGGTTTTTTGACACAAAAAAGCTCCTTTCTTCGTAGCTAAAGAAAGGAGCCGACTTGCTAATGGACTCGTACACCATTCCTATTTGCCAGCATCTAGCATATTGACAGTTACCATTTTTCTATGCTAACATTAGGGCAAGCAAGGAATGTTTTCTTTGAGCCAGACCCGGTCCGCCAAGATTCAGGGGTTGGCTCCTTTCCTTTTTATGGGCTGATGGGCCCTATTTTTTTGTCCAAAATCCTTACACTTACATTCTACGGCAACATAGATTCACCTTCTTTTCGTTGAAAATAAATCACTAAAACAACGATGCACAGTACATTTGGCAACAATGATGTCAACATGGATTGCTTTCTTGTTTACAATCAAAAAAGAAATATTGATGTACATAAATCAATCAATAAAACAATATTGCAATAAAACAATAAAACAATATTTCAGTAAAGTGCTTTGATTCACAGAGTCCGCACATAAGAAGCCCACAAACCTTCTTTCTGCAAGGAAATTTGTAGGCGTGTCAAGAAAACAATACTTGGGGTAATTCCAGGCATCACAAACTGTCTATGCCGAGGTGTGCGAGAAGGACGGAGCAAAACTGTAGTAATACCTCTGAAGATTCTCTGTTGTTCTTAAGCTCATCTACCATAGCTATAAAACTAGCATCATCCCTAAGTTCGCGAAAGGTGGCATACATAAACCAGATAGCAATATTCCAAAACTCGCCTTCCCGAATTCGTTTAACGGGAGCCGCCTGTTCAAGGTAAGACATCATTTCTCGCATTAGTTCGTAACTTCGCTCAGCCACAGCGTGGGTAACAACCCCCCGTGCATAAACCTGGGATGTCACTTTGAGTTCCTTAGACAGATCTGATACATCAAGATCGGGAATTGATATTTCTCGTGACTTCAGTGCGCCATCTTGCCCTGCGGCGAGTTCCGCATTCTCGTTCTTTAGAGACGATAACTTTGCCTCCAGTTCGTTAATGGTGTGTCTAAGGTGTTCGGTCTCCTTCGCATATCTGAGGTTTTCTTGCTCAAAATCTTCAATCTGAGACAAAAGTTCCTCTTGGTCGCCGGAAAGCTCTTTGATTTTCTCATCTTTTTTTTGAATTTCTCGCATTAGAAATGCTTCTTTAGCTTCTTTTGGCAATTCTTCTTCCGAATCAGGATCCTGTGCGTCGAGCTGCATCAAACCTTCGTTAATTTGCACTGATTCTTCGATAAGTCGATCTGCGATACTCCCGCGTCTCCTTGCGGCCATTTAAATCCCCTCCGTTTCCGAAGTTGCCGCTATTTCTCCAGCGAGATTCATAAATTGCTTTGCGGCATCGCTCGTAGGATCGTAGGTTCCAATGGGTTTACTTTGAAATTGGGCATCACTTACTGCGTTGAGTTTTCGGAGTACAGTCTTGGCAAACGGATGATGAATGACCGCTGGCATCGTATCGATGAATTCTCTGGTGGTTGTAGTGCGATAATCGGCCATGGTAATAACGAACATCTTGATGGCGAGGTCCTTGTTGATTTGCCTTACGGAGCTAATTGTTTTCAGTAGGAGCTTTACGCCTTCCAGTGAAAACTTACTTACAGCTATGGGAACAAGACAAGACTCGGCAGCGGCTAATGCATTGATCGTTAAAAGCCCCAAAGAAGGGGGGCAATCTATAAAGATGTAATCGTACTTGCTGAGATAATCTTGTGATGCACGAAGTGAGTTTCCCAGAACCATTTCCCGACTGATGCGCATGATCAGATCCATTTCAGCTTCGCTCAAAGCGATGGTTGCCGGCACAATATCAAAGCCGAATTCACTTTGAACAATTGCTTCATGGATAGGCATGTTGTCGATTAACACTTCAGTGATGGTGGCCATAGCTAACGATTCTGCATTGATCCCGATTCCCGTAGAAGAATTTGACTGGGGATCCAGGTCGATCAAGAGAACCTTCTTGCCAAGTTTCGCTAAGGCTTCACTGAGGTTAATAGAGAGGGTGGATTTCCCCACGCCGCCTTTTTGGTTCACGATAGCAATGGTTTCGGGGAGCCTTACATTTGTATTTGCTTCTACGGCGGTATCTCGGATGTACTCGTCTACATCGGTTACCTTTACCCTCCACTGGGCACCGATTTTATTTGCCGGCAAGGTTCCGTTTGTAATCAGTTTGTGGGCTGTATTGTAGTGCACATCAAGGTATTCAGCGACTGCTTTTACCCCTAAAAGATACTCTTCGTTTCCCATGACTTTCACCTCACATTTCACATTTGTTCACATAAACACTTCTATCCACATTTTGAAACTCCTTCAAGTAAAACAAAAAAGAGACATCCAGCAAATAGGACCTCTCTCATAAATCACTTTCCAAGTAATTCGCTAAAGATTATTGATTACTTCCATTTTGGATTTCGTTTCTATTCCTCCCTTGGTGTATACTTTTCTGGTAATAACTTCCGGGTATATACTATCACATTAATAATGACGCGGCCAATACATGAAGTGGAATTTCTTCATCACGCAGAAACTTTCATACAGCATAGGATGGGGGGATTCTCAAAGTCTATATGTACTTTCTCTATTTTTAAAAAAGGAGAGATCATATAAATCTCTCCCAAATGCAATATTAGCTTTAGTAATTAGTTATCAGTTCGTTCGTTTATGGTTCTCGCTACTTCTTTGCTACCCTAGATTCCCCTGCATCTGACCTTTTCCTTGCCTACGTGCCTCTTTTGGTTTTTGATCCATTTTGCCCAGCTGTTGGTCTCGATTGACTACTGGTCCTCCTGTTGCTTTAGGTGGTAATCTCCAACCCTTCTCTTCTTACATAATAATCACCCCCTCACTAGCTTAGCTATTTTTTGTCTGCAAAGTTGGTGTTTCTGGTCTGGTTGAGCCCTTATTCCCATGACTTGGTTGTGATTTCAGGCTTGAGTGATGATACATAGCGGTCATGTTTCTATAATGCATTAGTGTATCTGCGGGCTAGTGTACTATAATTTAGATAGTGTTGTTCACGATGCTTATTTGGACAAGTGGGCGCCCCTGTTGTATGATTTGAAGACGTTATAAGGGGATTTTTTTTGGATAACTTTTTTAGAGCACTTTTTCCTTGATTGAGGGCAAAGGTGCTTTTTCCGTCTTTCAACAGAAAGTCAGCTGATAATCGACGCATTTAGAGCCATTTAAGGGCATGTTTTTCTTGGGGTAAGGTGATTGTATGTTGTCATTTGCTACTCGCTGGTTGATGTGTGGGATAGAGAAAGAGGGACCGAGTCCCTCTTTTGGGTTTAGCCGATAAAGGGTAAATCTCCTAGTAGTTGAATTTACCACGTCCTGTCAAAATTATCATGGTAGAATCGTAGTCGCTATAGGATTTCAGCTCTTTAGTTATTTCCTTTCCGGGCTTAATTTCGGAGTCGTTATCGGTGAAATAGCTGCTACTGTAATATACTAACTCATTGCCATCAAAGAACAAACAATGGGCTTTAACAAAATCTGCTACTACATT
>LSQX01315797.1_pt1 | contig 11314 bp, 6 predicted proteins | sample 654561 | NCBI WGS metagenome assembly LSQX01 (sample SAMN04489861, study PRJNA283612) | anaerobic digester metagenome | isolation source: 4 biogas reactors fed with cattle manure at either 37C or 55C with and... | place: Denmark: Kongens Lyngby | collected 2014 | reverse complement strand
CCGCTGCTGTGCGGCGGTCAACTCCCGGCTCAGTTCGGCCTGTTGTTCAGAGGAGATCTCCTGATCGTCATGGTACTGCTCACGCCAGCGCCGGAAGGTCCCTGCACCTACCCGGTATTCGCGACAGATGGCAGTCACCGACTTGCCACCTTTGAGATGATCCTCCACGACCTTGCGCTTGAACTGCGGACTGTAGCTTACTCTGGGCATCACTGTCGGCTCCTTTCGGGGGCTCTCCGCCCCCAAGTCTACCGAGCCGAAACCAATCATTCAATGCACTACCCTCAGTCCGGACACTGGGGTTCAGTCCAATCCTCACCTACGCCGCGCGATCCAGGTCCACTGCTGAGCCCTGGGGGGCGGCTGCGCCACCCCTTAACGTGAGATTCGAGGCGGTGCCACCGTGACGATCTGTTCCTCCGTGTCGAGTGACACGCGCCAGTCGGTGACGAACTCAATCGCCTCTCCCGGCAACCACAACTCGTCATGGATCAGTATCGGGAGTACAGGTAACTCGGTGCGCTCGTCACCGCGCACGACGCCGCGGCTCCCGGCCTCAAAGAGGAAGTCGGTGCCATCGTAGGCGACATGGAAGACGTCCACCCCGCCCCTCGCGCTGGGCGACCTTGAGAGTTCGCCTGGCCAGAGACGGCTGCCGAGATAGCGCCAGCAGAAGTAGACACGCCCTTTGACCACCATTGGTGGGTAGGCCAAGTCGTTGACGCGCGGCCAACTGCCGAGCTCGAGCCATGGTTGCCCAATGTGTGAGCGAATGGCCTTGGCAACCGCCGGGTTGCCGAATGTCTGCACGTCGGGATGCCCCGTCCGTGCATCCACGCTGACTAGCACCGCATCGGAAACAGCATTGGTGTCATCCCTCTCGCTTGTGCCGTCGTGTCCCATGCGGAAGAGGTATTCGAAGGTGAGGTGCTGGAGACCAATCTCATCCGCATACAGCTTCGCAGTCTTCTCGAGGGGGAAGAAGCTCTCCACCACATCAGAGTCGGATGATGTAGGTCTCACTCGCACTCCCGGGACGTCGTGTACTAGCTCACTCGCGACTGAAAGGCACTCTTCATAGCTGAGGAGTGGTTCCGTAGCAACTGCAGGCTCTGTGTCTCTCATCGTCATGATTTCTATGCGTTGTCCATCCTCAGACAGTCCGAAGCCGCAGGTCTGCGTGTAGGACACCGCGCCCGAGCCGAGCCTCCGACAATATCCATCTGGATTGACCTCAACCATCTCAGCGTAAGGGATACTGAAGTAGTGGTCGATGAGGAGACGCTCGTGCTCAAGCATCGCGTCCCTCCCTTCTCCTTCGGGAACTGCGTCCTCGCTGGTGCCTAGATACCAGTGGCTAATGTTACCAGCGAAAGCATCAACGAGATAACGTCCTCCGGTGTTGCGTTCCGTGAACACATGGACCGCCGACAGCGGTCCATGAGCTTGGAGCCCCTCATAGCTCAGTTGAAGTTCGCTATTGCCAGAGAACTTGACAACGGCGCGGCGCGCTTCATCCTGGTCGACTGTTGGGGTCCGCATCAACTCCGCTGCGTCGTCGCAGCAAGCCAAATTCGGTGCAGTTAACAAGAGCGCTCCCGCAGACAGCAGACATAGTGCGATCCACACTGAAACAGGTCGACCTTGCACGGTCAGACTTCCTGGAGCCGACATATCGTCACCTCACGTTTCAGGGACTAAGATAAGTGAAGGTGCCATTGTAAGCCAGACCGTTGCCAAATTCGTCTACGCACTGATCGAAAAGGACCTTCTCCGCTGCTGTCAGTGGGTTGTTATATTCGGCCCAGAAGTCGATGAGGGCACCGTCATAGCTGTTCTTGATCTTGGGACGCCACGGAGATCGCTGCCAGTTCTCCTGGGCGAAATGCTCCCAGAGTTTCCGCATGAAGACAGCATTAAGTGATTCTTGCATCGCCCGCGTGTAGCCGACAACGTCGCTTGCGGCGTTGCCCGCGCGCACTCTTCTGGCAAAGCTCTCACTCGAATGAGCGCTCCAGCACGATCCCACAACGAGGAGTTGACAGTGGCGGCGCTGCCATCCGGACCAGCCCTCCCTATCCTTAAGGCGCGTCCCATCGACCCAGTACTGTGAACCATCGGCGATCATCGCGCAGGTGTAGAAGTCGTTGTTTGTGTGGTACCTCAGGGCCACGGCGGTCGTGGAGGATATCCCGTGGTGTACCCGCAAGGCTTCCGGGATGGGCCAGCTGTCGTGCCGCGTAATGATGGTATCCCCATGATGGTGATTGGTGCCTACCCCAGCCGGGTAATACGATCCGTGTCCGCTCAAGTAGACCACTCGCGACTGCGATATGCCGGTGCGTACGTCCTTCGGGTTAGTGGGCGGCCAAGCGTGTTCATATTCATCGAAGTCCTCAGTCGCCAATATCTCTGTCCGAGCATTCTCCGCAGCGCCCTGCAGTTGGCCACTGCCCCAGCCGTACACCGAGAATCGGGGCTTTTTCACCTGATTCGCCGTCAACATCCTCACTGGCTCGTGCGTGCGCCACTTGGGGCTGTGGACGCCGCCGTTGTCGTTGGCCATGAAGATTCCGCGCCACGTGCCCGCCGGGTCGTTGTCCTGATAGGTGTAGAGCGGCAGCCCATCCAGCTCGCCGTCGCTGTCGGCGTCCCCGTCCCGGTGCCTCCGCTGGCTCCGGCAGCGACATAGTAGGACGCTATCAGCAGGAAGTCGACGTCGTCGAAATCGGGTCACCCTGGGAGAGAGATCGGAGGTGTCCCCGTCCGCGGTGGCGGGGCAAGCCGTTCAGCCGTCAGCAGCAATTCGATCCACACCCAACGGCCGATAACCGACAGATCCCTCTGTCCGGAAAACGGGGTTCAGATCACACACCTCTCTGGACGCTGATGGCCCTCCTTCTTCGCTGAAGTGAATGGTTGCACAAGATGACGAGCATCCTGTCGGATCGTGCGAAGGGCGGGAGTCACGTCGGGCGTCTGACAGGGAATTCGTGCTGCCTGCCTACCCGATCACTCCGCGGCTATTGACACCGGTGGGGCTGCCCACGTCCCTACTGCCGCGCCCACACTAGAAGGCTCGTATCGGCGGAGGCGGACACCAATGGACCATCAGCGCCACACAGAGCCAGTGCGTTTACACCACCCTCGTGTCCGGTCAGCCGCGCCCTGCACTCGCGAGTAGGCAGATCCCAGATGGCCACCGACCGATCATCTCCCGCCGAGTAAACGGTCCGTCCATCGCTGGACACCGCCAGTGCGCGCAGCCAACCGCCGTGCTCAATCTCGGCGAGCTTCTGCTTCGCCTCCAGATCCCAGTGGATGATGCGACCGTCCCGGCCGCCCGCCACAGCGTGTCCACTCTCATCGCCCACAAAGGCGACAGCCTCCACCCAGCCCCGGTGTCCCTCCACCTTTGCCAGCTCCTCGCCGGCCGCAAGGTCCCACAGCCGCACGGTGCCGTCACGTCCGCCGGTGAGGAGGCGCTGGCCGTCAGCGGAGACCGCTATCGCCAGCACTCCGCCCAAGTGCCCCCGCAGCACCAGCGCCGCCTCATCCCGATCAGCGCTCCACACCCGAATCGAGCCGTCATCGGCGCTGCTGACCACCCGCTCGCCATCGCCAGCGTAGGCCGCTGAGCGCACGTAGCCAAGGTGCCCCCGCAACTCCCGCAGCAGCTCCCCATCCTCAATGCGGAACTCACGCAGAACACCGTCTTTGCAGCCGGCGGCGGCGCGCGACCCGTCGGGAGAGACCGCCACGCACCAGGCGCCCAACTCCGCCCCTGTGATGGCGCGCAGGCTCTCGCCCGTGGTCAGGTCCCACAGCCGCAAAGTGCCATCAGACGAGCCACTGATGACCCGGTCAGTTCCCGGCACCCAGGCCGCCGCCGTCACCGAGCCGGCGTGGCGCTCCCAGCCCAGCCGTGGCCTGCCGGTGGAGATGACGGTCTCCGCCAGCAGACCGCCGCCGTAGCTGAGGGCGTATTGCCCGTCGGGTGAGACCGCGATGCTGCCCACGGTCCCTTCGTGCGCGTACCATCGCCGCAGCAGGTCGCCGGTCAGCCGGTTCCAGTGACGGATCGAACCATCGCGCGATCCCGTCAGTACCTCGTCGGGGTCCAGGCAGTAGGCCAGCGCGTTGACCGCGCCCCCGTGATGGCCGGTGAAGCGGCGGAGTTCCTCATACCCGTCTATCTTCCATTCGGTGGCCATCGAGCGGCTGCCGACAAGGAGCCGCTCCTCATCCGCTGAGAGGTGCATGGCGCCACGATAGACCGCGTAGTTGCTGAACCACTGGTGCAGCTTCTCGCCGGTGGTCAGGTCGTAGTGGGCCAGTATCTCCTGGTAGCCACCGCCGACGAATGCAGTCGTACCGCCGGGGCCGTAGGTCGCGGATGCGAACTGCGCCATGTCGCCAGTGATGCTGATCCGCTCCTCGCCCGTGACCAGCGCGAACTCCTTGAGCGTGGGCGGGGTGCTGCCCATGGTTAGCACCCGGCTCTCGTCGGGCGAGTAGCACACCCACGCCAGGCTCGACTGCCCGGTCGGGAAGCGGTGCAGCTCCTCCCCGGTCGCCAGGCTCCATTCGAGCACGTCACCACCCGAGATGAAGAGCAGGCGGGTGCCGTCACGGCTGACCTTCATGCCCGCAACCGAGCCGGCGCTGACCTGATGGGTGCTCTCCCGCTTGCCATGGGCCAGGTCCCAGACCTGCACGGAGTTCCCCGTCGACACGACGCCGCGGCCGTCGGGTAGGTAGCCGATGGAGGAGAAGCTGCCGCGCATGCGCAGCGTACCCAGGCGCTGGAGCGCCCCCGGTGGCAGAGGATCGCCCATCGCATCCACAGCCTCCTGCGCTGCGGTGATGCCACTGGTGACCAGCAACAGGCCGATGGCCGGGATCCAGGTCCTCATGACGTTCTCCTCGCCGGGGCTATCGCGTGATCCCCGGACCGCAGGGGGCAATGCGCGGCACGAGCCGGTCGGCAAAGCCCTCCGGTCGCGGGACCGGTGTGGCGTCAACGAACTCAATGGCCACTTCCTGGAGTATCATGTCCGGGCCGTACACGTTGCTGTAGACCCTGGTGTTGCCTGTTGAGGCCGTGGTCTCCCCAGGGGCTGTGCTGAACCAGTTGTTGTGTATCTCAGCGCCCTGAGAGGGTGTTCCGCGGATGCCTACAGCTCGCCGCGGGCCGCCGAAGGTGTTATGGTGCACCAGCATCCAGTCGCTCGCGATGTCGGTGCCGTCACCCCGGTCACGCCCGCCGTGCATATCGACCAGGCTGGACGTGCAGTTTTCGCTGAAGTAGTTCCACGCGGCCTGGTAACTGCAGCCCGGGGATCCATCGGCGGCGATGTGATGGCGGCAGAAGTCGAAGATGTTGGCGATGATGTAGACCTCGGCGGGGCTTACCGAGACACCATAGCCGTAGCCGCTGCGCTGGCAATGGTGAATGTGATTGTGGTGTATGTGCGCGCGAGAGCCGCCCTGACCTATGCCGATGCCACGAATGTTCCAGTTGAAGATCTCGCAGTTGTCTACCTCAGTAGCGTAGTATCCCGACGAGATTCCCACAGACGATGCGGCTATCAACTCCGTCCCAGAGTGAGGGCCCTCGAGTCTAATGCCCGTGATGCGCGCGTTGTCGCCCCTGACCACGAACTGTGTGCCGGAGGTGGTCCGGTTGTGGAGTAGTGCCCCGGCCGAACCATCGCGTCCGCGATCGCTGGCCAGGGTGACGCCGGCCGGTATGCCAATGCCCATCGTGCCGGCCAGGTCGATCTCCACTTCCCCGGGAACGAACACCACCTGTCCCGGTTCGGCCTCCTGCAGGCAGGCGAGCAGCTCGTCCTTCGTGCGTACGATGAGGTCGCCCGTCTCCGCGATGTCACCGTAGCCCTCGCCCCCACCTATTGGGTTCCCAGTTGGATTGCCCTCGCAGCCGTAGAGATCCTCGAATAGCTCCGCCTGTGGGCTCGCGACGCTGCCGCAGGCTATCAGTGGTGCGACCACCAGCGCCACTGTCAATGCATAGTGATGCACGGCCATCACTCCCTGGAAGACGAGGTCGTTTCCGACGGTCCCTCCGATGGTTAGGACTGTTCGCCAGCTTGAGCCCAGGGTCCTCTCGGGTCGCGAGATCAACAGCAACTCGGCGGCGGAGACATCCGCCTTTTCTGACCAGCGCTCCACCACGAGTTGCCGTCCTGGAGGGTCCCGCGAAGTGGGAGGCCCCAACCCGGCCCATGTCGTTCGCGTGTGTTGTGCGGGCCGAGCAGACGGTTGTGGTTGCGCGTGGGCCGGGTGGAACCTGGGGCGCTGGCGCGCCGCAAACGACAGCGGCGCTCGGACCGCCCCTCCACGACGCGACAACGACCGCGTCGGGCGAAGACGTGCGTAATGCATAGGTCGCCATCGATGCCCCCATTCTGCCTGTGCAGGTGCGTTAGGCCAAATGGTGGAAGTCCACTGTGGCCTTCAGCGCCCTCCCGAGCGATGATGAGCCTGTGCGTGTCGGTGGTGGGACGTGAATGCCCACATCCTGTTCGTGCCGCTGCCGCCGGGCGTATGAAGTACCGCCTCGTTTGCCTGCAGTAGGAGAGATCACGATGGAGCCCAGTGACTCGCCGATCGAGGGTGACTGTCCTGTGGACAGCCGTCCCATGTTCCGAAGCTCCCGCGCAGATGGACGCTTCGCCAGCACCCTCGGGTTCCTGCACGCCTTCGCCAAAGCCCACCCGCCGCGCCTGGCCTTTGACCCGGGTATGCCGCCGGAAAGCCTCCCGGGCTGGCAGGCGTCCGTCCACGAGAAGCTCCGCGAGATCCTGCGCTTCACCGACGTGCCGCCCCAGCCGCCGCCAGCCCTACTGTGGGAGGAGCAGCGCGATGGGTATCGCCTGCAGAAGTGGGAGGCCTATCCGGAGCCCATGTGCGTGACGGCATTTCTCGCGCTCATTCCGGAGGGCTGCGATGAGTCACATCCCGCGCCCGGCGTGCTCTGCTGCCCTGGCTCGGACTGGAGCAAGGAGTCGTTGGCGGGAGAGCCGGAGTTGGACGGGAGCCGCCCCAAGAATCACCACTGGGCGAATAACTGTCAGGCGCTCTTCTACGCGCAGGCCGGCTTCGTGGCCGTCGCCACTGACAACCCCGGCATCGGGGAGCAGTCAGACCCGATCCATCCTGGACGCCACGAGATCTCGATGAACGGACTGTGGCTGGGGCGCGGCTATGAGAGCCTGTCGGTCTCCCACCGCCTGCCAATCCTGCAATGGCTGAAGGCGCAGGCCTTTGTGGACGCGCGGCGCGTGGCCACCAGCGGCATGTCCCTCGGCGCCAAGCCCGCCCTGCTGCTGGCCGCCCTCGATCCGCAGGTCGCCGCCTGCGTCTGGAATGACTTCACCTCCCTGTGGCGCGTCCGCATGATCGTCTCGAACATGGCGCGAATCTCGATCCACCAGTACGTGCCTGACCTGCTGGCATGGTTTGACTATCCGGACCTGATGGCCTCGCTTGCCCCGCGCCCGCTGCTGATCAGCGAGGGTGGGCGCACCGAGGACATCATCCTGGTCCAGCAAGCATACGAGTTGGCCGGCGCGCGCGAGGCTCTTGAGGTCGTGTACTACCCGCGTCATGCCACATCGGACCTGCGGCCCCATGACGACGAACCGCTCTTCGAGGGCATGACCGATGACGAGTTCTTCGCATATGCCAACGTGGATGCACCCAACCACGAGTTCAAGCCGGAGACCTGCGTGCCGTGGCTGACGCACACGCTGTGCTCTACGGGAGCCAGGGCAAGTGGAGTCGATGGTCGTACGTGAGGAGGCAAAGATGCCGTCATCCGGAGTGATCATCGCGCTGTCAATGCTCGTGGCGGTGGGGTGTTGTGCGGCTGAAGAGACGCCGTACGAGCCAGATGAGAACACGGTGCTGCTCCTGCACATGGACGAGGGCGAGGGGGAAGTTACGGCTGACGGCTCTCCCTCAAGGCTGACCGTGAGCCTCGAATCGCCGCCGCGACAGCCGGTGTGGGAGGAGCAGGGGAAGTTCGGCCGCTGTCTGCACTTCGATGGAGACAATGCCGACGCCGATGGCGATGGTACAGGCGACGCCGATGGGCTCATCTTCGCCGATGAGGGACAGTTGCAGGTGGGGGAGGGGCTGACGGTTGAGGCGTGGATCAAACCGGAGAGGCTGGTGGGAGCGCAGGGGATACTCACCCGTGTCGGCGGTTGCCGCTACAACCTCTTCGCCCAGGGCGCCGCGCTCTACCTCAGCATGTCCATGATCGCAGACGGTGAGTCCCGTTGGCTTCAACTGCGGACGGGCGATGTGCTGATCGCCAACCAATGGCAGCACGTGGCGGTCACTTACGACAGAACGATGGCGCGCATCTTCGTCAACGGGCGTGAAGTCGCAAGCCAGAGGGCGACAGGCCAACCCACCACCGGAGGCACCAGATCGTCCATCGGCAGAGACACTGACCTCCGCCCCGGTGACAGCACAATCAGGGGCTTCAGGGGGCTGATCGACGAAGTGCGAATCTCGAACATCGCGCGGGCCGGGTTCAACGTGACGCAGCCCGCCGGCGATGTGGCTGCGCCCCCACAGGCGCTACAGCCCGCACCCGAACCAGAGCTTCCCGATCGCCCGCAATACCCCGACCCTCCGCTGCCCCCGCTCGTCGAGCGGCATGTCACCGTCGCCGGCCGCGTGCTTGATGCCGCAGGCGCTCCACTGGCAGGTGTACTCGTTAGCGATGGCGAGCAGGTGGTCATGACAGATGCACAGGGAGCGTACAGGGTCGAGTTTGACCTCGATGACCTTCGCACGGTCTTTGCTACCTGCCCGCGCGGCTATCAGCCGGTGGCGTCGTGGTTCGAGCGCATCCCTCGCGGCGAGCAGAAGACCGATTATCAGCGGGACTTTGTTTTCGCCGCCGATCCGCTTGCTGACCGGGAACAGTTCAGCTTCCTCTCTACCGGGGATACTCAGTTCGCCGAGGTCAGAACCTTCGTGGAGTTGCTCGCGGAGTATGATCAGTTCACCGCGATGTCGGGCAATCCGGCGTTCCTTACCGTGGCGGGCGACCTGACGATGAGCGGTAGTCAGTGGGAGATGGACATGTACCGCGAGGTAACCGCCGCCTCACATATACCGGTCTACAACATCTTCGGCGGCCACGACGGCAACTACGCCAGCCAGGACGGCGGCTCCGGCAGCATCTACAACTACCAGAACAACCTCACTCCCGCGTGGTACTCGTGGGACTACGGCCCCGTCCACTTCGTCGCCTACGTCAGTGAGACCAGTTATCTGACGCCCCGCCAGCTTGAGATGCAGACGGCGTGGCTGGAGGCCGACCTTGCAGCCCAACCTCCCGGCAAGCCGATTGTCATGACCACGCACCAGCCTCCGGCCAACGCGGTTATGCAGGCGTGGCTTGAGCGCTACAGCATAATCGGCTTGCTCTTTGGGCACTGGCATCAGATCGAGTCGTGCGGCTACGGAGGCGTGCCCTATCTGGAAACGGGGCCAATGCGCGGCCGGGACTGGGGTGCGTTCACCCGCCGCTTCCGTGCGGTCAGCTTCGAGGGTGGCGAACTCACCAGCGAGATGCGCATCTGCGGGCAGGTACAGCGGCTGGAGATCGTGGCGCCGCAGGGGGAAGTGGCGCGCGGCAGTCTCCCTGTACAGGTCAAAGCCTACGATACTACGCGGCGTATCAGCGGCGTGACCTGCGAGATCGGGGTCGAGGGCGACCTCATCGAGGTGCCACTATCGCCCCAGGGGGAGTGGACATGGGCGGGCGCCTATGATGCTACCGAGGTGCCCGCGGGCGAGGTGCGGATGCGCGTTACGGTGGCGGACGAGGACGGGCGCACATGGGAACGCAGGTCGACCTTCACGGTGGCGGAGCGGCAGCAGGCGACCGTGAGCATCGGCGAAGACTGGCCGGGCTTCTTCCTCGGCGAACACTCGCGCGTTAGCGAGCAGCCGCTGGCGCCGCCGCTGGAACTGGCGTGGGTGGTCAACACCGGCGGTCGCAACATGGAGGCCGTGTCGCCCGTGGTCTACGATGGCCGGGTCTATGTGGGCGTCCAGAACCTCGAGATCGGCCACCCGGGGGCGGGCGTAAGCTGCTACGATCCCGCCGACGGAAGGCTGCTATGGCATAGAGACACTGACGCCTCGATCTGCTTCGGTTTGGCGGCGGGAGACGACGTAGTCTATGCGGTCGACTCGATGGGCTCCTGCTACGCCTTCGACGCCGAGACCGGAACGCAACGGTGGCGCAATGACGTCTTCCCTCCCGGCGATGGCCGGAGCACGGTGACGTCCTGCCCAACTCTTCACGATGGCACGCTGGTGGTCTTCGGCGACAGCGGCCAGTGCGCCCTGCTTGATGCAGCGACGGGCGAGCAGCGACAGCGAGTCAACCTGGCGGGTGGCTGGATGTACTACACCTTCCCGTCAGTGCATGATGGGCGACTGCTGGTCGGCTACCGGGGCAAGGCGGCCGCGTTCGACCTTAGCAGCGGCGAACGTCTCTGGGAGACGGAGATCATTACCGGCAAGGCCGCCTCCTGCCCGGTGCCCTATCGGGGCCGCATCTACATCAACGCATCGGCGCTCAACTGTCTTGATGGCGAGACAGGTGAGCAAGGCTGGCGGCAATCCGTGCCCACCAGCGGCAACGGCATCTCGGTCGCGGTCCCTGTCGGAGATATGGTGCTGGCCTCCGGCAACCGCCTGCGTGCCTTCGATGCTGAGACCGGCGACCTCCGGTGGGAGCATGAGTTCATCTATGACGCAGAGACTGCGCTCAGCAACCAGCGCCAGGCCTATGCCGGGCACTCGACACCCGTGGTGGCCGGCGATACCGTCTATGTTGGCTCTGACGACGGACATCTGTATGCATTCGGTCTTGCCGATGGGGAGATGCGGTGGCGGCACAACCTTGGTGTCCCGCTGAAGGGCTCGCCGGTAGTCTCCGGAAATGCGCTTCTTATCACCGACTCCGACGGCAATCTGTACTGCTTCCTCGGGCGGTAGGACCGCGGGAGGTCCGGGCGGAGCAACAGGGGCAGGCAATCTGGATCCGAAGCACGTAGGGAGTGTGAACGAGCCGCCTGAACCTCTCCAATGAGGGTCTTCGATGGCCGCGATCAGACATCGCCGAGAGCGGACTTGATGGCGGGCGAAGCACACCCGCCAAGGCGCTGGTAGACTCCTACCGCGCGTGTACCTTCGCGATGAGGGTGATGTCCGTATACTGCTGTAAAGGGGGAGGGCATGGAGTATCCTGTGC
>LSQX01014192.1_pt1 | contig 11314 bp, 10 predicted proteins | sample 654561 | NCBI WGS metagenome assembly LSQX01 (sample SAMN04489861, study PRJNA283612) | anaerobic digester metagenome | isolation source: 4 biogas reactors fed with cattle manure at either 37C or 55C with and... | place: Denmark: Kongens Lyngby | collected 2014 | reverse complement strand
ACGCAGTGCGGTCGCCAAATTGAAAAGAATGGTTCAGATCTGAACGGATGGAAGGAGAAACTAAAGCATGAACGCGGAGTTGATTGAAGCCCTGCGATTGTTGGAAAAAGAACGCGGTATAGATGCAGAAGTGCTGTTCCAGGCGATCGAGGAAGCACTTGTTTCAGCCTACAAACGCGAGTTTGAAGCGAAGACAACAGATAATATCCGGGCCGAAATTGATCGGCAGACTGGCGAAATGCGCGTTTACCTGACGAAAACGGTTGTGGAAACGGTCAGCGATGCCAATACCGAGATCAGCCTAATGGAAGCGCAGGCTCTGTCGGATGATTTTGAAATCGGCGACATGATGGAATATGAGCTGCGCCCGCAGGATTTTGGCCGGCTGGCAGCACAGACCGCCAAGAATGTCATCAACCAGAAGCTGTGCAGCGCCGAACGGGAGCGGATTCAGAATGAGTTCAGCAATCGCATCGGTGAACTGGCAGCCGGCGTCATCCAGCGGAAGGACCGCCGCGAGGTCATCGTTGATATCGGCCGGGCAGAAGCGGTATTGCCCTATCATGAACAAGTCCGCCAGGATGGCTACAATTTCAATCAGAGATTGCGCTTCCTGATCCTCAAGGTCGATGAAAAACGTGGACGTCCGGTTGTTTATGTGTCTCGCAGCCATCCAAACGTTGTCCGCAAGATGTTTGAACAGGAAGTCCCGGAGATCGCCAACGGGATTGTTGAGATCATGTCGGTCGCCCGTGAGGCAGGTTCACGCAGCAAGATCGCCGTCGCGTCGCGCGACAGCAATGTTGATCCTGTTGGTTCATGCGTCGGCCAGCGCGGCCTTCGTGTCCAGGCAGTCATGGATGAATTGATGGGTGAGAAGATTGACATCATCGAATGGGATCCGGATGTGACGGTTTTCATCAGCAACAGCCTCAACCCGGCCAAGGTTATCCGTGTTGATCTGCTCGAAGATGAAAAAATCGCCAGAGTCGTTGTACCGGATCATCAGTTGTCCCTTGCGATCGGCCGTGAAGGGCAGAACGCGCGCCTCAGCGCGCGTCTGACAGGATGGAAGATCGATATCAAGAGTGAGTCGCAGTATCGTACGGCCGTTGAAGCGGAAATCATGTCAAGATTCAACCAGGCCGTTGAAGAAACCGCATCGGATTATATTGATGATGAGGACGTACCTGATGAGGTTGACGCCGATTATCAGGAGGACGCACCTGAAGAGGCTGCCGCCGATTATCAGGAGACAGAACCCCGGGTGACGGATTCAGAGGAGTGAGCCACCGTGGCAAGACGACAGCCGCAGCGCATGTGTGTTGCCTGCAGAACGATGAAGGACAAGTCAAGCCTGATCAGACTGGTGTTAACCCCTGAACAGTGTGTTGAACTTGATACAGCTGGAAAGAAGCCCGGACGCGGCGCTTATGTCTGCCGTGATCAGAACTGTCTGCGGACAGCGCTCAGGGAACATAAATTTGAACGGGGTCTGAAGACCCGAATCGATCAGGCGGTCATTGACCATCTGGTTCAGGAACTGGAGTCAATGCCTGATGAAGAGAAGCGCTGAACACGATGCGCAGGCCGCCTGGCGGATGCTTGGTCTGGCCGCCCGTGCCGGCCGGATCGCGACCGGGGTGGAAATGATCAGAAGCAGGATCAGCAGGAATCAGGTTTATCTGATTTGGCTGGCCGCTGACGCAGGTCCGACATCGAAGAAGCGGATCAGATATCTGGCTTCGCAGTCGCAGCTTCCCCTGATCGAGCAGGGCAGCAGTGCTGAATTGGGGCACTGGACAGGAAGAAGCCAGTGTGCGGCCGTCGCTTTGCTGGATCAGCAGATGGCGGCCCGTGTCATCGAACTGGCAGCAAAGGATCATGTGTGAGGATGTGCAGTGGATTGTTTGCACAGATACGTGACAAGCGCTATACTAATCTATGTATTTGTGGAGGATAAGGTAAAGCAATTATGGTAAAAAGAGACGATTCAGGATCCGGATTGAGAGCTGGCTTTGTACGCGGCGAGCGTGCACCTGCACCGCCGAAAGTGAAAAAAGCGTCTGAACCGAAAAATGATCAGACGGAATCACAGAAGGAAACCAAGGCACAGCAGGCTGCTGAAGCAAAAGCTGAAGCAGAGATAACCGCTGAAGACGACGGACCGACCATCACCATGCAAGGTGTCTCCGGTAAGAAAATTACCGGTGTTGTCAAGGTTGTCAAAAAGAAGCGTCCGGAAGCGGCTGAAAAAGCCCCGGCCGCGCAGGGGCATACCCCACTGGCTGTTCCACCTCCGGCCGTTCCGCCGGGCTCTGTCAGTGCTCCTCCAGTCAAGGCTCCGGCCAGCCATGCGAATTCGGAATCTGTGGATAAAGAAAAGCCCGCAGCGGCAGCGAGGAATGAACGTGCCGCTTCAGATGCAGCACCGGCACCGGCTGTCAAGCCAGTGGCTGAAACGGCGAAGAAAAAGGTTGATAATCAACCGGTGGCCGCGCCCAGATCGGTTGCGTCAGCAGCTGACTCAGAGGGGCCTGTCAAGACCGTACCACCGGCACCGCGCGCACCGAGAGCACAAAGCAGACGGTCAATCAATCCGGCTGAACTCGCTCCGGGCCAGGGTGGGGAATTCACCCGGCGTCCGCCTCAGGGACCGCAGAGCGGCCGGCGGATCGACCCTTCAGAATTCGCTCCGGGCCAGGGCGGCTCCTATACCGCTTCTTCACGGCCGCAAAGCCCGCGTCCGACCCAGGGTCGTCCGATGGATCGTACCCGCGGACCGGCGCGTCCGTCACGGCCTGCTTTACCAACCGCCGCTGGTGATATCAAGGAAAAGATCATCGAGCAGCCGCGTGCCAATTTCGCGGCTCGTGATGCCTTCGACAAGGAAAGCAAACGGGATCCGCGCCGTGACAATCGCCGGGACGCACCGGCGAAAATCGAACCTTCCGTCCGGGACAAACATCAGACCCTGAAAAAACAGGCTCAGGTGCTGTCCGGAAAAGGTGTGTCCGATGTTCTGGCCGATACTGCCCTGCTTGATCCGTTCGACGGCAGAAGCGGGCGCAGCCGTTCCCGCGGCCGCAACCGGCGCAACACACGGAATCAGCCCCGTTCTTCAACTCCGGCTGTCCGGGCCGTCCTGACGCATGTCAAGCTGCCTGAAAGCCTGACCGTCAAGGAATTCGCCGAGGCGATCAAGAAGACATCGGCTGAGGTGATCAAGAAGCTGATCGGGCTTGGCGTCATGGCGACGCTGAACCAGGATATTGATTTTGATACCGCGACGCTGATTGCCGCGGAGTTCAATATCACAACTGAAAAACTGGTGGAAGTCAAGGAAGAGGATATTCTCTTTGACGACAGTGAAGATCAGGATGATGATCTGGAAACCCGTCCGCCGGTTGTTGTTGTCATGGGCCATGTCGACCACGGCAAGACGTCCATTCTCGACCGCATCCGTTCCGCTTCGGTCGTAGATGGCGAAGCGGGTGGTATTACACAGCATATCGGCGCCTACATGGTGAATGTCAATGACCGCGCCATCACATTCCTCGATACTCCCGGCCACGAAGCGTTTACAACCATGCGTGCCCGTGGTGCCCAGGTCACCGATATCGCGATTCTGGTTGTCGCGGCGGATGACGGCGTCATGCCCCAGACCATCGAGGCGATCAACCACGCGAAAGCGGCAGGGACTCAGATTCTGGTCGCGATCAACAAGATTGATAAGCCGGACATCAATATTGACCGGGTAAAACAGGAACTTTCGCAGTATGATCTGATTCCTGAAGAATGGGGCGGTTCGACCGTCATGGTTCCGGTATCAGCGATGACCGGACAGGGAATGGATGAACTGCTCGAAATGGTCCTGTTGTCAGCCGACTTGCTCGAACTGAAGTCAAATCCCGACAAGCAGGCCAAGGGAACCGTGATCGAGGCACGTCTCGATCGCAACCGCGGCCCGGTTGCCACCGTGCTCGTCCAGCGCGGAACCCTGCGTAATGGCGATACCCTGGTCACCGGATCAATTGTCGGCCATGTCCGGGCGATGACGGATGACCGTGGCCAGACTGTCAAGGAGGCCGGTCCGTCCGTTCCGGTTGAACTGCTGGGCTTGCCGGAAGTACCGGAAGCCGGTGAATTGTTCTATGTCGTCACCGATGACCGTACAGCCCGCGACCTGGTGGACCGCCGCCGCAGTGAACAGCGCGAACAACAGCTGCGCAGCAGTTCCCGCATGAGTCTGGACACCCTGTTCAGCCAGATGGCGGCCGGAGAGGTCAAGGATCTGAACATCATCGTGAAAGCGGATGTCCAGGGCAGTGTTGAAGCCGTTCGCCAGTCACTGGAGAAGTTGACGTCCGATGAAGTTCGTGTCAACGTCATTCATGGCGCGGTCGGAGCGGTCACGGAGTCGGACGTACGTCTGGCTGAAGTTTCAAACGCGATCATCATCGGATTCAATGTGCGTCCCGCGGCGAATGTCGCGGACCTGGCGGCGGAAGCCGAAGTTGATATCCGGCTGTACCGCGTCATCTATAACGCGATCGAAGATATTGAGGCGGCCATGTAGGGCATGCTCGCGCCGGAATTCAAGGAAGTTGTCCATGGCCATGCTGAGGTTCGTCAGGTTTTCCGTGTGACCGGTGTCGGTGTTGTAGCCGGCTGCTATGTCACCGATGGAAAGATCACACGTTCCAGTGAAGTCAGGATTGTCCGTGACGGTATCGTCGTCCATGAAGGCCGTCTGGCCTCGCTGCGCCGCTTCAAGGATGATGTCCGTGAAGTCGCGACCGGCTACGAGTGTGGTATCGGAATCGAACGTTTCAATGACATCAAGGAAAATGATGTGATCGAATCCTTTGAGATGAAGGAAATTGAGAGGAGCTGATCGTTTTGCAACGGTCTGACCGGGTCGGCGATGAGATGAGAAAAATCATCGCCGATCTCATACAGAATGAAATTAAAGATCCAAGAATGCCGGCACTGGCCTCGGTTACCGAGGTCAGTGTTTCGCGTGATCTTTCCCATGCCAATGTCTTTGTCAGTGTGATGGGAGATGAGGCCGCGAAAGCGCGCTGCCTGGAAGCGCTGACCAGCGCGTCCGGTTTCATCCGGCGCGAGTCAGGCCGCAGGATCAGGCTGAGAACGATGCCTGAACTGCATTTCAAGATTGACGATTCGATTGAACGCGGAATTCGGATGACCCGCCTGATCGATGAAACTTTAGGAGAAAAGAAATCGCATGAATCATGATCGTATGGAAGAACTGGTTCGGATGTTTGCCGGCTTGCGCGGGCAGCCGGATACAGTTTTTCTTTACCCTCATACCGGAATCGACGGAGATGCCATCGGATCAACCCTGGCCATGCTCATGGTCCTGCGCCGTGCGGGCATCACGGCGCGTTTCGTTTACGATGAAGTCATTCCCGCGAAATATGGTTTTCTGCCGGGTGTCGAGTTGATCGAGCCCTTCGCTGAAGACCTTCTGCCGCGGATGCGCGCCGAACAGACGCTGGCCCTGGCGCTTGACTGCTCGGAGTCATCACGGACCGGGCGGCGACAGGAACTGTTTGATCAGGCACCGCAAGTCGCCGTCATCGACCATCATGTGTCTGAAGGCGAATCAGGTCCCTTGCGTCTGATCGATCCGACAGCCGCCGCGACCGGTGAACTGATCTGGGAACTGGCCCGCCAGTTGGAGCGGACACTGAACCAGACACTGATTGATCATGATGTGGCTGTCCTGCTGATGACCGCGATCATTTCTGATACAGGCCGATTTACATTCAGCAATACCACCGCCCGGACATTTGCCATCGCGTCTGAACTCATGCTTCATCAGGTTGATATCCGCAGCGTGGTCTATCAGCTGTTCGACCTGACCAGCCCGGAACGGCTGAACCTGACGGGCCATGTTTATGAAGAAACGCGATATTATCTTGCTGGCCGGGTTGCGGTTGCCTGTGTCTCACAGGAACTTCTCTATTCAACCGGCGCGGATGCCAGTGACCTTGATGGTCTGGCCGGGCATCTGCGCAATGTGGCCGGTGTTGAAGTCTCACTTCTGATCAGGGAACTGGCTGACGGCGGCCTTCGGGTCAATATCCGCAGCGGTGCTTCATTCAATTCCGCCGCTTTTGCCCGATCACTCGGGGGTGGCGGCCATGCCCGCGCTGCCGGCCTGCAGCTTGAGCCGATGCCGATGCGGCAGGCGGCCGATCTGCTGGTCGCGAAGGTGGGTGAATGGCTGTAGTGCATGCCGCACAGGACTGGACAGGAATTCTCCTGATCAACAAGCCGCCGGACAGAACCTCGTTTTCGGTTATTGCCCAGCTGCGGCGTGTGACCGGCTGGCGCAAGATCGGCCATGTCGGGACGCTTGATCCTTTTGCGGTCGGGCTGCTGCCGGTTTGTATCGGCCGGGCGACAGCGGCTGTCCAGTTCATGGAATCCTATGATAAAGTCTACCGGGTGAGCATTGTCTTCGGTTCAGCGACTGACACGCAGGACAAAACGGGGACCGTGACCGAACAGTATCAACTGGACAGCGCGGAACGTGCAGAACTGCAGCGGACCGATATTGCCGCGCTGCGGCAGTGTATCGCCAGGCTTCCCGGATCACATGAACAGCTTCCTCCCATGTATTCAGCCATCAAGAAGGANNACTCATATCGGTGGAACTGCAGGATCAGCTGCAGGCTGTCGTGGAAATTGAATGTTCAAAGGGCACTTATATCAGGACACTGGCTGATACGATCGGCCGTGACCTGGGTTATTTCGCCCATGCCGCTGAACTGGAACGTCTGCGAGTCGGCCCGTTCAGCCTGGCGGATGCCCTCGATCCTGATCTGCTGGAGACCTGGTCCGCCGGAGCTGATTCAGACGGACTGGCCGGCCGGCTGCGCAGCAGCGGCCAGTTGCTGCCGATGATCCGCGCGTTTGACGGCTGGCCCCGTATTGAGCTCAGTCATGATGACGCGCTGCGCCTGATTCGCGGGCAGGCTGTTCTCCAGACCGGGCACAACTGGAGCGGGATCGGCGACGGAGAACGTCAGGTTGTTGTCTGCGGCGGACAGCTGATCGGCATCGCGTCGCTGCGGCCTCAGGCGACAGGGGAGAGACGGCTTAAAACAGAAAGGGTGTTGATTGATCATGCAGATTTTCAGGCACGCTGAACAACCTGTACCGGATATCGCGCGTGGGGTCGCGCTTGGCTTTTTTGATGGCATTCATCATGGCCATCTTGAGTTGCTGCGAACCTTGCTTTTCCACTGTGACCGGCTTGATCTGGTATCATCAGTTCTGACATTTCCTCAGCATCCGGCTGAACTTGTTCAGGGTGAATCCGGCTTTTCCGGCTATTTGTCCAGTCTGGATGAGCGGCTCAAGCTGATGGCTGGCTGCGGGATGGAGGAGACCCATCTGCAGGCCTTTGATCAGGTTTTTGCCGCTCTAGAACCTGATGCTTTTCTCAATATCTGGCTGGGACAGCGGCTGAACGCCCGTCTGATCGTTGTCGGGGAAGACTATCACTACGGCCGGAATCGCCGTGGTGATATCAACAGTCTGAAAGAATGGGCGGCAAAGCGTTCGATTGAGGTTATTGTTGTTCCGCCGGTTCGCATGTATGGGCAGAAGGTGTCAAGTTCAGCGATTCGTGAAGCGGTCATTTCCGGGGATCTGGAAGCCGCGGCCCGCCTGCTTGGCCGGACGTATCAAATCAGCGGTCCGGTGATCAGCGGCCGCAAGATCGGCCGGAAGATGGGCTTCCCGACGGCTAATCTGCGTGTGCCGGCAGATCGTGTCTGTCCGGCCTATGGCGTTTACGCGACACGGACCATCGTCAGTGGCCGTTCCTATGAATCCGTAACCAATATCGGAATCCGTCCGACAATTGAGCAGGTAGACGATCTTCCCCTGATCGAAACCTATCTTTACGACACAACGATTGACCTGTACGGCCAGGTCATCACCGTCGAGTTTCTCTGGCGCCTGCGCCCGGAAGAAAAATTTTCTTCCATGCTGCGTCTGAGCAATCGGATCAACCAGGACCTGCAGGATATCCGCAAATGGCACACAGAACATGAAGAAATGGCCTGTCTGAATACGGTCGGGGATATCCCGTTTTACTGGCTGTCCACGAACCGTTTTGCCCGTTCACTGGCCAGCCTGGTCTTCCGCATGCCGGCTGACAGGCGCCAGACAACAGCGGATGCCTTGCTGATCAATGTCCTGACGGCCTGCTGCCGGCGATATCCTTCCCGACCGCAGCTGGCAGCAGCGCTTGACCATCTATATGGTGCGTCCATTGACGCCCATCTCGATCGCCAGGGTGACATGCAGTCCATCATGCTGACGGTTTCTGCGCTGCATCAATGGACTGATCAATCTTCACCGTTTCATGATGCGATTGATGTGATGTTCGATCTGCTGCTCCATCCGCTGATGGATCAGGACGGATGTTTTGACCGGGAGATCGTCGAATCGGAACGCAATAATCTGCGAATGGAATGGCTGGCCAGGGAAAATGACCGCGGTAAATTCGCCTATGACCGCTGCGTCGAACTGCTGAGCGGAGATCAGCGGCACGGGATCTCGTCACTGGGAGATCGTGATTTGTTGGCAAAGATCACCCAGGAGGACCTCAAGCGATCCTATCAGAGGCTGCTGAGTGGGTCTCAGGTGACCTGCTACGTGGCCGGCCAGCGCCAGCCGCTGGTCCGCAGGATGATTGAAGAGAGACTGGCACGACTGCCGGTTGTGCAGCGTCCTGTGTATACACCCGGCAGCTGTCCGCGTTCCTTTACGCCGCAGCCGATGGAGACGGTTCAGGAGTACAAGGATGTGGCGCAGGCAAGAATTATCATGGCGTACCAGGGCCTGCCGCCGTATTTCAGTTTTCAGACCCTGCTGACTTCGGTGATGAACAACATGCTGGGCGGCGATGTCTATTCACTGCTCTTTGATACCGTTCGAGAAAAATTGGGACTGGCCTATCATGTGTTCTCAATGAACCAGCGTTATCTCTCAATGACATTTCTCATGGCGGGTGTCGCGCCCGAACAGGTGAACGCGGCCTGTGAGGCCATGCATGCACAGGTGGAAAAAATGGCATCCGGTGATTTTTCAGATCAACTGCTGAAAAGGGCCCTGCAGATGACGGAGACATCGATCCGATCCTCCGGGGACGATCTGGGTTCCATGCTGCAGCGTCAGATCGCCGGCATGGCGCACGGCCGCACCCTGGGAACCGCTGACATGCTCAGCATGCTGACCGGCATCGGCCGGGAGGATATCCGCCAGATCGCGGCTTGTCTGAAACCCAGCGGGATTTATATTCTCAACCGGGCCGCGGTGGACCGGCCACATGGCAACGACCGTCAGGAGGATCAAGATGACAGCCAACATAATGACTGACTACCAGGATGTACCCGCGGAATTTCACGCGCTTTTCGTTGTTGATCCTCTGACTGGCAAATCGCTGCACACCTACCACCATACCAGTGGTCTGACGGTCAAGTATCTGCCGCGTCCGGGATTTTCCCGCTCGTTCGCGGCACTGACAATTCCTTATGGTTCAATTCACACTGAATTTACCGTTGACGGCGAGTCCCGCCGGGTGCCGGCCGGTACCGCCCATTTTCTGGAGCATTGTGTCTTCAGCCGTGATGCGAGCGGCGGCCTGCTCGGTGCGCTCTCGGATTTCGGTGCTTCAGCGAACGCCTATACAACGCATACCCATACATTGTATTATTTTTCAACGGTTGATCATTTCGGTGAGGCACTGCGCCTCTTTTTCCAGACCGTTCTGAATCCCTATCTGGAAACGGACCGGATCGAGTCCGAACGGCCGGTAATCCAGGCGGAACTGAATCAGTATATGGATGATCCGGACACCCGGGCCTATATGAAAACTGTTGAAGCTCTCTATGAGCATCATCCGGTCCGAGCTGATATCGGTGGAACGATTGAGTCCGTCGCAACGATCACCGATGACCATCTCAAACAGGTCTGGCGCCATTTCTATCAGCCTGCGATGCTGACGCTGACGATTGTCGGCGATCTTGATGAACGGCAGATGCTGGAAGCTGTCGCCAGTCTGGTGGCGTCATCTGTCCGGCCCGCTGAAAGCCGCCCCCTGCCGGTTTTTCCTGAACATGAATCTCTGGCGGTCAACCAGCGGCAGACTGTCCGCATGGATGTCGCGGCCCCGTCCTTCCTGCTCGGTATTCGCGATCCGCAGCCGATGGATCAACCGATCAAGGGCTGTGACCTTGTCTATCGCCAGCGCGCGGCACGCCTGGCGCTTGATTGCCTGCTGTCACCGGTTTCCCCTTTGTACGAGAACCTGTATCGTCAGGGTTTGATTCATGATTCCTTTGATTATCACTACAGTTGTGAGGAAAGCTTCGCCTTTCTCATCTGCGGCGGTGAATCGCCGGATCCTGAGAAAGCGGCTCTGGCTGTCCGCGACGCGCTGATCGAATCGGCGGCGCAGCCGCTGCCGGCTGATCTGTTTGAGACTCAGAAGCGGTCGGCGGCCGGCGAGTTTGTCAGTTCGCTGGATTCAATCGAATACAGCGGAATCGTCCAGGCCCGCTGCAGCCTGTCGCAGGTAGATCTCTTCGATTATCCCCGTATTTATGATAAAATCACCAGTACAGGTGCTGCCGATGCCATTCGCTTTCTGGCAGACCCCGGCAACTACACGATCACGCTGTTGCAGCCCGGCCGACATGAGGTGGACGAATGAATGCTGATTTTCTGGTAGATTTTCCCGGACTGGGGATCCATGATATTCCGGTTCGCCGTGTTGCGTTTGAGGTTTTCGGCTTCGAAGTCTACTGGTACGGTCTGCTGATCGCCAGCGCGATCGTTTTGTGCCTGATCCTTGCCAGCCGCCATGCCCCGCGCTATCAGATGAAATCTGATGATATCCTTGACACGTTTATTCTGATCATCCCGATGTCGATCGTCCTGGCCCGTTTGTCTTATGTGGTCTTTGAATGGCCCTATTATGCTGAGGACTGGCGGCGCATCATTGAGATCAATCAAGGCGGACTGATGTTTTACGGCGGCGTCGCCGGTGGTGTCCTGGCTGTGGTCATCATGTGCCGGATCAAAAAAATTCCGGTCTCGCGCATGTTCGACTTTCTGGCTGTTTACCTGCCGCTTGGCCAGGCAATCGGCCGCTGGGGCAATTTCTTCAATCAGGAAGCTTTCGGCAGCAATACGCGTCTGCCATGGGGTATGATCAGCAACCAGACAACATTTTATCTGACACGGATCGGTGGCTATCAGCCGG
>LSQX01060750.1_pt1 | contig 11315 bp, 12 predicted proteins | sample 654561 | NCBI WGS metagenome assembly LSQX01 (sample SAMN04489861, study PRJNA283612) | anaerobic digester metagenome | isolation source: 4 biogas reactors fed with cattle manure at either 37C or 55C with and... | place: Denmark: Kongens Lyngby | collected 2014 | reverse complement strand
TTGCCACAAGCTCTTCTTCTTCCACATGCGCAGGCAAACCCATGGAAAGGCGCCCGGCAATCTTTTTAACAAGAGGCAGGTGCTCTTGGATTATTGCATCCCTTAATTGTACATCTCTGCTCTGAAAATATTTATGCCAAAGATCTTCCGCCATCTTTTTCCTCCTAGCGAATCCTTTCCCTTGATCCGGCAAAGATAAAACCTATAATTTCGTCCCTCGTCTTTTCGTCAATCTCCAGAAACTTTACCCCGGACCGGTAACGCTTCAGTTCCCCAATGTTGAAAGAAGCGGCACGCGATACTTCTCCTTTAACCATTATTTCTTTGTTATTCCGATATTCTTTATTATCCCGTCCGCTGCCAAGAAAAAGCTTCATTAGAAGCCTGTCCCCGGGCGACAGCCTGCGATCCGTAGCCAGCAGCAGCCCGCCCCCGCTGATATTGACCGTTTCCGCCTTTTCAGGCTCGCCCATATTTTTAGCCTTTTCCAGGAGCAATTGCTGCATATCCCCACCGGCCTGGCGCTGGGCCTTCTCCGCATTACTCTTTTTAATATTACCTGTATCCCCGGTAAGCCTTCCTTTGGTTGCAGGCTCACCCTCGGGGCCGCTGTCTTCAGGCAGAAGCCAGTAATGAACATCTAACATGCAGAAAAAGCGGAAAAACTGCCTTCTCTGCTGCCTTTGCACCTCCTCGGGCAGGGAGATAAGGTAAAGTAACACCTGGCCGCTCTTTTTAGTCCCGATAACCTTGCTTTTAAAATAATAGAGGGCATCACGGGCATTAAGTCTGAAAACCAGGCTCTCACCCTCCGGCAAAATAGCAAGATCCCTCTTCTTCATGGGTATTCCGATAGCAAGATCTTCCTCATTTACCTCCTGGACAATACTTTTATAATAAGCATTTTTGCTTTTAATAAATACTTCCAGGAGCATATTTTCTCGAAAAAGGCCTTTCATAACAGCTACCTCCACATGCGGATCAGGCGTTTGAGAAAACCTTCTTCCTTCTTCGGTGCCGGAGAATACCCGCCTCCGCCTGCAAGAAGGCGCTGGGCAATATCGCGGGTACACTGTGAGACCCGCGAGTTAGGATACTTCAGGACATAGGGGGAACAATCCAGTACAGCCTTACGCACGACAAGGTCATATTCGATGGCCCCAAGAAAATACAGATTAATATCTAGATAATTCCGGCATACATTTTCCAGCCGCCCGTAGACATTTTCAGCTTCTTTCATACCGTGAGCCATATTCACCACAAGGTTTACCCGGGATTTCAACCCACAGTTGTTCACGATTTTTATAATACTGTAAACATCCGTAAGCGCCGTCGGCTCCGGAGTAGTGACTACTACCAGCTCATCGGCCGCTGCAATAAAACTGAGAATATCGCGTGATAAACCTGCCGCACAATCGATCAGAAGAATATCTCCTTTCTCTTCCAGGTAGGAAAGGCGGGAAATAAGCTGCTCACGCTGGTGATTGTCCAGGTTTACCATTTCTGAAAAACCGGAGCCGCCGGGAACAATCTCTACATTATAGGGCCCCCGTAAAATAACTTCACTCAATTCTTTCTTGCCCTTGATAACGTCCACCAGCGTATAACCGGGTTTAAGATTCAAAAGAACATCTACATTGGCCATACCGACATCCGTATCCAGGATAATTATCTTTCGTCCCAGCTGTCCGAAAACAATGGCCAGGTTGACGACAATATTGCTCTTGCCCACTCCACCCTTGCCGCTGGCCACAACAATTATCCGGGATAGACCCCGCTTCCGCGGCGCTCCCGATATCCGGTGCTGATGAAACAAGGCTCTTAGATGCTCTGCCTGGTCAGCCATTATTCTTCCTCCCCCAGAATTAATGAACTTATTTTATCCTTATCTGCCAGGCAGATATCATCCGGGACATTTTGCCCTGTTGAAAGATAGATTACCGGCAACCCGGTGAGGTAAACCCCATTCAGCAGGATACCGAAAGAATCAGTTTCATCCAGCTTTGTAAAGATGAGACGGTTATAATTCATGCAACGAAAATTGTTGCAAATAAGTTTTAAATCCCGCGCTTTGGTGGTAGCGCTGATCACCATGAATATTTCCGCCGGGGGAAGGTGCCCCAGATAATTGGCCAGTTCCTGTATATGTGCGAGGTTAAGTGTACTTCGCCCCGCGGTATCAATGAGAATTCTCTGGCAGTAGCTCAGCTTTTCTATGGCCTGCAATAGCTCTTTAGGGGTCATGACCACCTCCAGGGGAAGGCCGGTAATATCCGCATAGGTCCGCAGCTGTTCAACTGCTCCGATACGATAATGATCAATGGTGATAATCCCGACTTTTTCACCCTGGTAAAGGGCATAACGAACCGCCATTTTAGCTAGCGTGGTTGTCTTTCCTACGCCCGTGGGCCCAATCAGTACCTGGATAGAAGAGCTTTTTTCCGGCGCTGTTTTCAGCCGCTTACGCAGCTTATTATGCAAAATCAACCCGATAACCTCCTCCGTAAGCTGTACCTCACCGAGAAGGCTTTGTTTGATCTCCTCTATTAATTCATCGATCAGCTCATCAAACAGCCCCTGCTGCTGCAGCTGCTGCCGCCAGTGCTCCAGCTCTGCACGCTCTCTTTCCCGTATTTCACCGGGCAAAGACTCCCGTGCCAGCAGGCGGTTTACTACTACCCGCAGCTGCCCCAGTTCCTCCTGAATCTTCTCCCCAAGTTCAATTCCATAGGGGGTCTGCTGCTCTTTGAAACGTGAATTATTCTCGACCGCAGCGGTAATCTCCATTTTACGGGGGGCAAAAAAGCCTTTTAAACCTTTCAGGCGTACCTTGCGGCTTTGAATAATAACCGCTTCCGGGCCGAGATCTTCCCTAATACGCAACAATCCTTCCTTCATATCCCGCACGTAATATTTTCTAATTTTCATCTTCTTTCAACACCCCCACCGATTCGACTTCTAGCTGGGGCAATATTTCATTAAAAGATAATACGGTAAGATCGGGGAGATAACGTTCCACCATCCGCCGAAAAGGAAGCCTGATCCGGGGTGAAGTGAGAACTACCGGGGATATCCCTTTACCCCGCAGCTTTTCAACGAGGCCGGATACACCCTGCAGGATACGCTGGGCCGTCTCGGGCTCAAGCACCGGATAAGTTCCGTGGATGGTCTGCTGCAACGAATCGGCAATACGCTTCTCCAGCAAGGGATCCAGGGTAATTACGCTGAGTTTGCCGCCTTCCGCATAACGCGAACTGATCGTCCGCACCAGTGACTGCCGGACATAATCGGTTAAAATATCTGTATCCTTTGTTGAAGGGGCAAAATCAGCCAGGGTTTCCAAAATCGTCGGTAAATCCTGCAGGGGAATATTTTCCCGCAGCAGATTCTGTAAAATCTTCTGGAGCTCTCCGATACTCATCAAATCGGGTATAAGCTCGTCCACTACCGCCGGGTGGGTCTCCTTGACCATATTGACCATTTCCCTAACTTCCTGCCTCCCCATAAGCTCATGGGCATGGCCCTTGATAACCTCGGACAGATGGGTAATCAGCACTGTATTCACATCCACCACCGTGCAGCCCCTGAGCTCGGCATCCTGTTTCTGCGCGGGGGATATCCAGATCGCCGGGAGGTTGAAAGTGGGCTCTGTGGTAGGGATGCCCCCGAGCTCTCCGGCGGGAATCTCTTCCGGGTTCAAAGCCATCAGATAACCGGGACGCAGCTCTCCGCGGGCTATCTCGTTCCCCTTGAGCTTGATCAGGTAGGCATTGGGATGAAGCTGGAGGTTGTCCCTGATGCGAATAGGCCTGATGAGCATACCCAGCTCTGCAGCAAGGCTTTTCCTGCAGGCGGTTATCCGCTGCAGAAGGTCACCCTTTTCTTTCTTTTCCGTGAGTGAAACCAGGTTATATCCTATTTCTATCTCCATCAGGTCGGTTTTCATCAGAGAACGCAGATCGTCCTCCAGCAAAGGTGTCTCCTGTTCCGGTTTTTTAAGTTCTTCCATTTTTGCTCCGGTCTTCACCTGCTCCTCTTTAAAAAGAAGAAAAGCTCCATAACCGCAGGCTACCGCCAGGATGGAAAAAGGTAAAAGAGGCAATGGGGTAAAAAGTCCCAAAATAAACAGTACGAAAGCCGTAATGCCCAGAACCCGGGAGAGCGTAAAAAATTGGGAGACAAAATCTTCCCCGAACCCCTTTTCCCCAGTAGAGCGGGTAACCAGCATGCCGGCGGCGGTTGATACAAGCAGGGCGGGTATCTGCGCAACCAGACCGTCCCCCACTGTAAGGATGGTATAGGTCTGCGCCGCAGTATAAAAATCCATCCCCTTCTGGACCATCCCGATAGCCAGGCCTCCCAGGATATTTATCAGGACAATCACTATCCCGGCGATGGCATCCCCGCGGACAAACTTGCTCGCACCGTCCATGGCACCGTAAAAATCGGCCTCCCGCTGCAAATTTTTCCGCTTGAGGCGGGCCTCATCCTCATTGATCAGGCCGGCATTAAAATCAGCATCTATACTCATCTGCTTCCCGGGCATGGCATCCAGCGTAAACCGCGCCGCCACCTCGGCAATACGCCCGGCACCGCTGGTAATTACCACAAACTGCACCACGGTAATAATGATAAAGATAATCAGCCCGACAACATAATTGCCCCCGACTACAAACTGGCCAAAAGCATTGATTACCTCGCCGGCACGCGCCTCGGAAAGAATAAGCCGGGTAGAAGAAATATTTAAGGCAAGGCGAAACAGGGTAGCAATAAGAAGCACTGAGGGAAAAGTAGCCAGCCGCAGAACCTCTGTAACGAAAAGAGTTCCCAGGATGATCACCAGGGAAAAGGCAATGTTAAAAACAAGAAGTATATCCAGGAGCAACGGGGGTACAGGGATAATAATAATAGCAATAATCAGAATTACAGCTAAAGCGATAATAATATCCATATTTTTAAAAAAGTTGGTTAAAACCGTACGTAGGGCCAAAGAAAAAAAAGCACCCCGTTTCCAATAAAAAATATGTAATATTTGCTAATATTATATTGCTTTGATCCATATTTTGCAAGTGCCTGTCGAGAAGGAGAAAACTCAAGCCTTCGAACGCTGCTGGCGTTCTTTTTCCTGCAGTCTGTATACCAGTGCCAAGATCTCGGCTACAGCCCGGTATAGATCTTCGGGAATTTCTTCTCCAGGTTCAACATTTTCAAAAAGCATACGTGCAACAGGAGGATCCTGAATGACAGGAATATTATTTTGAACAGCTATCTCGCGTATTCGTTCCGCTATCTTTGCCGCTCCTTTGGCCACCAGGACCGGAGCCTGGTCTTCCTTTTCGTTATAACGCAGCGCAACAGCAAGATGGGTAGGATTTGTAATTACTACCGTGGCTTCAGGAACATGTTCCAGGTTCCGCTGCTGTGCAAGAGCACGCTGCCTTTCGCGCTGCCGCGCGCGTATGTGGGGATCACCCTCCATATTTTTGAACTCATCCCTGACTTCCTTGCGGCTCATGCGCAGACTTTTCTGATGCTCCTGGCGCTGGTAGAGGTAATCCAGCAGCGCCAGAAATAGAAAAACAGCAGCTACTCTTATGGCCAGCCCCTGCAGCACCTTTACCAGGGTTACCGTAAAAACACCGGCATCCTGCCTCAGCAGGAGCAGCAACTCCGGAAGCTGCGCGCAAAGATATATATAGCTGATAACGCCGACGACACTTACCTTCAGCAGGGACTTGACCAGCTCGAAAAGTGCACGGCGGGAAAGAATGCGTTTGGCCCCTTCGGCGGGGTTAATACGTCCTAATTGCGGTTTTATCGTTTCACCTGAAACAAGGAAACCTACCTGCATGATATTTGAAAATAAGCCAAGAAACAGGGCTACCATTAAAAAAGGAGCAGAAAGGGTAAGGTACTGCCCCAGAGTCATCCGCGCCAGGAAATCAAAAGAAAACATTTCGTTTGCAAGCTGTGGCATCTCACTGAGACAATATATCAGGAAGGAGCTAAAACCTTCCAGAAAGTACCAACAGAAAAAAATAAAAAAAACCGCCGCCCCGAGCAGATTAACGGCTGCGTTCATCTCCATACTTTTCATGACCTGGCCGCGTTTGCGGGCTTCCCTGCGGCGGTGAGGCGTGGGCTCCTCCGTCTTATCTTCATCTCCGGCAAAGAGCTGCAGATCAAGTAAACGGCCACCTGGCGTAAGCGGTAAAGTTGAGGCTTTCGCAGGCAGCGCATCATGCAGTGCATCCGTTTTAAAAGCCTCTAGACAACAATGCAATAAAAACATAAAAGATATTTTAAGCATTTTCCCCTCCCGGCTTCCGCCGCGACAGCAGTGCGGAGTGCAGTCCTGCAACCGTGCATCGCCTTAACGGAAGAGCTTGAACACAGGATTACCCGGAATTGCCGGCCGGTCGCCAGCCGGTTAGCAAACCGGGTCATAACCATCTATACCAAACGTCTTAAGGACGCTGTCGGAAAACTGATCGCTCTGGTGCCGAAGTTCACCAGTTTTCCAAAATCAGCAATAAATCCTTCTCCAGCAGTGCGAATAAATCTCTCATCAAACTGCCGATCTGCGGCAGTAATAACAAAAAAATCAAGAGCACAAAAGCAATCTTTAAGGGTAAACCCACAATAAACACATGAATTTGCGGCACTACCCTGGAAAGGAAACCCAGCGCAAGATCCGTCAGCCAGAGAACAATGATCACCGGTGCGGCAATCTGAAAGGCAATCAAAAACAAGGAGCTAAAAATTTTCAAAAAGTGCCAGGCCGCCGGGGTTGAAATCATAGAACCTGTGAGCGGGACAGCGGTGAAACTATTCTTCAGCGCCAAAAAAAGCATATGGTGACCGTTGATGGTCAGATAAAAAACAATACCTAAAAAATAGAAAAACTGCCCCAGAAGGGTTACCTGGCTGCCGAAAAGGGGATCGAAAGCGCCGGCCATCATCAGGCCTGCCTGATGATCCATAAACTGCCCGGCCATGAGGAAAACGGAAAGAAATAGATAAACCAGAAACCCGAGAACAAGACCCGTCAACAGCTCCTTCCCCAGAAGAAGGAGCAACTCAAAATCCGTCGCGGGGAATGCCACTTCCCCTTCCCGGGAAAGGGCTAGCAAAACCGATAATACAAATGCTGTAAAAATACGCAGTATTACGGGTATGCCACGCCAGGCAAAAATAGGCACCGTTGCCAGGAATGCAGCAATACGAGCGAAAATGAGCAAAAGAGACCACCAGAAGTTTAATAATACAGCCTCAGTCAAAGTACATCTTCCTCAAAAAAGTCTTCCCAGGTTACCCCAGAGATTAACTGTAAAATTCATAAGCAAACGCATCATCCACCCGCCAAAAAAAAGTAAAGAGATAAAAACGGCAGCGATTTTGGGGACGAAAGCAAGCGTCGGTTCCTGGATCTGGGTCGTTGCCTGGAATATACTGATCAACAGGCCCACTGCAAGACCAATTCCCAGAATAGGCGCGGCTACAATTAATATTGTAGATATTCCCTCCCTGGCAATGCTCAGGACAAATTCCGGAGTCACGGTATTCCCTCCCCGCGAAAAAGGCGAATTATGTCAAAGAAGCTATACAGTTTAATAACCGGTTTATAAATAAAAAGTAAAATGCAATCTCAGGCAAAGCTTTCTACCAGAGACTGCACCACCAGATGCCAGCCATCCACCAGAACAAAAAGCAAAATCTTGAAAGGCAGGGAAACGATCACCGGCGGCAGCATAAACATTCCCATCGCCATGAGCGCGCTGGCTACAACCATATCGATCACTAAAAAAGGGATAAAAAGGATAAATCCCATCTGAAAAGCAGTTTTCAGCTCGCTGAGAACAAAAGCAGGCACAAGGGCACGGAAAGGAACCTCCCCGCGGTCGGCGGGCCTTTCTGTTTCTGCAATCTCTAAAAATAAAGCCAGGTCTTTTTCCCTGGTATTGTTCAGCATAAATTCTTTCAGGGGATAACTTCCTATGTTAACAGCTTCCTCAAAAGAAATTTCTTCTTCTAAATAAGGGGAAAGGGCTTCTTCATTGATCTGGTTAAAAACCGGTGTCATGACGAAGAAAGATAAAAAAATAGCCAGCCCGATAATAACCTGGTTGGGGGGGATCTGCTGGGTAGCGAGCGCATTGCGCACAAAACTGAGGACAATCACAATACGTGTAAAGGAGGTTACCAGGATCATAAAAGCCGGAGCCAGGCTGAGCACAGCCAAAAGAAGCAAAAGCTGTAACGTGCCCACCATCTGCTGCGGCTCTTCGGCGGTGCCGATATTCAGGTTAATATCCGGAATGGGGAGAACCGGCTGAGCAAGAGCCGTCCCCCGGTTGAAATAACATACAAAAGCAACAACAATGATACTCCCCAGCAAAGCCGGAAGAAGTTTATTCTTCATACTGTATAATAACCTCTGTTTATTCTGCATTAATATTCACATAACGTCTTAATTCTATGTTTCTCGATCTTTTTCCATAATCCTCCTTTATGATTTATTTTTATTCCGTTCCGTCCTTAAAGATCTAAACTTTCCTAAGAATCCTGCAAAACTCTGGTTGTCCTGCCAGATATTTTCCAGGCCTGCCCCGTAGTATTTAGCGCCATAGCCTTCCTCAAGGACCTTCAGCAGGGTTACACCGTTTGCAGAAGAAGCAATAAGGAGATACTCATCGCCTGCTCTGACCACGAAAAGCGTAGTCCTAGCATTTAGCACCACTCTTTCCACTACCTGCACACTTCCCCCCATCCCCGGTGCAGGGGCAAAGCGGGGAATAATATAGCGAAAACAAAGGAAAATTAATAACAATACCAGCGGAAAGGCCAGGAAAAGACGCAGGTAAGCAAGATATAAATCCATTATTTACTCCTCTATTTACTCCTCTTCGTTTTCGTTTGCTGCAGCAGATGCGGATTGGGCTGAAGCGGCCTGTTTTTCTGCTTCCCTTATTTCTTTTATATGTACTTCTTTTGCAGGCCTGGTTTCTTTTTCTTCGCCGTCTCCGAGAGCAGTAATCCTCAAACCAAACCGATCATTTATTACCACAATTTCAGCCTGACCCAGGTACTCATCATTGAGCAGCAACGTGGCGCTCTCTCCTACCATTTTTTCCAGCTTAATGACTGAGCCTTCCTTCAGCTTGAGAAGATCGCGTACAGTTATTACAGCCTTGCCCAGTTCACCGCTGAGTACAAGGGGAATATTATTGAAAAGATTTAAATCCGGCCTTTTGTTCACGCCAGGAGCGCTCCTCTTTTTCAGCTGGGCAAACTCCACCCTCTCAACAACCGGACCGGCTTCCCTCTTCTCCAGTGATAAGGAGCCACCCTGGTCAGCAAAAACGTCCTCACCGACGCCCTCTTTTCCTTTCTTATTAGCTAATCCTTTGAGTATAGCATCAATCTCATTCTGGCTCAATTCGCCGGGCAAATCTTATCCCCCCTTCCGGCGTAAATACCAACCGCAACGTCTGCAGCTTACTGCACCATAACATGCCAGAAATAAACCCCTCGCAACTTGCCCCGGTGCAACATGCCGTTAACTGTCTGAAAAATTTCCTCACGCAGGAGCTCTTTGCCTTCCGGAGTGTTTATATCTTCAATAGACTTCTCCCAGAGGATCTTTAGCACTGCATCCCTGATCTCCGGCATGCGACTCTCCAGTTCCTCTTCCAGCTCAGGCTCATCATGCCCAAGGTAAAACTTCACGCTTAGAAAGCGATCCCGGCCATCAACAGAGATGTTTACCAGAATTTCAGGAACAGCATACATAAATTGAGGTTCCTGCTCGGAAAGAATATCAGAGCTATTGCCCATCATTTTAACCATCAGCTGCTCTGCAAAGCCCATTTTAACTGCAAAAAATCCAGCCCCAACCGCTGCAAGGATAAAGAATAAGATCAACACGCTAACAATCATAAGCAGCGTTTTTTTCCTCCCGCCGGGAGCTTCCGCATTCTTCCCTTCTTTTTTTTCCTTTTCCATATTATTCTCCATCGGTAACCCCCACCCTATTTTTCTTCATTTCGATAATTGACAGAACGATAGTCACCCGCCGGTTTCTTGCCCGGCCCTCCGGCGTATCATTGGTATCTAAGGGATGGTGCTCCCCGTAACCGGTAGCAATAAAACGCTCCGGAGATAAATGATGCACCTCCACGAAATAACGCGCCACGCTAACGGAACGGGCAACGGAGAGCTCCCAGTTGCTGGGGTAAAGGAAAGTCCTGATGGGAATGTTATCGGTATGCCCTTCCACAATAACCTGGTTGTTCAATCCGGATATCAGCCCGGCCAGCAGGTCCAGTATAGCTAAAACCTCTTCCTTTAACTCCGCCCGCCCCGTATCAAAAAGGATCCTTTCCGGCAGCTCCATGACTATTCCGCGTTCCTCCAAACGCAGCATGATATCCTTATCCAGATCTGCGTCCTGGAGAAAAGCGCCCACTTTCTCGTAGGTCTCTTCCAACCGCTCCATCATCTCCAAAAGAGCCAGATCCTGCTCGCTGAGGTTCAGGTTAAAATCCCGGGACGCATAATCAGCAACATCCAACCTCTCCCCCGTTTCATTCCCCGCCTCCGTAGACCCCATAAGGATACCGGTACGCCCCAAAAAAGAATGCTGGATAGCCGACATAACCTCCTGGAAGCGCTGTAAATCTATGGAGGAGAACGAGTAAAGAAGGATAAAGAAGGCTAGCAGCAAAGTAACCATATCGGAGTAGGTGGTCATCCAGGCAGGAGAGCCCTGAGAAGAATCGCTGCCCATTCTGCATTCTCTTTTAAACTTGCTCAATTAACCCACTTCCTTTAAAACTCCACCGCTTCTTCCGATGCCAGGCCATCCAGAGCAGACGCAGACGGCTTCTCCTCTTGCAGCAGTTCTCTCTCCTGCGGGGACAGGTATGCTTTGAGCTTTTCCTGCAAAATCCGCGGGTTTACCCCGGCCTGCAGGGCTAACACGGCATCTATGATGGCCACCTTCCGCGATACCTCCATTTCGCTGCGGATAGCCAGTTTCCCGGCAACAGGATTAAAAATTAGATAGGCCAAAAGCACCCCGTAAAAGGTGGTCAGTAGGGCCACGGCCATGCCGGGCCCAATAGCATCGGGATTATCAAGGGAAGAGAGCATCTGGACAAGGCCAATCAGCGTCCCGATCATACCAAAGGCCGGGGTAAGTGTGCCCCAGGTGCGATAAAGATTCTGACCCATCTGGTGACGCTGGATAAGGGTTTGAATCTCCGTATCCATAATATCCCGGATGGAATCCGGTTCAAAGCCGTCGATCACCA
>LSQX01209097.1_pt1 | contig 11317 bp, 6 predicted proteins | sample 654561 | NCBI WGS metagenome assembly LSQX01 (sample SAMN04489861, study PRJNA283612) | anaerobic digester metagenome | isolation source: 4 biogas reactors fed with cattle manure at either 37C or 55C with and... | place: Denmark: Kongens Lyngby | collected 2014 | reverse complement strand
AGATTCGCATTAGTCTCGTAGGCTCGGAGATGTGGAGGGGTGAACGGGTCTGGACGAAGCAGACCGGGGCCTGCGACTTCTTGCCGGATCTTTTGGCCCAGCCGGCCACGGCATCAGCAGTATCCCGGGCCAGGAGATAGTCCGTCTGGTCGTAGATGGTCCGGATCATGCGGATGGAACGCTTGTAGTCGTTGCTGGTCACAAGAACCGACTGACCCAGAAGATGGCTTTCTTCCTCCGACAGCCAGTCCCCGTTTTCCTCTTCCGCCAGCCGGAGGATATCCAGGATCCGTGCAGGGTCCCGGCCGGAGACTTCAAAGAGAAGACGCTCCAGGTTGACGGGCCAGACAGCCCCCGGGTCATCGGGCCTTCGGTTCTTTTTGGGAAAGGCCAGCCTGCCCGAGGAAAAAAGTGTCGACAGGGAGGGCGGGTCATTTTCGCCCACATAGACCATGCCGACCGGCAGCTCCAGGCTGGCGGCATAGACCAGGCCGGCAAAGAAGGAGAGATGGTCCTTGGACACGACAAAATCGACCTTGGCCTCTTCTTCCAGCTCCTGGCCCACCGCTGCCATGATCTGGGCGGCTACAGCGCCCGCCGTCAGGGCCGCGATCAGGTGCCCCGGTCCCACGAAGAGGGGAAAGACCCCGGCTTCCTCAAAATGGGCCTGAAAGGCAGAATCGGAGGCCAGGCTGGTAAGTGCCCGGTAGCCGTCATCAAAGCTGTCGGAAAAGACCCGGGCGGCCTTTGAAAGTGACAGCTCCAGTCCCCGAAGTCCCTTGTCAGGGACGTAGAGCAGGCTTGGCGGTGCCTCCAGGCCGTGGCGGAAGGCAATGGCCTGGTCTTCGGTCACGACGCCCACAAGCAGGGGGCGTTCCCGGACGTCCAGCAGCTCCAGTGCACGGGGCCAGAGGGCTTTCAGGATAGAAGCGGAAAGATCGGCCAGACTTCCGGTCGGGAAGCCGTCGGCATTGAAGAGGTAATAGCGGTCCAGGTAGGGGTTCAGGCGATGGACCGGGAACTGGAATTCCTCCGGCCCCATGGCCAGGGAGCTCAGGGCTTCACGGGTGATCTGCCGCCAGGTCTCAAAGGGTAATTCCGGAAGAAAGCGATGGAAGAAACGGGCTGACGTTTCTTCAAAGGAAAGGCCGTAAAGCGTCCGGATGTCAAGCGGCGACGGCAGCTCCTGCGGAACGAATAGGCCCCCGTCTTCTGCAAGGCCCCGGCAGACAGCGGTCATCGCACTCACGGGTGCTTTGCCCCGCGTACTAATATAATTCATCTTGATCAGTCTCCCCCACTTTCTTGCAAAGGAAAGGTCTTTTTGTACATCTCCAAAATCTCTGCGACGGATTCGTCTTCCTGACGCTCCTCCAGAATCCGCTCCAGCCAGTTCAGTCGCTCGCGCCGGGCTTCGTTGCGGACGATGACGGGCCGGACGGCAAAATAGAAAACCAGGAAAAGAAGCGAGGCAGCAATGACCGCAATGGTCAGCCCCTGGATCAGGCGGCTCAGCATTCCCCGGGTCCTCTTCCCGTCATCCGAAATCCCCTCGGCCATCCGGAGCACTTCATCCTGCTCCCGCCGGCTGGCCATCTGGATGCGGCCGGTCCCTTCCGGGTCGGCGGCCCTTTGCAGGATCCCGCTTTTGGCCATATGGGCCCGGACTGGCGTCAGCAGGCTCTCGCTCCGCCGCCTGGAATTATCCTTTGCCTGTTCGCGGATCCGCTCTTCCCGGGCCGCCATCCGGTAGCGGTCGACCGTGGGGAAAAGCCGGGTATCGGGCGAGGCCAGAAGGGTTTTTTCAAACTGTTCCTCGGCCTCTGGAAAGCGTCTGTCCCGGGCCAGAAGAAGGCCGTAAAGGACAGATGCCTCGGCAAATTGAGGCCAGCTGGAGGCCAGTTTCTCCAGGCCGATCAGGGCAATATCCGAATTGCCGGACAGGGCCTGGTTCAGAGCCCGGTTATAAACGGACAGGAGGCGTTCCCTTTCGCTGTCGGAGGCCACAATATCCCCGGGAAGCTCCGCAAGCTCCCGGAGTCCATTGACGGCGCGCTCCCAATCGAGTGCCTCTGCCTTGCTTTTGGCATGCTGAACGGATCGTTTGTCCTCTGCTTGACGCAAGTTTTTTCCGCCTTTCAAGGTAAAAACTCCTCACTGTTTCTTCAAGACTATTAAACCACAACCGTCCGGAAAGGACGGGCGGGCATCAGGATTCGCCTGCTTGAAAGGCCCGGGTGATCGGACGGATCTCCCCTGCCAGATAAAGGGAACCGGCCACGCAGATCACGGCGTCCTCTTCCTTTGCCTTCCGGATGGCCAGGGTCAGGGCCTCCTGCGGCCGGGCCCGTGAAATCACTTCCACCGCATACTCCTCCCCCAGAACATCACGGGCCTCGGCAGCCAGCCGGTCCGCCCCATAGCTTCTGGGATCGGTCGGCTCGGTTCCGATGACCGAGCGGATCCGGTAGGGTGCATCCGAAAGAAGGGCCTCCAGCATCTTGCGGTGCTCCTTGTCCTCCAAAAGGCCGATGACAAAGATAACCGGCTGTGCCCCCACCAGGCGGGCCAGGCCATCGCGCAGTGCCAGGCAGGCCTGTTCGTTATGGGCCCCGTCCAGGAGGATGACCGGGTCATCGGACAGGATCTCCATCCGGGCCGGCCAAATGCAGTCGGCAATACCCCGCTCCACCGAGGCCTGGTCGGCCATGCCGGCAGACTGGGCGGCGGCCCCGGCCATGAGGGCATAGATGGGCTGGTAGGGGCCGATCAGCCGGGTGCTGTAGACGCGGCCGTCCCCTTTGACCTGGAAGCGCTGGCCGGTCCATCCGTAGTCCAGAAGAGTGAAGTCGGAATAACCGAAGTATTCCAGAGGGGCCGACAATTCCCGGCAGCGGCTTTCCAGAACATCCCGGGCATCCCGGGCGTCCGCATCTGACAGGAGTGCATCCTCCGGGGCATAGGCAAAGACCGGGCAGCCTTCTTTCAGGATGCCTGCTTTCTCTCCCATGATCTCCCGCATGGTATTGCCCAGGCGGTCCATATGGTCAAAACCCGGTGCCCCGATCAGGCAGGCCAGGGGTTGTTCCAGGATATTGGTGGAATCGAAACGTCCGCCCATCCCGGTTTCAAGAACCGCAACATCGCAAGCTTCTTCCTCAAACCAGAGGAAGGCAAGGGCGGTCATGAGATCAAACTGGGTGGGAGGTGCGCCGCCCGCGGAAACCACTTTCTCGGCTGCAGCCTCGATCTTCTCCATGAGGCGGGCAATGTCCGCATCGGGAATCTGGCCGGCCATAAAATCCCGGTCAAAGGCCAGAAGACCCTCCTGGCCGTCCAGGACCCGGATCCGTTCATTGAAACGCTCCAGAAAGGGCGAGGTGTACCAGCCGACCTTGAGGCCGCTGTGGCACAGGATATGGGTCAGATAGGCGCTGATGGAGCCCTTGCCGTTGGTCCCCGCGATGTGAAAGGCCGGATAAGAGCGCCAGGGATCGCCCAGTTCCCGGTAAAGGCCGGCGGACCGGTCCCGCAGGAGGTTATTGCCGAAGGCATCAGCTTTCCTGATGGCCGCCATGGCGCGGTCCAGATAGAATTGCGGGTCGACCGCTTGGGTGGGGTGGGGCATGGAATTCTCCTTATCTTCTTCTTTGAAGACATACAGTTTACCGGAAATCCGGTTGGCCAGCACAACGAAGACCAGGGCGATCAGTTTACCCAGATCCAGGGTTCCGGGGATGATCTCTGTCGTGTTTCCCAAGATATGCCGGACCAGATAGATGCCCACATATTCGAAGACAAAGGAGATGGCCAGACGGCTCCCCACAAAACGGATAAATTCAAGCCAGACATCGGATTCCGAGTGAAAGACCCATAAGCGGTTGAGGACATAGGCGGCCAGGACGGAAAGGAAAATAGCCGGGACATCGGAATAGTACCAGCGGTCCAGTCCCAGCCAGCTGCTCATCAGCATATAGACCAGGACATTGACCGCAGTCGCTACCAGACCCGAAACAAAATAGCGCAGAAATTCAACTGTAAAAAACAGTTCAATCAGGTGTTTTTTCAGTTTTTTCATAGTTCTTCGGCATCCTCCGGATCGTCCCGTTCGGGGCGGCGGTGGCTGATGGGGTTGAGGCCTGCCGGCAGATCCTCTTCCGGCGCCTTTTTCTCTTCAATCCGCTTCAGGGTTTCTTCCAGGGAGTCCCAGCTGCTTTCCGTATCCGGCTCTTCAACAGCCTTTGAACTCTCCTCCCCGTCCGTCTTTCCGATGACCGGGAAAAGGGGGAAGTCCTCGTAATCTGAAAGCTCCTCATCGTAGTAGCTGCTGTCTTCATCCAGATCTCCCAGGGTCAGGACGGGGGCGATCCGGTTGGCACGGACCGTCCGGACAATAAGCCAGATGAGCGGGATCAGGAGGAGAAGGAGCAGGGCGCCGGCGGCGATCAGCCAGATGATGGGGATTGAATAGCCAAAGAGGTTGAGAGTCTCGCCGGAAGCCACAAGCTCGGTTTCCGAAGGCAGGGGCTCGGTCTCGGGCGGCTGACTTTCAACGGGCTCCGTTTCACTGGGTTGGGGCGGGGCTTCCGTATCATCTGCCAGAACGGTCCCTTCCACCGGGACCAGCCATAAATCCGCCCGGATCAGGGAATCCAGGGTGGCATCGTAGAAATAGAGTCCTTTTTCACCGGTGTCGTTCATCCGCAGGGCCAGAAGGTAGAAGTTGGCGGGCAGTTCCCCGCCGGGGTTTTCCTCACCCTTGAGATACTGATCAAAAAAGGCCTTGGAAACATAATGACCGGCCAGCGGTTTGTAGACAGGCACCTCGCTTCCCCAGATCCGGGCCGTCGCAGCTTCAAAGCCGGCGGGAATATCTTCTTCTGCCAGAACCGAGAAAACAAAATAGCGCGAAGACCATTCGGTCCTTAAATAGGGGTGGAAGACCTGGGTCTCTTCATCAAACAAGTAAAAACGTGAGCTGCCCGCTTCATCCGCAAGCCAGAACAGCGTGTGGGGAAGGGTCTCGGACCGGTAGCCCATCACCCGGCCGTCCTTCCAGCTGATCTCGGCCGCTTCGAAGGATTCGGGGATCTGACCGGCCGCAGGGGTGGTTTCGGGGATATTGAGATCCTTTCCCTCCAAATCCTGACCCAGGACACCTGCTGTCAGAAGGTCCGGCAGGCTTTCCTCCGGCTGGGAGGAAGGTGTCGTTTCCTGCGAAGGAGCGGTCGTGCTGGTGGACGAAGCGGAAGGAGTCCTGCTGGTTGTTGTCGTCCGGGTTGTGGTTGTGGTTCGGGGGGTTGTCGGAGTGGTCGTAGTCGGGGGTGCCGCGGCCTTCAGCTGCAAGCTGATTTTTGCCCCTGGCTCCAGATTGGCCTTGCCGTTGTCGGCCTCGGTGATAACGATCTCCCCTGAACCGGCTGCCAGAACTTCAAAGGTCACCCGCAGGGCATTGCTGACCTTCTTTTCATCTCCGGCCAAAAGGACCGTTCCGACCCGGAGTATATTTGCGGCCCCGGGATGCCCCGAGTTGACGGAACCGTTCAGGCCCGAGATATCCGCAACAGACTTGAATTTCAAAAGAGTATTGGGATAGCTGATGAAGAAGTCGCAGCTCTTGGTCATGATCTCGGGGAATCCCAGCGTCACCTGGATGGTCCCCCCCACCTGGCCTTCAGAAGGTCCTGTAATTCTGGCCCGGTCCGCCGCATGCACCGGGAGTCCCGGCCATGCCATGAATACAACCATTGTCAATGCGATCAGCACTGCTGCTCTTTTTATTTTCATGATCCGTCAATTGTCGCTTTCAAAGTATTTCGGCTCAGTTCTGCTTAATCGTCTGCCCCTTGTACATATGGTCGATCAGGACCGACAGGTCAATGGAGTTGACCTTGCCGTCCCGGCTGGCATCCAGGGCCGCATTTTGTGCGGCAGTCCAGCTTTGGCCCTTGTACATGGAGTCGATGATGTAGGACAGGTCGATGGAATTGATCTTGCCGTCCCCGTTGGCATCGCCGTATATGACAAGCAGGAGGGTCCTCTCTGCTTTTTGCGCACCTTCATAGAATATCTCAATTTTGGAGCCTGTACCAAGGAGGGTGTCAGCGGTGGTCGCCGCTCCGGTGGGATCGCTTATTTTAGCCGTATAACCGGACGGAAGCGTCAGTGCGGACAGGATCTTCCCCGCCTTGTTGCGGCCTTCCGTCGGGCAGGCATTGATCAGGAAATCGCCCTTGATCAGATAGCTGTCCCCGGCTCCTACGGCCGGTCCGGATGTCGTTGCCGGAGTTGTCGTGCTTGTGCTTGTGCTTGTGGCCGGAGGTGTTGTGGTCGGCGTGGTCGTACCCCCTCCCGGCCGCGTGACCGTCAGGGTGTAGACCCGCTTCAGGCCGTTTTCGGAGATGGCCTCAACGGCGATGGTATTAACCCCTGTGTTCAGGGACACGGTCCCTGCATTCTTAATGGTGGCCTTGGGATGGAAGGCCTGGGCCGTGATGGTCAGCTTGTCGGTTCCGGCAGGAACCGTCAGGGAATAGGCATATTTTTCCGCATTGAAAGCCGGGCTCAGGGTACCCGCGGAAACAGTCAGGGATTGGAGCCAGTTGTTGCGGCTCAGGTTATCGCTGGGATAGGGATAGGCCGACTGGGGCATGCTGGCCATGACCGGGATCCGGAAGACGAAGGGAGCATCGAGAACTCCTTCATTCTTGTACATGTTGTAGACCCGGGAGGCCTCAATGGTGGGGGCATAGACATTCCCCATATACTGGTGCCAGTAGGTTCCGTAGGTGGCCCCGTCGATATTGAATTTTTGCAGGTAGGAGGTGTCCTGGCCGGGGATGATATAGCCTTCGCCGATCCAGAAGGCCCCTCCGACAATGGCCCGCCAGGGGCTGTCCCAGGGCAGGAGATACTTGGTCTTCTCATTTTGGGTGGGGCCGCTTCCCGTACTTCCATAACGGGCATAGCGGAGGCCGTTCAGGATGGGTGAACTGCCGGCCGTCGCCCCGATGTTGTAGAAATTGTAGTAGCCCTCATAACCCGAGACGGTTCCTGAAACGGAGTCCGAACCGTTTTTCCCCACTTCGGTCAGAGAGCGCTGGACCAGGAAGAAGGGGTTGACCCCGGTCCGCTCGGCGGCGTCCATGAAGATTTCAGCATAGGTCATGGTTTTGCTGGTTCCGGAAAGATCCGTGAAGGTCACGGTTTTTCCGGCCATGAAAGAGCCCGTGATGGCTGCTTCCACGACCTCGATCTTGTGGACCTCCGGATGGTAGGTCAGTTTCTCGAACTGGAAGATCTGCTGTTCATTCAGGAAATTTCTGGGGTCCAGGGAATAGCCGACGATGTCCCGGCTGGCACCGATCCAGCCGCCGGCATCGTATACCTTCCAGGTATCGGTGGCATAGATATAGTTGGGGGCATCGTAGGAGCGGTGGCTGAGCACAGCGCTCTTGGTTACCAGGTTGTAGCCCGGGGTCATCTCCTTGTCCAGAGCCTTATTGAAGGCCAAGGGCTGCCAGCCTGTGTTTTTGGTATCCTCATCCACCACATGGAAGGCCGTAAAGACCCAGCTGGGATGGGCGGCGTGCAGCTGGCGAAGTGCCGGTTTGTAGGAGGCGGGGAAGCCCTGGCTGTCCAGGTAGCCTTCAAAATCCAGGTCGGGATCGACAGGGTCAGGGTTGATGGGGATGGTGGACAAGGTGACCAGGCTGGCATGAACATAGCCGTAGCGGTTGCGCATGACATCCCGCACGTAGTACCAGTCGGTCGAGCCGCCAGAGGCGTCGCCCTTGACTTTGACAAATACCTCAACCTGGGTCCCCTGGGCCAGGTAGGCGATGAAGGTGGATGAATTGATCCGGGGCTGGGTCCGAAGGGCACTTCCGCCCGCCGAATTGGTGTAGCCGATCTTGTTGATGGTTTCTCCCTCGGGGAGCGTGACAGCCATGGCCCGGCCGGAGGGGAAGCTTACGGAAAGGACCAGCAGCAGGGTCAATAGAAGGGCAAGGCAAAGACGAACCGGGGTCATCTCCAAGAGCTTCCGTCTTGCCGCTTTTTGTTCTCTGCCTAACCTGTTCACTTCCGTTCCCCAAAATGAGCACACTCTTCTGATCTTAAAGAAGAGTGTCACGTAAGGTCATCATAGCCTCCACCCGGATCTTATTCTATATCCGGCCTACAAAATTCAGACATCTGTAGCCTGATTGTCATCAAACTGACCTATTGTCACAATCCGGATCCTTGAAATTAAAGTCGAAATTGATCTCGTCCAGGGACTTGGCATAGGCCGGGAGGGCGTTCTGCATAAACCAGCGGACCTCCGGCAGATCGAAGGCCTTCAGGCGGTCTTCAATTTCAAGCTTGGCCCGGTCAAATTCCCGGTTTCCCACCTTCTGCTCGTCCACACACTTGATGTAGGCCGAAAAGCAATCGGCCGCCTTGACCAGTTCCAGGGCTTCTTTGGTCTCCGGATCTTCCCGGTCCGGCAGGAGCCAGGCCTGGTAGCGGCAGGACAGTTCTTGCGGGAGCATGGCCAGGAGGGTCCGGGAGGCGCCTTCCTCAATCTCCTTATAGGTCTTCTCCATGGGGGCATTGTGGTATTTGACAGGCTTGGGCATATCCCCCGTGATGATCTCGGGCAGGTCGTGGTAGAGGGCCATGACGGCCACCTTCTCGGGATCGGGACAGATCCGCCCCCCGGCAAAATACTCTTTGCGCACCAAGGCCAGAAGATGGGCGATGACCGCTACATCGTGCGAGTGCTCCTGGATATTTTCAATTTCAGTATTGCGCATCAGGCCCCAGCGGTTGATGTAGCGCATACGGTGGATCATGGCAAAGAAATTGGTCTTCATTCCCGTCTCCTAAATACCGAATATGGTCCGGAACATCCGGCCTGCAAAAGGATCCGTCATGCCGGCGATGTAGTCGGTGACAATCCGCTCGGGTGCTGCATCCGGTTCCGGATGCCGGGCCCGGTAGTCAGCGAAGGCCAGGGCCGGAGCCGAGCGGTCGCCTGCGGCACCCCGGGCCAGGGGCAGGTAGTATTCGAAAAGCCCCTCCAGCATATTGCCCACCTGGGCTTCATAGCGCATGACCTGGGGGGCGGTATAGATCCGCTCATAATTGAGTCCGATCAATTCCTTGAGGGCCTCCCCTTTTTCCCGGCTCATGATGATGGCATTCTGACCCAGGCTGCTTGCGATGACATCCTTGACCAGGACATCGACAATCTGGCTGTTGTTGTGGCCCAGGATATTCCTCAGTTCAAAGGGCACGTCATCAAAGGAAAGGAGGCCGCTCCGGGTCGCATCCTCGATATCCCGGCCGACATAGGCGATCCGGTCCGTGATCCGGACCACGCAGCCTTCCAGGGTGGCCGGTGGATCGTGGCGGAGGGATCCGGGGATCAGGTCCTCCTCTTTTTTGGCAGCCAGGGGTTCCAGGACAAACTCGTCGTAACGCTCCCCGCAGTGGGAGGCGATGCCGTCCCGGACTTCAAAAGTCAGATTCAGACCGTAGCGTCCCTTATGCTCGGACAGGATGTCGACGACACGGAGTCCATGCCGTTCGTGGCTGAAACCCTGGTTGTTGCCCAGGGATCGGATCAGGCGGTCCAGGGCCGCCTCCCCCGCATGGCCGAAGGGAGCATGTCCCAGGTCATGGCCCAGGGCGATGGCCCGGATCAGGTCGGTATTGAGACCCAAGGCCCGGCCGATAGCCTCGGCCAGATAGCTGACATAGAGGACATGTTCCATGCGGGTACAGACATGATCATTTTGCGGGTCAAAAAATACCTGGGTTTTATGGCGGAGCCGGCGAAATGGCAGGGAGTAGAGAATCCTGCCCATGTCGCGCTCGTAGACGGTGCGTACATCGCACTCTTCCTCTTCTCTGATCCTGCCCCGGCTTTCGGAGGCCTTGGAGGCAAAGGGCGACAGGAGATCGTTCTCCAGGCGCTCCTTTTGCTCCCGGACAGTCGGTGTCAGACTGGCGGCTCGGTCTTCAGACATCTTCTCGTCCTCCCTTATTCTTCAAGTGAGAGGGCGGACTGACTGGCCATGAAGCGTTTGACCATCTTTTCAAAGCGGATGGTCAGGATGGCGTCATCGCCCGCCCGGGTGATGCTTTCAATGACCCCGGCCCCGAAGGAGACATGCTGGACCCGGAGTCCCGCTGACAGTTTGTCGGGATCCAGGCTGCTGCCTTCCTTTTTGGGAGCCGGTTTGGCCGGTCTTCGGGTGACGGCCTGGTAGGCCGGTTCCCGGCCGGATTCCTCCGGGCGTGTCCGGCCGAAAAGGGGTCTTTCCGGCACTTCGCCCGACCGGCTCCGGAAATTTTCGAAGGCGGGCCGGTAGGAGGTCACGCCGAATTGTCCGGTCTTTTCCGTCAAGTCCTCGGGGATGGCCTCCACAAAACGGGACAGCGGATTGTACTGGGTCTGGCCGAACAAAAGCCGGGAAACAGCCGATGTGATCAGGAGTTCGCGTCTTGCCCGGGTCACGGCGACATAGGCCAGCCGCCTCTCCTCCTCGATCCCGTCTGCCTCCTCCTGGGCCCGGATGCTGGGAAAGATATCTTCCTCGGCACCCACGATGAAGACCGTATCAAATTCGAGGCCCTTGGCATTATGGATGGTCATGAGGCTGACCGGAGGAATTTGGCCTTCCTTGTCCTGGTCGCTGTAGAGGGCGGCCCGTTCGAGGAAGAGCCGCAGGAGTCCGGCCGTCGACCGGTCGGCCAGATGCTGGTCCAGCTCCTCGTCCTCCCCGCCAAATTCCCACATGTCGTCCAGGGATTCATACTGCAGCCTGCGTTCGAAATCGATGGCGTCCGAGATCAGTTCGATCAGGTTTTCAAGCCGGGTTTCAGCTTCCTCGTCTCCCCGGGCCTTCATCTCCTCGTAGTAGGCAATAAGGCCGGAATCCTCCTCCACCATCTTGACCAGTTCGGCAAAGGAAAGATCCCCCCGGGCTACCTGGGCCCTGAACTGATCGATCATGCGGACAAAGAGGGTGAGACGGCCGGCAGACCGGCCCAGATCCTGGGCATCTGCCCTGCGGGCGGCCTCAAAGAACGAGGTCCCCTCCCGGCCGGCAAGCTCGGCCAGTCTTTCCAAAGTGACATTGCCGATGCCCCGCCGGGGCTGGTTGATGACCCGCCGGAAGGCAATGTCATCGTCAGTGGACTGGATCAGGGCCAGATAGGCCGTGACATCCTTGACCTCGGCCCGGTCATAAAAGCGGGTTCCCCCGTAGATCCGGTAATCGATGCCCAGTTCCCGGAGCGCGAACTCCAGGTTTCTTGACAGGGC
>LSQX01331039.1_pt2 | contig 11318 bp, 9 predicted proteins | sample 654561 | NCBI WGS metagenome assembly LSQX01 (sample SAMN04489861, study PRJNA283612) | anaerobic digester metagenome | isolation source: 4 biogas reactors fed with cattle manure at either 37C or 55C with and... | place: Denmark: Kongens Lyngby | collected 2014 | reverse complement strand
GAAAAAGTGTAGCTAAAACAATGATTAGTAAGTATATTTTTAACTTAGAAAATATATTTTGCATTTTACAACTTCAAAAAAACTAAAATTACTAAATAATATAAAAAAAACGAATTATTTCATTAAAAATGCTTTTTTTACAATAATATTTTAGAAAAATCAATAATTTTAATTAAATTTGTTTATTAGCAATAAGTTCAAAAAATAAAATGCAATTACAAAATTATACTGTTGTTATAATAGAAGACGACCCATTAGTAAACCAGACGGTAAAAGACATAATGGCAGCTAAGTATAAAAGAGTAGTAGCTTATTTAGATGCTGTCCAAGCGCAGAACGAATTGCATTTATTGAGTCCGGATTTAATCCTTTTAGACATTTTTCTTGGGCATAGCAATGGCTTAGATATTTTAGAAAATTTACGCAATCAAGGGCTTAGCGCTCCTGTGATTATGATGACTGCTTTTTCTGATATAAAGATGGCGGTCCGCGCTATGAAATTAGGAGCTGAGGATTTTATAGTTAAACCACTTGATATAGAGCAGCTTGAGATCTCAGTAGAAAAAGCGCTATACAATTACGATTTACGCCGCCGTGTTAATTTGCTTGATGAACAGCTTCAACGCGACCAGCCAAATGAAATTCTTGGTGAATCTGAGGGAATGATAAAAGCATTAGAAATTGCAAAAATAGTTGCTCGAGCCGATACTACTGTCCTTATATTAGGCGATTCCGGGACTGGGAAAGAACTATTTGCTCGCTATATTCACAATCATTCCAATCGCGCCCGAGGGCCCTTCGTTACGCTTAATTGCGGCGCCATACCGCGTGAGCTTGCGGAAAATGAGCTCTTTGGTTATGAAAAAGGTGCTTTCACTGGGGCAACAGAAAAAGTGCGGCACGGAAAATTCGAGCAGGCGCATCACGGAACTATCGTATTAGATGAAATTGCGGAGCTTAGCCCGGAGCTGCAAGTAAAATTGCTTCGCGTTCTTCAAGAGAGAAGTTTTTATCGGCTTGGTGGCTCAAAAGAAATAAGCGTTGACGTAAGGGTTATAGCTTCCACAAATAAAGATTTAGAAAAGTTAGTTGAAGAAGAAAAGTTTCGCGAAGACCTTTTTTATCGCTTAAATGTTGCAAGGATTCTTTTGCCGCCATTGCGAGAGCGTGGAGCAGATATAATACAATTAGCTACTTTCTTTATCAATGAGTTTAACCAAAAATTTGCAAAAAATGTTACCGGTTTTACGCCAGAGGCGGCTGATTTAATGCAACGCTATCATTGGAGGGGAAATATTAGAGAGCTAAGAAATGCAATAGAAAGGGTTGTTCTGCTTGAAACAAATGACATTATCACAAAAGAAGCCTTGAATTTTTTAGATGCATCTTTAGAGCCAAGCTCCCAATCGACTATTACCGCTAAAATGCCCATCGAGCTTAAAGAAAATCAACATATACTGCAAATCTCAAATAAAGGAGTTCATTATGCAAATGTGGTGAGGGATTTACTTGTTCAAACACTTAATATTACAAGCGGAAATCAAATAAAAGCAGCTAAACTGCTGGCAATTTCAAGAGCTAAATTAAGATATAGAATTGAACAGTTGGGTATAAATATTAGCGGGAAAAATATTTCATAGCAATCCTTCAAAAAATCATTTTTATTTTGTTTTTAAAGTTTATTTTATTATTTTCTGTTTTTTTATCTTGATTTAATATTTACTTTTGTTATTTATTAAAAATACAGTTGAAAATTGAAAATTTTAAATAAATTCTATATAGAATAACGCGAAGAAATATGAATCTTTTGGAAAACATAGATATATTAAAAAACAGCGATGACATTGATTTAAGGCGAAAAGCAGCCCGTTTCATTGCTGAGGCTGGAGTTTATCATTCTGAAATTATTGATGCTTTTATCCAGGGCATTGTATCAGAGGATTATGGACTGAAAGATATTTCTTATCGCGCTTTATCCCATCCGCCACTTGAATTTGCTGAAACAGTTGCTAAGCACATTGCTTGCTTTTTAACAAGCGAAGAAATAGAATTGAGAAATTTAGCAGCCGATATTTTATTAAAAATAGCCGCACCAGCAGAAGATTCTTTGCTGCCTTACTTAAAAAATCAAGATGCAGACATAAGGCAATTTGCCGTTGACATACTTGGCGAGATTGGAACCGAGAAAAGCATACCAGCTTTTATTAAATTACTTAAAGATGAGAATTCAAACATAGTGTCTTCAGTAATTGATGGCTTAGGCAAATTGAAAGCCCAGGAAAGCATAAAGCATTTTTTACCACTTTACGATCAAAACGAAGATTACAAACCAGCTATTATTGAAGCGCTAAGCAAAATTGCTGGCGAGGAGGCGGAAGAATTTATAATTAATAAATTTTTTAGTGATAATGACTTCTTTATTCTTGCAGCTTGCTTAGAAGCCCTTGCAAAAATTTCCGATAAAACATATATAGCAGATAAATTAATGAGCGAAATAAGCTCCTTCCCCGAAGAGATTCAGCCAATCATTTTAAAAACCATTATTGCTATAAGCTATCGTAATAATATAAAGCCAGAATTGCCATTAGAATACAGAAGCATTGCCCGGGTTGCGCTTTTTGACGATGATCCAGATACAAGAGCTGCGGGCTTAATAGCTCTTGGAGATTCGTTTTTTGTAGAAGATATACCCGCTCTGATAAATGAAGTGAGAAGTGAAAGAGTAGATTCCCAAAAGCAAATTCTTTATAATTTGTTAGCAAACTCGGACATAAGCGTAGTTGATAGATTTTTTATTAGCTTGTTTTATCAAGAGCAGGCAGTAGTTTCATACATCGAATTCTTATCTTTACTGCCATTATTTATAGATTACTCTCGGGCAGAGAATATTGAACAATTAATTAAAACCTTGGTTCGTCTTGTTATAATCCTTGGTAAAGCTAATTCGGACAATTTATTAGAAATATTATTAAGCATTAATTACAACAGGACAATAGAAGAATTAAAGATATGCAATTTAAACGGCTCAGAAGAAGAGAAACTGGAAATACGCGAGATTGCAGAGCGGCTGTTTTTGAATGAACTTTTATGATTAATTAACACTATTACAATATGAGCGACTTATTCAAATTTCCATTTGCAAAGCAGGAAGAAGCGATAAAGTTTCCTTTTCAGACAAAAACAGCTGATTATCAGATCGAAATGCCTGACGAGGCTTTTTTGCAGATTAGAGATATTATCTACAAGCAAAGTGGAATCTATTATTCAGAAAGCAAAAAATATCTATTAGAAAGCAGAATCGCTAAGCGCCTTGTTGCTAATAATTTGACAAACTATTATGATTACCTTAAGCTTTTAAGCTCTGCAAACAATAGAACTGAATTAAATAGCCTTTTCCAAGTAATAACAATCAACGAAACATATTTTTTCCGCGCTGAGCAGCAATTTGAAGCATTTGAGAAAGTAATCGCCCCTGAAATAATTAAGCATAAAGACAGCTCCATCAATCCAGTGTTTAGAGTGTGGAGTGCCGCCAGTTCTACTGGTGAAGAAGCATATACCTTAGCTATATTAATTCTTGAAAAACTTAAACCAATGTTCCCAAATGTCTATTTTCAGATACTTGGCACCGACATTAATAACGCTGTTCTTGAGGCTGCAAGACAAGGAATTTATAGGGATTACGCAATTCGGAATGTTCCAGCCTATTATTTGAATAAGTATTTTAAAAAAGATGGAATTAATTATCGGATAAACGATGAGGTGAAAAAATTAGTCAGGTTTATGAACATTAATTTATTCGACAGCCTGCAAATGAGGACGATAACAGGTTGCGATGTAATATTTTGTTGCAATGTCTTAATTTATTTTGACATAGATTCCAAACAAAAAGTAGTTTCTTCACTTTACGATTCTTTAAATAAAGATGGTTACTTGTTCATTGGCTATTCTGAATCCTTGCACGGAGTATCAAAAGCATTCAAATTAGTCCATTTGCCAAAAGCAATGGCATATAAAAAAGAGTAAGGCGATATTGCTAATTTTTACAAGAAAAAGCAATTGTATAAAATAAAAAAAATAGTTAAATTATTATTATTTTATTATTAATAAAAAAATAAATGTCTAAAACAATACTGGTAGCAGAAGATTCTCAATCAATCAGAAGATTCATCACAATATCCTTGAAAATATTGGGACATAAGGTAATTACTGCTGAAGACGGTATGGAGGCATTGGAAATACTGCCTACTGAAAAAATAGACCTTTTAATAACCGACTTGAATATGCCTAATATAGATGGGTATAAGCTAATTAAAACCGTCAGATCGCATCCCAATTATAAAGAGTTACCAATAATAATTTTATCCTCCCTATCAAAGGAAGAAGACATTGAAAAAGGCTTAGCAGTTGGAGCCGATTCTTATTTAGTTAAGCCATTTAACACAAAACGGATACAATACGAAGTATCAAAATATTTAAATTGATAAATAAATGAATAACAATCAGGATTAGAATATGCGATTCCTTGTAGTCGATGACTCACCAACAATGAGACGAATAGTAATTAATGCCCTTAAAACTTTTGGAATTAATGACATCGTCGAAGCAGAAGACGGCCAAGATGCTCTTGCTAAACTGAATTCAAGTAAATTTGAATTTGTGATTACTGACTGGAATATGCCGGTAATGACTGGATTAGAGCTGACAAAAGCTATTCGTTCAACCGATTCAATTAAGCATCTACCTATCCTTATGGTTACTACGCGAGGCTTGAAAGAAGATATTGTCGAGGCACTTAAAGCTAAAGTTAATAATTACGTAGTCAAGCCCTTTACGCCTCAAGTGCTTAAAGAAAAAATTGACGCTATTTTAAAAGCAATTCAAGGATCTTAATTTTTTTAATTATTTTGGTGCTTATATGAAAGAAATGGATATTGCTGATGTTTTAAAAAAAGCTGAAGAATTAAGAGCTTTGTTTGTTCTTGGACAGCGTGTTATACCCTTTCTCGAAGAAATATTTGTGTTCGTCAGTGAAATAAAACCACTTTTAGATGAAATAAATACTTCTATTGAAGAAAATTTAAAGAAAATGCCCAGTGCCTCAAAGCAGCTTAGCAAAGTCTCAGAGGCAACCGAAACTGCTACTACTGAAATTATGGACATTGTAGACGGGCTGTCTTATAAAGTAGATCTTATATCCTCAAATGTAAAGAAAATTTGCAGCTCCCCTCAAAAGGTTTCTAATCACTTTAAAGTGATTGAGCTTATATATAAAGCAATTCAAGAAGATGTTGATGTTCAGGATATTCTTCCGGAGATATCAGAAACTATTGAGAATATGAAAAGCGCTAACAGCGAAGGCCCTGCCGATAAGTCTTCTCAAAGCTTAATTGAGGATACTGATAATATATTGCAAAGCATAAAAGATGATTCTATGTCAATTATGATTTCTTTGCAAGTGCAAGATATTACTTCTCAACAAATTGCTGCGGTCAATCATCTTTTAGAGACAATACAAACAAAGTTACAAAAAATTCTTGTAAAATTCCAAGCCTCCGATATTAATCAATTAGTTACTTCAAGTCCAGAAATAAAAGAAAGGACCAACGTAGTTGATTTGCATAGAAAAGTTGCTTTTGACCCTGATGCGATAGAATCAATTTCTTCTAAAGAAACAAGGCAAAATGACGTAGATGACTTAATAAAAATGCACTTTAATGGTGAAATTGATATTAGTGAAAGCAGCACTGAGGAAATAGAAAGTGCGGCTGATAGCGCAACAGATAATAACTCAGATAATAACTCAGATAACAAAACAGATAATAACTCAGATAATAACTCAGATAATAACAGATCAGTGCAAGCGAGTGAAAATGATGTTTCAGATGATTTGGACGACAAAGTATCAATCATACCAGACGATATTGAGCACTTTTCACAAGACGACATAGATGCAATTTTTGGGAAATAGAAAAGCATCTATTTTTAAATTAGATTTTCATAAATTCTGCAAATAGGTATGACAAATTTCGAACAAGATAAAGAAATTCAAGAACTCTTTGATAGCTTTTTAATTGAAACTGAGGAACTTTTAGATTCAATTTCAAGCGACTTAATGGTATTGGAAAGCAATGCCGAGGATATTGAATTGCTAAATAGACTGTTTAGAAGTTTTCATACAATTAAAGGCACTTCTTCCTTTATGGGTGTCGATTCTATGGCAAGCATAACCCATCAGGCTGAAGACGTTTTAAATAAGTTAAGGCGCTCCGAGCTAAAAGTCAACTTGAATATAATTGATGTTTTATTAGAAGTCCATGACTGGTTAAAACTGCTATTGGATAGAGTAAAAGCAAGAAATTTCGAGCCTGTTGATTACAGCAAAACTCTTGAAGCATTAGCAAAGATTGATAAGCGCGGCGGCGAGCCTGATGATGAACCTCAGAAAGCAAAGGAAGACGAGCAAACAAACGATTCTCCGAAAACCCAAGAAAGCGCTCTGGAAGCAGTTTTAAGCGATCCAGATTTAGTGAAAAAACCCGGAGATTTTACACAGGCAGAAATTGATTTAATTGATGACGCATTTCTTGAAGTAAACAGGCAGCTTTATTTAGATGTCATAATTGGCACTAATTACGTAAAAGATAATATTAGCGAGGCAACTGAGAAAATTGCTTTACATAAAAAAGATGAGGAAAGCGAAAAAGACGCGGACGAGAAAGCAAGCAAAGCTATAAGCAAATCAAAAACAGCAACAAGCCCCATGCAAGCTCTTGAATCAGTGAAAGCAAAAGAGCAAAAAACTGGCTCCGAAACAATTCGAGTAGATATTAACCGCGTGGAAGCACTGATGAACTTATCCGGCGAGCTTGTTCTTGGTAGGAATCGAATTTCTCAAATATCGGAATCCATTGCCTTAGAAGGTAAAGAAAAAGAACTTACTCGCGAGCTTTTAGAAGCAACGGCACAAATTGATTTTGTAACATCTGAAATTCAAACTGCCGTTATGAGAATGCGTATGGTCCCTGTTGCCAAGCTATACCAAAAAGCTCCAAGGATGATACGCGATTTATCTAAAGAATTTAATAAGAAAATCAATTTAGTTGTAAAAGGCGAGGAAACAGAAATTGACCGCGGGATTATTGATGAATTAAATAATCCTTTAGTCCATTTGCTAAGAAATTCTTGCGACCATGGTATCGAATCAACTGAGGAGCGTTTGTCTAAAGGAAAGCCCGCCGATGGCACCGTAACTTTAGACGCAGAGCAAGAAGGAAACGCAATCGTTTTGCGAATTACTGATGATGGGAAAGGTCTTGACACAGAAAAAATTCTTGACAAGGCAATTCAAAGAGAATTGATTACGCAAGAGCAAGCAGCGCAGATGTCCAAGCGTGAAATTTTTCAATTAATATTTCAGCCCGGTTTTAGCACCTCTGCCGTGGTTACCAACGTTTCAGGCAGAGGCGTTGGAATGGATGTTGTAAAAACAAACATACAAAACCTTAAAGGGATTATTGACATTGAATCTGAAGAAGGTAAATTTACTACATTTATAATCAAGCTTCCTTTGACTTTGGCTATTATACAAGGGCTCTTAGTCAGAGTTGGGACTAATGCTTTTGCAGTTCCATTAAGCTCAGTGATCGAGGTCGTTGCCTTTGACGAAAGCAAAATATATTCCATTAATCACAAAGAGGTTATTCGACTTCGTGAGGATATTCTCCCGCTTGTTAGAATGAATAAATTTTTAAATTTAAAAGAATTCGTAAAAAAGAATAATCAGTATATAGTTGTTGTCGGCATTGGCTTAATGCGTGTTGGGTTGATTGTAGAAGAATTACTTGGGCAGCAAGAAATAGTTATAAAATCACTTGGCGATTATCTTGGAACTGTGAAAGGTCTTGCCGGCTCAACCATACTTGGCGATGGAAAAGTTGTTATGATTATTGACGTTCCCGAGCTTGTGGAACTCTGTTTTTCTAATAGTGACTTAATCAATTTTGTTAGTTAAAGCTGCTTTGTCTGCCCCCCAATTAATGATGAATTTTATTTAAATGGAATGATAAAAGGACTTATCCCCCCCGCTGGCGGGAACAACTCTGTCATTCTGAACGATAGTGAAGAATCCAGAAAGCCTTTCAATACCGCAATCACTCTGGATTCCTCGCTACGCTCGGAATGACGCCGTGCAATATCCACCCCCTGCCCCGCCAGCGGGGGACAATGATTACGTAGATATTTCTGATTTAAAACGGAAAATAATCAAGAAATCTTTAAATCAAAGTTCAGTTGAGTATTATCAAAATTTTTAGAGATTTGATATTAAACTACAGTATCTCTCAAGTGTTTTTCTTTTCTTTCTTTAAAAAAATGATACAATTCACTTTTTTTTGCTTTGGCGCGAAGATTTTCAAGTAAAACTCTAAAATCTCCATTTGCTTCTTCAATAAATTTATCTCTAATATCTCTTTGATATTTGACGCAATCAAAAGTTTTATTCATTTCCGACCACCTCCCTTGGAGTGCGAATTTCAATTTGTTGATAATTAGTCGCAGGGACAAATTATTGACTTAATTTCATCGCTTATTAAAAATTCCTTGTAAGGTTTAAATTTCAATATTGCTTTTTTTATGTGGCTGTATTTTGAAAGATTACCATAAGCACATTTTTCCCAGTAGCTATATGCTTCCTTATTTGAAAATCCGCAAAACTGCATTAGTGCCAAAGCAGAAGCATAGCCAGATTGATGCCAGCCATTCCAACAATGAACGTAAATCGGACCCGCGCTTGAATCCATTATCGTTCTATAAACTAATTCCAAATATTTCTTTAGTTCTTTTTCGCTTGATAAGGTATTGTTTAAATAGTTTAATGTCTTATTATTTTTATCAGAGGGATAAGCTGTTTTGGTATTATCAAAATTTTTAGAATATAAATAAATTGCAGTAGAAAAGCCCTCGTTTGATAAATTGTTTAAGCCTTCTTCGGGCAATGGATTTTTATTGTCTCGCTTGCTGTTTTTATTGTAAAAATTATTTGCTCCGCCGCGGTATAGTATGCCATTTAAAACGACACGCATATTTCGAGTGCCATAAAGCGAGGGGAAGCTATCTCCAAAATTGTCTGTAATCTTATGATAAAGCGAGTTTGTATTGTATTTTTCTATGTATTCATCAGCTTTTTTTTGAATAAATATCTTTTCATCGCTTTGTGAGAATAAAGACAAAGTGAAAAAAAAGAAAATTAAAAGATAAATCTGCTTTTTTTGAAAGAGTAATGATTTTTGCATATTTTTTATTTTTTTTAATTCATAATCAATAAAACTTCGTTAACTATTCTATTTAGTTAAAAGTCATTGATGATTAATAATATTTTGCTTATTGCAAATTACTAAACATCAATGACTTAGAAATAAACTTAAATCTGTATTAGCTTTTACCTGCTATTTTTGCCCAGCTATCCCTTAAAGTTGCAGTGCGATTAAAAACGGGCTGTCCTTCGTTAGAATCATATTCATCGGCACAGAAATAGCCAACACGCTCAAATTGAAAACGCTCTGTTGGCTTTGCCTTCATTAAAGATGGCTCAACAAAAGCTGCTATTTTTACCAAAGAATTTGGATTCAAATTATCAAGAACGTCTCCCCCTTCTGGGAAATCGTAAGGATCTTCTTTTAAAAATAAATGATCATAAAGCCTTAGCTCTACTTTTTTTGAATGCCTTGCCGAAACCCAATGAATTGTGCCCATAACGCGTCTTCCATCTGGGGAGGCGCCACCGCGAGAAGCAGGGTCATAAGTGCATCGAAGCTCAATTATTTCACCATTCTCATCTTTAATTACTTCATTGCAAGTAATAAAATAAGCATAACGCAAGCGGACTTCTCGCCCCGGCGCAAGTCGGTAAAATCTTTTCGGCGGATTCTCCATAAAATCGTCTTTTTCTATGTAAATCTCTTTTGAAAAAGGAATTTTGCGGCTACCAGCTTCAAGGTTTTCTGGATTATTTATTGCGTCAAGCTCTTCTTCTAAATCATCTGGATAATTTGTAATTACAATTTTTAAGGGGTTTAGCACAGCCATCGCTCTTTGAGCTGTTTTGTTCAAATCCTCGCGAATACAGTATTCAAGCAAAGCATAATCCACCACGCTTTCCTTTTTTGAAACTCCTACCAGCTCGGAAAAATTTCGTATTGCTGCTGGGGTAAAACCACGTCTCCTTAAACCAGAAATAGTTGGCATTCGCGGGTCGTTCCAACCGTTAACTACTTTACTTTCAACAAGCTCTAAAAGTTTTCTTTTGCTCATCACAGTATAAGTCAAATTGAGGCGCGCAAATTCAATTTGTTGCGAATGAAAAACATCAAGTTCTTCAAGCACCCAATCGTAAAGCGGGCGGTGGTCTTCAAATTCAAGCGTGCAAATGGAATGTGTTATCCGCTCAATCGAATCGGAAAGGCAATGAGTATAATCATACATTGGGTAAATACACCACTTGTCTCCGGTTCTGTGATGGGGAACATGGGCTATTCTGTACAACACGGGGTCCCTCATGTTTATATTGGGAGAAGACATATCTATTTTTGCACGAAGCACACGACTTCCGTCGGGAAACTCCCCTGCCCGCATCCTTCTGAACAAATCCAGGTTTTCTTCTACAGAACGATTGCGATAAGGGCTTTCTTTACCCGGTTCCGTCAACGTGCCGCGGTATTGCCTGATTTCCTCCGCCGACAGATCACATACATAGGCTTTCCCTTTTTTNNTTGGGTAAATACACCACTTGTCTCCTGTTCTATGGTGCTGGGCATATTTTATTCTGTAAATCACTGGGTCTCTCATATTCAGGTTTGGAGAAGCCATATCTATTTTTGCACGCAAAACGTGGCTCTCTTCTGGGAATTTCCCTTGACGCATCTGCTCAAAAAGCTCCAAGTTTTCTTCTACTGGCCGATAGCGGTATGGACTTTCTTTACCCGATTCGGTCAAGGTGCCACGATAATCCTTAATTTCTTGAGGAGACAAATCGCAAACAAAAGCCTTCCCCATTTTAATCAGTTGAACTGCAAAGTCATAAAGTTGTTCAAAATAATCGGAGGCATAGTAAAGTCGGTCTCCCCAATCGAAGCCGAGCCACTTCACATCTTCAATAATTGAACGAACATATTCATCGCTTTCTTTTTCGGGGTTTGTGTCGTCAAAACGAAGATTAGTAAGTCCATTGTTTTCAATTGCAAGCCCAAAGTTCAGACAAATTGACTTCGCATGTCCGATATGTAAATATCCATTTGGCTCGGGTGGGAAGCGGGTTTGCA